>Ga0111191_1175_pt1 | contig 9396 bp, 11 predicted proteins | sample DeeMarSWOR324_28_FD_80363 | JGI IMG/M metagenome (GOLD analysis project Ga0111191, IMG submission 80363) | bacterium SM23_31 | reverse complement strand
AATGAACCGCTCTGCGCCGCGGCGAACGTATTCTTGGCAAGCCAGGCCAATCCCACGAATTTTGAATGTACCGGGCGGCTGCATTGCTTCGAGCTTGAGCCAGATAGCTCGGCCTGCGCCGATGCTCAGCGCGCGGGACTCGAAGAACGGTGTTTCAATGTGCAGATGCTTCATATGCATAACGGACGGCGGTTGAGCGATTTAAACACTCGACAAAACATCAAAATGGAGAAAAACTTGACGCGTTTAAATTCCGACTCCAACCGCGTGTTGGCTGTTTATTATCAGCCAATTAGATGATTTACTTTTTACTCTTTAACAAGTTTTCGAAATTCTTCAATGACTAATGAACTCACCCAATATATGCTTGGTGTATTATTAATTAATTTCTCTTTAGATGGTCTAAAACTTGAAAAGAAAATAAATTTCCCATCATACGATACTCTCGGCCAAGTATCTTCAAATTCTGAATTCAATACCTTGCTGATACTGAATGATCTGGACCAAATTTTATTCTTCATGTGGAAGCATATGTTGATTCCGTCACGTCTAATAAACAAAATATAACTTTCATCGGGAGCGATATATGCATCTGCTTCATTTTTTGATTTGTCAATAGGTCTTGTAGAAGTAAAAAACAGTCTCTTACCATTAGGAGCAACAAAAAGGAGTAATGTAACTATATATGTTTTATTCATATTTGTTTATCCGACATTTTTATTCAGCTAACCATTATTATTCGGTATTAGCTATTGTATATATATAGCCATTTTTGTCTATTTGTAGACAATTTTGTTAAACGATCTTCAAGGTTTAAATCTATTACCACTTGAAGGGGCACTTTCCAGAGCTTTTTACGGATGTAGGCTTTTTCTGTCTTGAAACTGTAATGCCTGGTTCTGAGGGCATAACGCACTTGGTCGAGGAATTTGGGCGGTTTTTCAACTTTTGGGAAAGATATTGTCAGTGCCATGGGTTCGGACTCTAAACCTCGAGATGCACTTCTTCCCTCATACATTTCAGAATGTACCTGATTCATCTCTGCTGACTCTTACATCTCCCGGGCCAACAGCCGTCTCTCAGAGATGGTGGTGTCTGTAGTAGTAGGCAATATGGAGGATTCATAGGCGGCTGGAACATGCAATAATTATAATAATTTCGTTAATCATATGCAAGGGGAAAATGAACAATGAACTATTTTCTTTATTCCTGTCATTAATTAAAAGATTTAAGATGTAAGGATTGTATTACAAATTATCGGTCTATTGATTATTCCTGCCTCTGCGGATAAGATGCCGTAGGGGCGAGCGCCCCTACGGGGCAAAAAATTTGTACTTTATCACATGATTTTGACAACCATCTACACATTAACCGCACAAAATACATTCTGCCTTTTCCATCTGACGCGATTCTACCATTTCTTCAATTTGTAACTTTTTTGTCTCTTCTTAATATTCATATCCTGTTTTTAATGAGAATTCTGCCTTTGGATTATTCCTTATTCTGGATCATATTTTTGAACAAAAAATCTTTTCGACCCACGAATCTCTTTCGTTAATACAAATATTCTTATTAGATCAAAATTCTTCAGTAAATTTAATTGTATATACAATTTAGTTGACATTAAAGTTTTATTTATGTAAATTTATTCCGATGCAGTATGAATGGAACGAAAACAAACGGCTTGCCAATCTTGATCGGCATAAGGTTGATTTTACCGACGCCGTTGATTTTGAATGGAATACTGCAATTGAAACCATCGATGACCGCAGTGACTACGGCGAAGAGCGATGGGTAACACTGGGTTTCATAGGTAATAAGCTTCACGTGATGGTATATACGATCCGTGGTCATAAAATTCGTATAATAAGTTTGCGTAAAGCGAATAAACGAGAGATCAAATATTATGAAAAAGAAACCTAAAAATATTCCAAATGAAAATTGGAAGGATGTTGAATCTCCACCACTTTCTGACGAAATACTTTCTCGGATGAAACCAGTAGAGGAAAGACATCCTAATATTCCGAAACGAGTACGTGGGCCACAAAAAGATCCTTTAAAAGTGCCGGTTTCCATTCGACTCAGTCCAGATGTTGTTGAGTATTTCAAGTCGCAGGGTAGAGGTTGGCAAACAAAGATTAACAATATCCTTCACAATTATATAAAAAATCATAAGTCTTCGGTAACGCGCTAACCGTGATCTTAACCGGCACCAAATCAGGCAGCCATCCACGAAGATATCTAGACCTACTAAGCAAACGCAGCAACGTTCATCCCGTATAGCATTTCGATGAAAGCTGTTATCGTCCAAACCATATGCAATCTGGTAAGAAGCCCTGAACGGCGGGTGGCCTGGAAACAAATGAACTAAACTTCAACTCGTGTGGCATGTTCTTCCCTTTATTTCCTGAAGGATTCGAGACATTATGTATTTCTCTTTTTTGGGGAATAGCAAAATATGTACATGATTCAGCGTTAAAACATACGCCCATAAATTGAAATTGAACTTATCTCTGGCATTCTCCAGTTCTTCCATGAGAATGGTACATGGAAAAGTGACATTCAGTTAATCATACTGGTGATAACATGAAAATGTGAGCTCATGTGCACGATAGGGTATATTGTAATGTTTGACCTTTCTTCTTTTTTCCAATTTATGCTAAGCTCAACCAGCATGGGCTAAAGCATGCCCTCAACCTTGTGCCCAACTTGATTGGGTATTGATTGGGGGCCACATGCCACACGACTAATTTTTATTATTTCCACACAGGCCACCCGACGCGCTGTCGCGGCTCAGACACAATGTGCTTGTTGTGTGGCGACATGTTTTAATTTATCTCCTGCTAACCACAGTAGAAAAAGGGCAACTAAAATATTTATGATGATACCCATGTAGCCTCTTTCAGGATCAAATAATTGATAATTGAATTCACTTAAAATTCCGGTATTTGTACCGTGTCCAAATATGGAATACAATAATGCGTTCCACATTGAATGAGAGACGGAACATATGATGATTGAACCGGAGAGTAGACGTATCAATCCAAAATTTATTCCGACAAGTAAAATATTTATAAGATAAATTGGAACAATTGTACTTGGTAGTGTTGTTTCTGATGCTAAAAATACAACGGCATAATAATGCCATAAACTAAATACTAAACTTGTCCAGAATAAAATAATCCAGTTCGTGAAATATGCTGCTTCAAGTATACTCCAAAGCCATCCCCGAAAAAAACCTTCTTCTGTTAACAAAGCAACAATGAAAGTTGCTGTTAATAAAATAAACATGTTCTTTATTAAGATTGAAAATGAAGGATGAGCGAAGTGAGCATCGCTGAAAAAAAGCAGGACAACAATAATAGAAGAAGTCACAAAGATTGGATAAAATGCAGCAATTAAAACTGAACGTAAATCCCCAAACTTTATTCCGATCCTATTTTTAGGTATACGAGATAAATACCAGAGAAAGAGAGTCATCGGGAAAAGTATAAGAGCATATATGAATGAACTACTAAGAATATATGAAAAAACGGGACATGCAATTAATGCAATGATACTTCCGGTTATTGCCCAATATAATTTTGTTCGTTTCATATTTATGCTCATTGAATGCGATTGCCGTGTATGTAACCGAACCGCATAACATGATTCTCACCGGTCGAACCGCCAACCGTTACTTTAAGGTTTTATTTTTGTAATACTCTCGAAATTAAGGGAGTTATCACAAGACCAAGGCCTAATCCTATGAGCAGACATGCAACGAATGCTAAAGGACTTTCCTTTATGAAAAAAATCCGAAACCAATACCCATAAGTAAGGTTCCACCTATAGCCCATGTGCTTTTGTCGCCTTTTTTATTCGTCTTATCCATTTTATTTATCTCCTTTCAAATCCCAGCTCCGACCGCCGATCCGGTTCATAATGAAGTTTCGTCTATCGAAGCATCTCCGCAATCTTGGGACGCGTCGTTTTAATCCGCTCGTAGTCCAGTTTCAATCCCAGCGGTCCGAGGGCCGCTCCGAGGCCATCGTAGATGCTTTTGGCATCTTCGAAAGGACGTGAAACGGATTCCAACGCAGTACGTCCGGCCTTGTTCCTCAAAGTTTTGTCAGCACCTTTGTCCAGCAGGGCCTGGACGATCTCGGTGCGGCAAAGAAAAGCGGCGGTGAGAAGCGGCGTTGATCCGTCGTTGTTTGTGATGTTCAAATCAGCCCCGGCCTCTATCAACGCCAGGGCCACTTCGGTCTTGCCAAATGTTGCCGCAATGATCAGGGGAGTGGATCCGTACGTATCTTTTTCATTCAGGTCCGAACCGGCCTTAATGTGCTGCTGAATGGCTTCAAGGTTCCCTTGAAGGGCTGCCGTGTGGAGATCAACCTTAGGCACCGGGTTCTCCTGCTTGCCGCAACCGGCAACGGTAAGGAGTGTAACTACGAGTATTACTGTTGTACTTGTTTTCATTGCACCTTCCTCCATTCTTTTAATGAATATTTTCGATATATTGACTTTTCCATAAAGATAAATTATCAAATTACTTGCACCATAGGTTGAACCTATCAAAATAAGGAATTTTAATAGTGAATGCATTGCAGTGTTAAGAAGGATTAATGCTATACCACCTATAACTATCAAATGAATGATATAAACAGGATAAGAGTTTTTGTTCAGCGCTTTGCTGATTTTTCCCTGTTTATCCAGATAAACTCTGAAAGTATTTATCATGATGTATAGAAGGCACAGTAATGAAAGATGAAAATTCAGCCAAAGCAGCAGTGTGTCGACCCTCTCAGAAAAAATATAATTACCCAGTATCGTAAAGGACTTGATGTAGAAAAAACGATACAGAAGGATCGGGATCCATGCCGTAGAAATCACGATAATGAAAAGTTTTTTGCTCTTCGGTTTCGATTCGAATATCTTCAGTTTGTAGCACAGAGAACCTAATAGAAAAATCATAAAGTAGATCAACAGTCTTTCATTCTGGAAATCCAACAAGATTGTTTTTGTCCATCCCTGAACCTTAAAAATGTCCATACAGAAACTATAAATAGAACCAATGAGAAAGATTGCCACGACAGCTTTTTTCAGTGTAATATCAGGAAGATTAATTTTTATTCTTGAGAGTAATAAATAGAGGATGTCGAATAATAAAAGAACAGGCAGAAACCATAGCCAATTTTGACTCAAAATTCCGTTGCTCCAGTGAAAGTAGGTCGTCCAGTTTTGCTGGGGTAAATTCCGGGAATATAAAAATATAATTTTATACAGCGGCATTAACGTCAAAACAGCGATAATCCAGGGTATCATGAGTCTTTTACATTTGGATATTAAAAATGCCCGCCCGTTTTTGTTTTTCAAAGATAAAGGCGTCAAGAATCCTGAAATAAAAAACAGGATTGACATAATAAAAATATCCAGTATTATCCTTAGAACTTGAACAAACGTGTTCGTTGAAGGGTCATAAACAATCCAAAAGAGTGATGAAAAAATTCCTTTTTCATAAACTAATCCGGAATGCAATAAGACGACTAAGAAAATCATGAAGGTTCTCAGATTGTCTAAAAAGTAAATCCTTTGACCTGTGATTGCGTCTTCTTTATCAGTCATTGTAGATATCTCCTGATATGAACTATTTCTGTGGCAACCTCCGGATGTTCAGATAGGCGGCTGTGCTGAAAACGATTGTTAGAATAAATAAAACCCCGGAACCCACCAGTACATCGAAATTTCTTAGACACTCTCCCACGGTTTTAAGGGATATTGAGAACTGACTGGGCAGTATGAGTAATGGAAAGAATGCTATGGGAATAGATGAAAACACTAACCAGAAAGTTAGAGTGAATTTTTTCCCGAAACGATAGAACAAAGATCCCATCAGCAGTCCAAATAGTGAACAGCAGACACATAACACGAGGAAAAAGACAAATTGCAGGAAAAGATTATCCGTGCCATACGGTGCAAAGAAATGAAAAGGGTCCGTAATATGATGGTATCCAAAGACATTGTTTAAATGATCGACGATGAGTCGTTCCAGGACAATTAAACCGCTGAAGAATGCGCTGAATCCAAACACGACTCCCAGTTGCGATAGAAAAATATCCTTACGGGTATTACTGAGGGTAAGAAAGAAATCAAAATCCTCCTTAAACCGCATCGCTATGGCAAACTGCCATATTACCGACGCCCAAAGACGATAGACCAGACTCCCTTCGCTGATATTGATCAAGGAAGTTTTAATAAGGGCATAACTGAGCATAAACATAATAATCACATAAATTACCAGATACCAGGCTACCCAGTTAAATTGATACCCCGTTTTGTATCTTATATTTAGTGCGATTTTGTTCATCTCAATTGCTCCTGTTCACTTTGGTCGTTGGTTAGATGAATAAACAGTTTCTGAATCGTTAAGGGAGAGAAACGCAAGCCAGGTGATCGTGTTTCAGCATTCAGGTCTCCCTTTACCACGGCCGTCTTCAAGTCATTGACAGTCTGGCAGCTCATGACCGTTCGGTTTTGTATGAATACATCGACCTTGGCGGATTTTCCTGAAACATAGAAAACGTTTGAAAGCAACGCTTCCACCGGTGCCTGCCGGATCACTTTGCCGTTCTTGATGATGATCGCTTCATTGAACAGGTCCGCGGACTCTTCGATGAAATGCGTCGAGATAATGAAGAGCCGTGGGTTTCTAGAATATTCTTCAATCAACTCGGAATAAAACCTATCCCTGGCCACGGCGTCCAATCCGAGAACGGGTTCATCAAAAATGGTGATAGCGGCTCTGGCGGCCAGCCCGAGAACGATTCGAAAAATCGATTGATGGCCTCTCGATAACTGCCCGTATGTCTGATCCGCATTCAATGTGAAATCCAGGCACAATTGTTCCGCATATCGCTTGTCGTAATTCGAGAAAGCCATTTTTCCGTAGGACAGCAGTTTTTTAACCTTGAACCGCGCTGGGAAATAATGCTTCTCCGGCATATAACAGCAGTTTTCTGCAATGATCTGAGGATGTTTAGAAATGTCTTCCCCGAAACAGGCGACAGTCCCGCGATCAGCAAAGATTCGGGACGAGATAATGTCCAAAAGCGTTGTTTTTCCGGCACCATTACGACCAAACAATCCATAGATTCCATTCTCCGCAAAACGCAGGTTGACGTCCTCAAGCGCAACGATGGATCCATAGGATTTGCATATTTTTTTTGTTTCCAAAGCAGTATCCACTTGTGCCATGTTTATTTTTTCCTCACTTCATTGATCATATCTGTAATTTCATCTTTAGAGATGTCAAGGTTGGCGGCTTCATCCAATAAGGGGACAATATATTTATCATAAAATGATGCTCTTCTTTTGGACCGGATTTTCTCAACCGCTCCGCTGGAAACAAACATACCGATTCCCCGTTTTTTGTATAAAATGCCTTCGTTGACCAGCATATTGATTCCCTTGGCCGCGGTGGCAGGATTGATACGGTACATTACCGCCAACTGATTGGTTGACGGTACCTGCGCCTCTTCTTCAATATTTTTTTGCAGAATATCATCTTCGATACTCTCTGCTATCTGCAAGTAGATCGATTTATCCGTATCAAATTCCGGTTTCATTTTGATTCCTTACCTGCCTTAAGTTGATGTGAATTTCATCTATTGAAACCAGATTGGTTATTTGGTTAATTACTCATGTAACTAAGTATACAACTGTTTTTCGTAAATGTCAAGCTTTTTTTTCAAGAGATGTATAAGAAATGAAAACAAAAGAACGAAATGTGATGGGCGCATCCGTCACCAAACCTGTCAAGCGGAAAGGCACTCATCGGTACAGACTGGGGGCACGACGGTCTAAATGGATGATGAAGGCAACCTCATCGACCAGCCGGGAGCAAAAACAGAGTTTCTGGGGAAATGAAACGTTCCCAAACAGGGAGGTTGCGTGAAAAGACGAATAAGGTTATCGCTCAATATGGGAACGAAAGGGTGGACGTGTTATCCATAATTTTAAAAATAATACCTTTGTCGTTCTTCACGAATTTTATTTTAGTGTTACACATTGTCAAAGCCATCCGTCGACTTCAGTTTTGGGTTATCAGTTTTCATCATCGTAAAAGTCTTTTCTCAAGTCGGAGTCGTTGATTGATACATAATTATAAATTCCGAGAATATCTTTTTCAGCATCGGAAATGACATATACTTTAAAGTTCATTCTGGTTTTTCTTTTTTAATTTTTTTCCGAATATCATCAAACGAACTTTCAACAGGTTTGTACTTCTTCATGTTTTTAGATTTTGTACTCAATGCGAGTATCTTAAGTAATGCCAAACTCTCCTGCATCTCTTCATATATTTTCACATCTTGAAGAACAACTTTTGCTTCACCATTTTGAGTGATTACCATTGTCTTTTTATTGTTTGTAACATCTCTCAAAATTTCTGAAGCATGTGCTTTTAAATAACTGATCGGTTTAACTGATTCACTTAATTTCATCATTGGCCTCCTTGATTTGACCTAAATTAAGTTATTGTTTTGGTCAATTTCAAGTCTTATTTTTTAACTGATAAGGAAAGAGTGAGGATTATTATGAATGTATTCTATCTTCTGTCGTAGCATATCTTCACTCGAAAGAAGAAATCGTTTCAGATAAATTCATTGCAGAAGCAATCAAGTGAAAATGATTTTCCAAAATGACATACGCGTATAAGTTGAGAGCTTCTTCTTGAATACAGTACTTCTGAGAACCAGATGTAAAAGCTAAGAAAAACAGAGACCGGAAAGCGTGCAAAGGAAAACAATGAGATCGCAAAGTCTTAATTATTATAATATTATTCTTTGCGCTCATTGCGTCATCTTAGCGGCCTTTGCGGTTAATTTTTTTCTTTCGACACAGCCCCAACCTTGATTTTTTGAAATCCCTCAATTATTTAGACAGCCTCAACGTCCTGAATAATTCAGTTCGTCATTTCCTCAGTTTTTGCATCTCGTCATCCAAACCCGTCATCTCCCAGCGGATGAGGGAGGCGGGTATCACTCCCCGAGTAAAATAATCGTCCAGAAAATCCTTGAGCCGGAATCGTTCTCCCAATTGAGCGGCACGGTCGGCGATAAGTCTGTCGAGCTGGATCTTCCCGATGACGTAACTCGTTCCGTATCCGGGCTGGGACAGATAGAGGGCATAATCCCCCCAGAGCGTGTTGCTGTTGGGCCGGATGTACCCTCTCGGCGTTTTTTCGACCGCATAGGCTATCGCCTCTTCCAGCGTGAACTCACCCGAGTGCAGTTTCAACCCAGCCATCGCCCGGATCGCCCGAAACGCCAGCATGATATGGACCAGTTCTCTGGCTCTGGGGTGCTCTTCCAGAATCCCTGCCTGCATCATCAGCTCTTCGAAGCCCGTGGC
>Ga0111191_1132_pt1 | contig 9516 bp, 8 predicted proteins | sample DeeMarSWOR324_28_FD_80363 | JGI IMG/M metagenome (GOLD analysis project Ga0111191, IMG submission 80363) | bacterium SM23_31 | reverse complement strand
AGAATATCATCGGTAAACCGGTAATCTCCGTAAGTGATAAACATTGCCAGAACCAGCATCGGCAGCATCACCTGATGCATACCGTAGCCGCTCGCCTTCATTGCGGTTATCTCGTTATCCGCCGACATACGACCAAATAACATGAGTGTTGCTACAAGAACCGACATCGGAATAGCAAGCGCAACTATCCATGCCATATTTACCGTTATTAATTCAACTATTACCGGAACAGAAACATCTTTGCTTAAAAGCTGGGGTATCTCTTTTATGAAATAATTTGTCATGAAAAGGAAGATGATCACCGCCATGGCAAATACGAACGGGCCAAAAAACGAGCGCAGTATGTAGCGCCATATAATATACATCGATACGATCCCACCAAATAATTACAATACGTGCTGTAGAATTTTGATTTTAAAATATTTGAACAATAAGCGTCCCATTATTAAACTATTATTTTCTCCAAAGGTTCATTTATACGTCAATGCACAAAATTTTTAAACCGTTATATATTGGCGGTAATGGCTGATAAATATATATAAGATACAAAAAAGAAAAAGGTTTTAAAAATCTTTTCTTACGAAGATGAAATTGACGAGGCAGTGATAATTCTTTATATGAGTATCGAAGAGGTGTAAAAGGATATAGTAATCAAATATGGATTATTAACTTTCAGTTTAAAATCTCATTAATTTTTCTATTAATACGGATCAATAATATTTTTTAATAATTTGTTCGGTTTTAGACAGTTTGGTTTTATCAAATAATTTAATAGATTTGAAAGATTTAATAATAGTATCTCGGTCGACATCTTCTAAATCGCCGACATACCAGTAAAATATATTGTCTTTAACGGCGCTTATCCATGTAATCCTGCCATTCCGGTCTTCTCCTATTTCTATTTCTCTTTCTTTTCTTTTGTCCTTTCTTTGAAACAATGAAAAGGACCAAAGCCCGTCCGCATAATAAAGCTGTACTACAGGTTGTTCTCCACGATATACGGATATTTCACTTAATACGAATCCTGAAGGGGGAAATTGCGGAGTAACTAATGGGATGTTCAGTTCCTGGGCAACTTCGAGAATGCTTTTATAAGTTTTCCTTTTCGGTTCTATGGGGATAGCCCCGGAATATTCAACATTAAAAATGCTCTCATCCGCATTCGGATTGAAAACAACGTTTTCCCTGAACCGCTGAAATACTTTATTATTATCTTTGTCATACTTTTCGAATCTAAAAAAGAACCCGGTTTTTTTATCCACCCAGATTTTAATCCGGGAACGGTCTTTGTTCCTCGGTGAAATCTTTACGACGTCGGCGAGATAATTTTGTATTTTTTCTTCCGGCAAAAATTCTACATAATAATTTTTCTTTAATAGCGCTATATTTTCAACTTTAATAATGCCGCCTCTGGAGCTTTGTAGTCGTACACCTACGGAATCTTTATCTAAATATACGATATAATATACATTGTCGCGTAATATAACAACTCTGTTCTTGCTTTCTTCAGGTATTATAGTCTGCCACCAGCCTCTATTGGAACCCAGTATGATCGATTTTTCCTGTTCTCTTCTTATACCGTCTTTTGTAAAGAATTCGTACGTGGTTAATGCCTCGTAAGAAATAGAATCCCGTGCCAATGCAATTTTATAAAGCAGTTCGTTGATCCTATCTTGCTGACTGTTAGCATTCTGAGCAAATGTATCTGCATATAAAAAAAGCCCGAATAACGAGGTCAAAATCGCAACGAGTATTCGGGATTGAAATATAATGAAATTATTCTTCATGTCTATATCAGGATTTCGAACTCCTGAAGTCAATTGTTGTAGTTTGGATATTTGATCTTTGATTCTGAATAGCTGAGACTTATAAATGTACGTGAAAATGCACCTTGCCCGAAAAGGTCTGTTTCCTTGGTTAATGCATGTTCCTGCAAGTAGTATTCAATATCATCGTTATCATTATTTGCTGTCATAGTATCTTCGTCTATGACATGAATTGAGACAAGCAGGAATGCGCATAACAGTACGCAGCAGGCTGCTCCGAGGAAAACCACGCGCCGGTATGCCGGTTCAAGCGGTAAAAGGTCTGAAATACGGCGGCGCCAATTTTTTTGACGTTTTTCGCGGTGCAGGCGTATTTCGTGCAGTAATGCAGACCTGTTTTGCACTGCAGGCGGATTCAATCGCTGCACTCTTATCAATTCGCCTAAGTTCTCGCTGGATTCTATTTCACTCTGACAGTAGGAACATCCCGCGATATGCTCGTCAATTTCCTGTTTCATCCTCACGGATATCGATTCCGAATACATTTTCTTTAATGCGTATTTACACTTCATTTTTTGTTTCCTCCCGATATTCTCAGGAACTCGCCCTTTATATACAATATAAAACCGATTATATTTAAAGATATTTTTCTAAAAATTTTCTAAGCTTTCTTCTTCCGTAAAAGAGTCTGGACATGACCGACCCTTGCGGACATTTCAGTATGACCGCAACCTCCTGCTGTGAAAAACCTTCAAAATCAAACAAGATAATTGCTGAACGCTGTTTTTCAGGCAACAGTTCCAATCCGCGCTGTAAAAGCTGATAGACCTCCTTGTTAATATACTTTTTTTCAGGATTATTTTCTGTGTCTACTGTCACATCTACCGGATTTACGTCCGACTTTGGATTCCCATCCTGAAAAATAAACCTTTTGCGCCGTTGACGCTTTGCATAATTTATGCTGCTGTTGACTAATATGCGAAAGAACCAAGCCGAAAACGGAAATTTCGGATTATAACGGTGAAGGTTGATATATACTTTATAAAATACTTCCTGAACTATATCGCGGGCATCACCTTCATTACCGGTATACCTGAATGCTATTGAATACGCCTTTTCTATGTATAATTCCGTTAATCGGTCAAAGGCGTTTCTGTCGCCGTTTTTTGCTTTTTCTATTAGAAGCCGCTCGTCGACGGTCAATACAACTCCAGTCGCTGCGGTTTCTTCTGCTTAATAATACAAACCAACCGTTGCAGTATTCAAAAGATTAATACGATACCGGTCAAAAATAAATATTATATTCAAAAACGGCTTACCTTTTATTATTATACACTTAAAAGTACGTTTTTGTTTCCTGCAAATGCAGACCGGTAACTAAATTGTAATTATAATATGCCAAAAACGGCATATAAACTGTAAAGCAGTAAGAAATGCAGCGTAATTTTGTTGTTTTAAGTGATACTGTCGTTTTTATTAGGTATTTAGAGGCGAGCAACCGTTCGACCACTCATACCTGTTTCCATTACTCCTAATATAATAAAAAAAGTTTTAAATATAAAGATTTGACGTCTTAATTATTCCGAATTTCAGCCGCTGCCCTATGTACTCCTCTTTAACATTATACGCATTGTCGTTCCTTCATTGAGTTTTGTACTCTTTAGCAGCAGTCTGCCTTTATGATAATCCTCGATAATCCGCTTCGAAAGATTCAATCCGAGACCCCATCCCCTCATTTTTGTGGTGAAACCGGGCTTGAAAATTTGTTTTTGCTGTTGTTTTGTCATTCCTTTACCTGTATCCGATATATCAACGGTGTACCATCTGCCATTGCTCTGTTTTTGAAATTTAATGGTTATTTTGCCGGGTCCATTTTCAATTGCATCCAATCCGTTTTTAATTAAATTCTCTATTGCCCATTCAAAAAGGTCGCGATTGATCTGGCATGACGCTTCTTCAGGGTATTCTTCGTGTATAGTAACCGATTTGTCCAATTGCGGCAGCCGTTTTCGAAAGTATTGTGCTACCTCTTTAAGAACAAGAACAATATCATGATTTGCTAATTCCGAATCGGCACCTATTTGCGAAAATCGCTGGGCAACCTTTGTAAGCCGGCTTGTGTCGCTGTCCATCTCCTTGATAATTTCAACGGTTTTGTCCGGTTGTTCCGATTCCTTTAACATTTCTATCCAGCCTATCAAAGAAGAGATCGGGGTTCCGAGCTGGTGTGCGGTTTCTTTTGCAATACCTACCCATATAAACCGCTGTTCGCTTTTGCGAATACTATTGAAACCGATAAATCCTAATAAAATGAATAATCCTACCATGCTTATCTCAATAAATGGCAGCCAGTTCAGGAGTCTTATCATTTCCGAATCGCTATAATGTAAATAATTCAATACCATGGATTCATACATTATGGGAATCGGCGGATTCTCTTTATCCATCGCCGCCATTATATTTTTAAGTTTTTCAACCGTTTCCGGCAAAAAAGGCAATATCGTCTCACTGATTCCCTTTATTTCATGTGCCTGCGGTTCTCCGTCAGGGGTAGTAAGAATAACGGGAATATTTATTCTTTTAATAACTTTATCCAGCAGCATATTATAATCTGCGGTAGAATCACTTTCAGCAACAAATGAATACATACTTGCGCTCATTTCAACGATTTCACGCTGATCTTCGCGCAGCTGCTTCACAATTGACTGCGTATACCATACCTGCGCCGCGATAATTAACATCGCAATAACAAACAGCAGCCCTTTAAATGTGCCTTTATAAGTATAAAACCAACGTGCCTTTATCATGATAATGCAAGTCCTGTGTTTTTAATTTTGATTTTTGACGCCGGTTTACCCCGAGTTATTATGAAGAACGCTGAAAAACTTTTAAAAATTGAATTATTATTCTTTGCGTTCTTTACGGCTTTGCGAGATATTTATTTTACTTTTTTGTATGACCGTACTAAGCTTGGATGATATAACTTCTTTCACCATTTCCACCGGCAGTTCTGTCAAGCATATATTTTCAGGGTGAATACACCTGACCGTTCCGACACCGAGATTATTAATAGACCAGCATGGACTGCATTCGGTGCCGGTTCTGATAACCCGATGCTCCTGTCCGTATGGAGCGGTACGTCCCGGGTCGGTCGGTCCGAATATTGCAATAGTCTGGACGCCCATCGCTGCGGCAATATGCATCAACCCGGAATCATTTGATACGAAAAGTGCACATTTGCCGATCAATGAAGCGGTGCTTAGTAAATCCAGACCGGTTACTATTAAGGATTTATGCCGGGTTTTTACTGCTATTTCCTCACGCAGACGCTCTTCTTCTTTCCCCCCGAAGAGGAGTATGCAGGCATCAATGGTTTCTGTTAACCAGTCGCATAATTCGGCAAAATATACTGAAGGCCAGCGCTTAAGGATCATGCCCCGTTCAACGCTTGAACCGGGATGCATCCCGATGAGCTGCTTATCATACAGGTCGTTTTCTTTCATATACTGCCGGGCATTATCATGTGCCTGTTCCGGAATGTTCAAGAATAATCTATGGTCTTCATCATCAGGAGTAATCCCAAAGGCTTTAAGCAGGTTGAGATTCTGTTCAAGGTCATGCAGTTCCGGCTCGACAGGAATACGCACATTTTGCAGGAATGAAAGGGATCTTAGTTTTTTTGCTGCGTATTTATGTGCGACCCGCCGCTTTGCTCCGGAGAAAAATGCCAGCAGGTTGTACTCGATCCTGTTAGCCGGAAAAGTGGTAATGCAGAGTTGATAACGCGACTTTCGCATTTTCCAGATAAATACGATTTTCTGCCGGAACGTTTTCACTTTATCAACATCGAGCACAAGTACTTCGTCGACTGACGGATCGTTTTCATAAAGCGCCTTAAAACCCTCTTTTAAAACAATAATCGTAATATGTGCCGACGCAAAATGCCTGCGAATTCGGCGCAGTGTACCGGAAAAAAGAAGGAGATTACCGATTCCGATTGCGCCGATAATGAGGATTTTCTCAATCCGGCCCTGATCGTATTCAGAAATTTGCTTCATTGTGTCGTTTGTGGCGCTCATTTTGCATGCTTCTGCAAAATTTTCATAACTGTACTTATAACCCGCTCCACTTCCTCATCAGTCAAACGAGGATAAAGTGGGAGGCTGAAGATTCTCCCGCTAACATCTGTTGCAACCGGGAAATCCTCCGGAACCAAACCGAACGTTTCCCTATAATATTTGTGAAGGTGGAGGGCTTTGAAGTGAACGCTGCTGCCTATTCCGGCTTTTTTTAGTTCTGTGAGCAGTTGGTCACGGTCTATCCCGAGTGTATCCCGGTTGAGAAGCAGTACATACAGGTGATAAGCATTCTTACCCTCATTCACGTCCGCCGGAACGGTAAAATGGGGCAGTTTTTCAAAAGCCGTATTGTATTTATGTGTTATCTGTCTTCTCCGCTTCCAGAATGTCTCGATTTTGCTCAGTTGATGTAATCCCAATGCTGCCTGCAGGTCAAACATGTTAAATTTGTAACCCGGCTCGAGAACTTCGTATAAAGGCTGACCGGACGGCATGTATCGCATCAATGCATCACGGCTTAATCCGTGATTGCTCAATATGCGAATCTTTGACGCAATTCCCTCGTTATCGGTTGTAACCATGCCCCCTTCGCCGGTCGTTATGTTTTTATTCGGATAAAAACTGAAACAGGTTGTATTACCGATTGAACCGGTTTTACGGTTCTTATATACGCTCTCAATCGCGTGTGCCGCATCTTCGATTACTATCAGGTTGTGCTTTTCCGCAATTGATAAAATTACATCCATATTACATGGCACTCCCCGAAAGTGCACCGGCATTACGGCTCGTGTTCCGGGTGTAACGGCTTCCTCGATCTTTGCGGTATTTATATTCAAGTCATCGGGATTTATATCGACAAATACGGGTTTCGCACCGGCGTGCAGTATTACATTCGCAGTTGCGGCGAAGGTCATCGGAGTAGTTATTACCTCGTCTCCCTTTCCAATTCCAAAAGCTTTCAGACTCAGGAACAGCCCCGCAGTGCATGAATTCAAACCTACGGCATACCGCGCACCTGCATACCGGGCGAACTCGGCTTCAAATTTACGTGTGCGCTCTCCCGTGGTCAGCCAGCCTGAACGCAGCGCCGCAAGAACTTCCTGTTCTTCTTCATCACCGATCCATGCGCGGTGAAATTGTATAAAATTATCAGACATTTATTTTTTCAGCCTCACAAACCGAATACACTGCGGATTTCACGTCTTCCACGGTTATAAGTTCCATGCCGCCGGCTCTGTTGGTCGAGCCCCGCCCTAATTTAAATTCGGTTATCTTGCTTAATACGCGGTTGGCGCGCCCATTGGGATAAGGTCCCCAATGTACCGGATTCGTCGGACCGAACAGGGCAATAACGGGCGTCCGAACTGCCGAAGCAATGTGCATTGCCGCAGTATCAACCGATACCAAAAACTGCGCATTTTTAACGAGTATTCCTGCCTCCCGAATTGACAGCCGCCCGGTTAAATCAAGTGCGTTCTCCTGCATTTTATCGATAATATTTTTTACCATAGCGCACTCTCCGGCGCTGCCGGTAAACACTACGGGGAAATTCAATTCTCCTGCAATAAAACCGGCAGTCTCCGCCCACCGTGACCGTGACCACAATTTTTCCGGATAGCCGGCGCCCGGCGCAAGAACAACGTACCGCTCGGGAAGTTCCACTTTGCGGCGAAACTCACTGATTTCATCATCGTTCAGAAAAAGCTCGAGCCCGTAATGTTCGGGCTGTACACCCTGCGCCTTAATAAAATCAAGATACAAATCGGCTATGTGGCAGCCGGTACGGTATGGTATTTTATGAAACTTTTTTTGTCTCAGGTCAACAATGGTAGAAAAAAATGTTTTCCACGACGCCTTGACGCCCCGCGCCAGCCATGGATAATTGCATAACACAATATCGTTATAATTCGGGTTGTTTTCTAAGACAGGGAACGCCCAAGTTCCGCATAAAACCGTTATGTTCCATTCGGGAAAAGCCTTCCTCAAAGCTGATAGAAACGGCGTGGTTAACAGCATATCACCAATATGGTCGGGTCTTAGAATAAGCGCGTTCATGATTCAAATATCAAAGTGCGAAGTACGAAGTATTTTAATAAAATTTACGGCTGCCGGTTAATAACTCACAATTCGGCATTCGGCATTCGCCATTTCAATCTTTCCCGTTGATTTCCTGCATTTTAATTTTGGGGAAGATAATTCCGCGGGTCCGGTTTATATCATCAAGGTTATCGTTGTCGTTCCAGAGACGGTCACCTATGTCCAGAATATGGCACGGAAAGCCTTTATGCACCAGTTTTTCAAAAGCATATACCAAAAATGCTTTGAAATCATACGTATGAATGATCTTATCCATTTCCTGAATTAATTGCAGGCTTCCATAGCGGGAAAACTTCGCTAATCCTATAAACTCGCCGAAAGCCTCTTCACGGGAAATGCATTTATGTTTGGGAAATGGAAGGCTGTCATAATCTGAGGACAATTTCATTAGACCCTCGCCGGCAACGACTTTTTCAGATTCTTCGTCTCCGGGATTCCGGTCGACACACAGTACGATATCCTCTTCCCGCTGAAGAAGGTCTTTTAAAATTCGCCGGTCGAATATAATGTCCCCGTATAGAATTACGCAGCCCTGTTTGATGTGCTCCCTGGCAAGCCAGACAGTGGTTAATATATTACTGTTTTCCCACCACGGATTAAATGCACATTGAATATCGGTTCCTCTTAGATATTCTCTGACTTTCTCCTCAGCTTTACCCGTTGCGACAACGATGTCTTCTTCGTTTATACCGCAGGCTTTTAAATTCTCAAGCTGGTGCTCAAGAATTGTCTGTCCGCCGATGTCGACCAGACATGTAGGCTTTTCAGCGGTAAGACTGCCCAGACCGGCGCCGCTTCCCGCAGCAAGTATTAAAACTTTGTACTTATGTTCTATCTTGTCAATTACCTTTTTAAGCACGGCAATAGCGTGTTCGGGATGTTTACCTACTGCTGTTTCTTCGGACAACATGACATAATCAGCCCCGTCTGCGATGGCATTTGCAATATCCAGTATTTCCGCTTTCGTGGGCTCGGTATTTTTAACCATCGACATGAGCATTTCTGTCGCAACAATAACAGGCTTTGCTGACTGATTGCATTTTGCTATAATTTTTTTCTGATACCGCGGCAGGTTTTCTATACCGATCTCAGCGGCGAGGTCGCCTCGGTCTATCATAATACCGTCGGAGGCATTAATAATGCTCTCAAGGTTGTGAAGTGCGTCTTCTGTCTCTACTTTTGCAATAATGCGGACAGATGCCGGCGCTGCAAATTCCCTGATTTCCCAGATGTCGGAAGCCTGGCGCACGTAGGAAACGCCGATGTAACCGATCTTGTTTTTGACAGCGAACTGCACCAGTTCCTTGTCCGAATAATTGTTTGTCCGCTTCTTTTTACGCTTCCGCGGAATATCCAGCAGTACCGGTGTATCAACGCTTTTTGCAAGTTCCGCAATCTCCTCAAATGTTCCGAACGACCCGTTAATACGAGCCATATCCATACCTGCAAGACCGATGGACTGAGGGCTGATAGTACATAATATTTTTGCCATATTAACCTGCGAATGTATCTACTTTCTAATAAATATTTTACTTTTTATCCACTCAAAAACCGGTTATACAATATACGCAATA
>Ga0111191_1092_pt1 | contig 9525 bp, 7 predicted proteins | sample DeeMarSWOR324_28_FD_80363 | JGI IMG/M metagenome (GOLD analysis project Ga0111191, IMG submission 80363) | bacterium SM23_31 | reverse complement strand
GATAGCATTTATAATTCTGAATATTGTTGCCCACGGTTTTCCACATATCCTGAAAGGTGGAGGTTGAGCCGGTAAAGTGAATGCCGGAGAGATTCGGACTGTTCATGACCACCGGTCCAACCTGGCTTCCGGGACTGGGAATGAAATTTATAACGCCGTCCGGGATGCCGGCTTCTTTAAATATTTTCATGAGATAATGAGCGCTAAATACAGCGCTGGATGCCGGTTTCCAGAGCGAAACGCATCCGCACAGCACCGGTGATGTCGGCAGGTTGCCGGCAATGGAAGTAAAATTGAACGGTGTAACGGCAAAAACAAATCCCTCAAGACCGCGGTGTTCCAACCTGTTCCACATTCCGGGTGCGCTGTCGGGCTGTTCCGACAGCAGTTGTGCGTAATAATACGAATTAAACCGCCAGAAGTCAACCAGTTCGCAGGTGCTGTCGATTTCCGCCTGAAAGGCATTCTTTGACTGGTTCAGCATAGTCGCTGCGTTGAGCGTATCGCGGTAAGGACCGGCAAGCAACTCCGCCATTTTTTGAAAGACTGCAACCCGTGCATTCCACGGAAGCGCCGCCCATTCTTTACGTGCTGCCAGCGCGGCATCTATTGCTATTTGCACATGTTTTGAATCTGCGAGATGATATTCGGCGAGGATATGCCCGTGGTCATGCGGACAGATACACTGCTTTGTGTTTCCCGTTTTGTATTCTTTACCGCCTATAATCAGCGGAATTTCAATCCGTTCATCGAGCATTTCGTTGAGTTTTTTCTTCAGGGCATCCCGTTCCGGGCTTCCCGGTGCATACGAATATACAGGTTCATTCTCCGGTTTTTCAACAAAGTACCTCATAGTTCCACTCCATAATTAGTAGTATTAGATAATAAATTAAAATTGCTTGTGGATTTAAATACTTTAAAAAGATTTAAGATTAAGTCAAAAATCAATTTGAAGTGCATATCAGAAGAATACAAAATAAGTTACGGAAGTATTATGGATTATTCAAGGGAAAAATAACCGCACCCGTTCCCATTTTCCCCCTGTGTTTAAGGATTTAGAGGCGCAGAAATACGGAACTTATATAATTTAAGGCAGGACACAACCCGTTATGTTTGCAATTCGAAACGATTAAAGCGCAAACCCGATTAAAAAGCTAAAAACCGAATTTCTCACTTCGAAATATTCGCCGCCCGGATTATTACTCCAGTCTTTGTTGATTACTGTCAATCCGCGAGTGTACCGTGATTCAAGTATAACTTTAAAATAATGCGCATCAATACTTATATCCATACCAAAAGTCAGACCATAGTCAAAAACTTTTGTATCTAAATCTTTTTCTTCTTTTTTCCCTTCAACGGGACTTATTTTAGTAATGCTTTTTTGGTTATAAGCAAAAGTAGGACCGGTAAAAAAACTGAACTTGACGTTATCCTTAGTTTCTGATGAATATACAATTAACACAGGAACTTCCAGATAGTCAACCATAATAGTTGATTCGAACACTTCTTCAACTTTCTGCCTCATACCTTTCATGGTATAATACAATTCCGGTTGAATTGCATATGTTTCATTGAAGTTGAAAGTAATAAAACATCCGGCGGAGACACCGGTTCTTCTTTTAGTAAATCCCGATCCTGTTTTTTCACCGCGAAGACCTGCAAAGTTCACTCCTGTTTTCAATCCCCCCGTTATTACTTGTGCGGAAACAGGAGGAGAAAAAACCGCAGCAATCATTACAACAGCTAACATTACAGCAATCACACGTATCATTTGCACTTTCCTCTTTTTATTAGACCGTTATTAAGAAAATATATTACAAAATTTACTATTAGTCAAGATGTATTAAATTTTTAATTTTATATGAACAATTAAAGGAAACCGGATCATTATAAGAAGTTGTTACTTTACAAAATATAGATTCATATAGATTCAGGATGACAGAAACGGAATTTAAGAATAATTCATAGTAATATCCGGTAGTTGTACCCTAAAAAATCAGGCATGGCACGCTGCGGTTTACTGCACACAGCGGCGGTACTTTTCTATAATTTTATTTATATGATGTAAAAATATTTACACTGAAAGCCGAGTGATGAGAAGTATTTTTGCTGAATTTAACACAAATAATCCCTGCTAAAAAATCTTACATATCCACTATTTTATACTCACTGATATACATTTTACCATAGTCTATAATATATAAATGATCGTTAAATATCCTTATGTACACATTTCCTTCGTCAAGAGGAATCTTACACAACAGAATACCGTTCCTATCAAAAACATCCAATTCGGTCATTTGTTTCTCGAGTTCGGATTTTTCTTCCGGATTCTCCATTGACTTTTTCATTAATTCTTCAATTTGCATTTTGAACGTTACCACCCAGATTCGTTCTTCATCATCTACCGCCATACTTCTTGCGACATTTGTTATTTGATATGCACCGGATTTTTGCCTGCGGTGGATAACTTCATACTGCAAAGGGCGGTTCGTTCTAAATATGCATTTCCCATCGCAAGTATATTTATCTATACGATTTTGATTCATAAAACATACGTAAATATTATCATTTCTATCAATATCAAATTGAGTACTATTTAGGGCGTTCCATATAACAGGATCTTTATGAGCACTAACTTCACCGATAATTCTAATCAATCCGGTTTCCTTATTAATTATTGAAATTAATGCAGGATTACTATCGTCGGGTGTTTCAAAATTAAAAACGAATTCGCCTGTAAAAAGAAGCCGTAAATGATGAGGAAATTTGTCCTGCATTCCGATATATCCTTCATACTTACCCGATGGATTAAATATTTGAACTTTACGATTACCCGAATCAAGTATATAAATATTTGAATCGCCTGCAATATTCATACAGCGGGGGCTAAGAAAATCGCCGGGTCCCTGTCCCCTTCTGCCAATAGTAGCGAGGTGCTTTCCTTTTGAGTCGTATTTCTGAATTCGGCAATCACCGTAATCGAGAACATAAATATTTTCTTCCTCATCAACGACGACATCAGTCGGTCTGAAAAAATGATAATTATCACCGAGCGAATCTACATCCCCTATTCTTTGAATGAGCTCGAGTTTAATTTTCGGTTCATCACCCCACAGAGGCGCACGGTTTTGGATGTATTTTATCTCATCGATAATCTTAAAAGTGCTGCTTTCGTCTTTTCCGCATGAAGCTAAATTAAGCAAAATAATTATGCATATAACTGTAGATATAATTTTTGTCATATTTTTTTTCAATTCAGACTTTTATTTTAACATAATACTACAACCACAATGAAAAGTCAAGATAAAATATTTATTTAACAACCGTCAATCATCCATGCTTCAGCGCTGTCTTGACATGCTTAACTAAGGTCTCTGCCTCTTATTTGGCGGAATTTTACATGTGTCGGTGAGCGGCGGTCTCCGCCGGACGGATTGAGGGGGACATGGTACTGCCTGAGCATATTCCGTATCGAATTGCCGGAGACGTAAAATCCAAACCGTTTATTTATAAATTCGGCTACGGCTTCTCCCGACCGGAGTTCGCGGTACAAGCGTGCCATAAACCTGCGTCCTCCCCGCTGTTTTATAAATATCTGAACGGCACCTCTCCCTTTTCCTTCCCCCTTTAATCTTCCACGCCCTCTTTTCGACATGATTAATCCCCTTTCAATGAGCACAGCCATGGCTTATGTCAAAAATATTATCGAATCCGGTAAAAATTGAAGTCTGTTCAATATCTTTTACGGCTTCTTCTACCCTATCAACTAATGCCCGCAGAAGCGCATCGGGCTTCCATTCACCGTCTTTTACACATTTATTTACATATTCATGCCATATTTCCATTAAAACACAATCACTTGCGACCATTTCGGCGATTGCATTTTTCTGGTTTTCGGTAAATTTTTGCATGTACTCACGCAGGCGTTTTTGCTGGGTCATATATTAACTCCGTTCTGAAAAGATATAAAGTGAACCTGTTTAGTAAGCCTGTTCAGTAAAAAGTTATCAGCTATCAGTTTTTAGCTTTCAGCTTTCAGCCTGAAAAACAGTAAAAAACCGGATATTTTTATATGAAAGCTGTGTATGGGTAATAGTACCTTCAAAGTATGAAAAAATACTTTATGCCGAGAAAAGATATAAAATATTACCTGATAATATAATAACAGCCAATAATTTACTATATATAGTAATATAATTTCAATTTGTCAAGTGTTTTATTAAATATTTTACAATTTATCTTGACTTATAGTAAATTATTATTTATATTTTACCGCAAGTAGTAAAGCATAAAATTCGGAAGGTAAAAAATGAGCGTTGGCAGCCGTATTCGTTCAATCCGCAAAGAGTTAAAGATGACGCTTGAAGAGACGGCGGCACGTGCGGGGATGAAAGCCTCTAATTTAAGCGATATCGAGGCAGGCAAGCGTGACATTCGCACCCATACACTTGAACGCATTGCGGAAGCTCTTGGCTGTAATCCCGCTGATTTGTATGATCAAATATTCGAAACTGAAGAGGAAATAACCGCCGGTCTGAGAGAGTTATTAAACGATGAAAAAACGATGAAACTGATGAGTATTAATGAAGCGGAAATATCCTGGATGAAATCAATAAGATTCCGTCCCGATCAAAAACCGACCAAGCAGGACTATATAGATCTGTTGTTCATTTACCGTAATATTGCATGACATGCAAGACAATGAGTGAGACGGGTATTCAAGAAAGGGTGCGTCAGCAGGGCATAGAGATACTATACCGGAGTGTAAGATCCGGCATACGGGGCAGCACCTTTCAAAAAGGCGACCAGTGGTACATAGTCGTTAACCGGCACGATTCTCCCGAACGCCGGAACTTTACCATAGCTCATGAATACTTCGAGATTCAACTTAATGACCGGCAGGACCTTTCGCTGGATGAAAAACACCACCTTGCCAGCAAGATGGCGGCAGAATTTCTTCTTCCGGACGAAACTTTCGGAGCTCAGGCGCGTATAAAAAATCTCCATGAATTAAAACAAGAGTTCCCTTATGTGAGTTATGAAGTAATTGCCCGCAGGCTGCCTTATTTTCGCCCGGTCGTGGTGTCCATTTTAGACAACCTGCAGGTAACAAGCAGATTTGGCGCACCAACTATAAATTTCCCGCGTGAAATCTCTGAAATTGAAATGAAAGTTGCGCGCAGAAGTTATGAAACCGGAAAAACCGTTACATTAAAAGAACCGCCGTTAGAAGTAACCGGATATTACCTTGAGGAAACCAACAACATTGTGCGTGTTTTTGTCGTTGCCGAGGTAGATGAGTAATAATCAGTAAGATATTCGTATCATTTTGTAAAGGCGACCCGCCCCCACGGGGATTCCTTTGGAGCGGGTCGCCGTAAAGTTGTGTATTTACGTTTATGCAGTTTTTGCCTACTGTTGAACACCTTCTCTCTTATACACTACTTTCCCGCCGACAATAGTATAATCGACGAGCGATTTCATAATTTCTATTTCCGGGATTGTCATCAAATCTCTATCATACATTACCATATCTGCTAAATACCCTTCCTTGAGCATACCCTTGCGGCCTTCCATGAATTCAGCATAGGCAGAATCGAATGTATATAGTCTGATTGTTTCTTCCATAGTGAGGCACTGGTCGGGGAACCAGCTTGGGTCAGACCTGTCGAAACGGTCCTGGCGTGCTACCCCGGCAAACAAACCTTCAAGGGGATCAAGCGGCTCAACCGAGTAGTCGGTACCGAACGCAATTTTTGCGCCGGCATCCAGCAGCTTCCGCCAGGCATACGCACCATCAGAGCGCTCGAATCCTATACGTTTTTCACAGAAACGCTTATCGGTAATGCAGTGCGTGGGCTGCATAGATGCAATCACTCCGAGTTCGGCAAAACGGGGAATATCATCCAAATGAAGAATCTGCGCATGCTCGCTTCTATGGCGGCTGTCCCGCTTTCCGTTTGTCCTTTGTGCCGTTTCATACGCATTCAGGATCCAGTAATTTGCTTTTGGTCCGATTGCATGAATACCTATTTGAAATCCCATTGCATCAGCAGTAACCACTCTGTTTTCAAGTTCTTCGTATGTCATTTGAGGTAATCCCGTCTTATCAGGTTCATCCTCGAACGGTTTAAAAACCATCATTGTACCGGAACCGAGAGTCCCATCGATAAATCCTTTAAGATAACCCCACCGTATCCAGTTGCCTGATCTCGGGTATTGCTTTTCCCTTTCAAGATACTGCTGTAAACGCGACTTATTCGCCGTTAAACTTCCCCCGATGTACACACGCATGGTAAGTTTTCCCATATCCATGAACTGCTGATACCTCTCGAAACTACCACCGGGAGGCATTTGAACAGACGTAACGCCTAATCTTGCCGCCATATCAAAAGCCGCCTGCCAATTTCTCATACTGCGTTCTTCCGCTTCTTCGGGTGTTCTCTGAACACGAACGCCTCTGGTATTTAATAATCCTTTTGCGTTTTCCTTGAAGATACCGGTAGGCTCGCCGGTAACCGGATCACGCTGGATTTCACCTCCAAACGGATCGGGTGTGTCTTTAGTAATACCCGATTGTCTAATAACATAACTATTAACCAGAACCGAATGACCGTCGGCACGGCTGAGAGACACCGGATTGTTCGGAGAAACAGGATCAAGCAGCTCTTTGGTAGGCCATTTGGGATCATCGAACATCTCATGTTCCCAGCGACCGCCGCTGATAAGAACACCCGGTCCCACCTCGGCAACTTTTTCGGCAACTTTTTGTGTAATAATCTTGGGGTCGGTGATATAGCGCAAATCGAGATAATCGGGATTAATACTGCCGAAATGACAATGCGCATCGTTGAATCCGGGTACGACCAGCCTCCTTTTAGCATCGATTACTTCTGTTCTGCCCTCCTGGATGAATTGTTCAATGAATTCGTTTGATCCCACACCGACTATAAATTCCCCTATTGCGGCAATTGCTTCTGCACGGGGATTATCCCTGTCGATAGTAACTATTTTCGCATTTTTAATGACAAAGTCGGCAGGAGGCCCATAATAAGGCTCAGTGCGGCTGAATCCGAATATCAATACCAATACAATTACAGCCAGAGCGCATAAGGCAAAATTGTAAAATGTCTTCATAATTCCTCCAAATTTTTTGTTTATATATGTCTGAGAAATTAAATACGGAATGCCGGTTTTTTGTATATATACTAATTATCCAATTTTGTTTTATTTATTCAACTGCGTCAGGGGGATTCCAAAACTAACAGCTGATTTTTAGATATATTAATTTATGCAAAGACGTACGGTATGAGTCTCTACAGAGGTCGGATTAAATTAACACTATCAACCGGTTTTCAGTATACCGGCATCGAGTAAAATCTGTTTTATATCATTTTTCGTCTCTTCATTTACCGGTTTCAGCGGCGGCCGCGGGTCGCCTCCACAAAAACCCACCAGGTCAACAGCATATTTAATTCCCGGCACGCTGTAAGAACCGACAATTCTATTATTAGCGGCGGCAATTGCAATCTGAATTTTCTTACCCTCTTCAAGTTCGTTATTTTTAACCGCCTTGTATATTGCCGCAGTTTCACCGGGGGCAAAATCAGCTAAGGCAAGAATACCGCCGTGTGCACCCATAAGCAGAGAAGGATACAAAACAGACCCGGAACCCTGAAAAACAGAAAAATCCTGCGGACAAATATTTACTATCTCCTCGAGATAACCGATATTTCCCGATGAATCTTTTATACCGATTACATTCAGGTGATTCATTGTTTGTTCTACGGTTTCAAACGGCAGTTGTATGCCGGTAAATTTGGGGACATTATATATAAATATCGGGATATTTACTTTATCTGCAACTTCCGTGTAAAAAGCGGTAAGTATGTCAGCGCTCATTTTCCCCCGGTAATAGCACGGCGTTACCACTAATCCGGCATCCGCACCAAGGTCTCCTACACGGTTCGTAAACTCAATTGTGGCGTGTGTTGATTCCCGTCCGGTTCCAACGATAATTTTTTTGTTGTCCGGCACAGTTGCACGGCAAGCCTTCACCAGTGAAATCCGCTCTGTATCATCAAGTAATACAGTCTCACCGGTTGAACCAAGAACGACATAACCCGCAAGGTCATACTGGTCGTACCGCTCTAAATTTCTTACAAAATTATAGAAAGAGACCTTTCCGTCTTCATACGGCGTTGTAAGCGCGGGAAAAACACCCGAAAACAATACTGCCATGATTGTTATTCCTCCTTATATCTGAAGTAAATAATAAGAAAATATACGACTCTGTTTCTGTGAACTTAACAGCGAAAATACTTGGTTTGTTAAATAAATTAATTGAATTAATTCTTTTTGGTCAGCATTTTAAGATACGAAAAAAATCGATAAATTCAATCCTTTATTTGAGTAATTTATGGAAATTCTCCACTCCGGTATCGTTACTTCCGGTGATAGTGTATATGGTTACTCACGTTAAACGCAAATTATATCCAAATTTTGGTAATAATTATATCTATTGCAACTCATTAATTTTTGAATATTTTTTTTAAATTTAAATATACTATTATAAAGGCTGCGGTGCCGCAACTCGTTTCAAATTCCATGATAATTTTCCGAATAGAAAAATAATTGGATAGATAAACATTTAAAACGATAATTTGCAGTAATACAAATGGCTTCCCTCATAACCGATACATAAACCCGGACACAACCTCCGGGATTTCTTCTAAGTTATTGTGTTTGTAGAATGTCTTTTTGTCGCATTTAAATTTCTCTTAACGGTTATACCGGTTGTACGCAGGCAATTATGCAGCAATTTTATAATTTCAACTTTACAAAACTCACAAACTATCAGGAGGTTTACCCATGAGAAAGATTATATCCGCTGCAATTTTAGCAGCATTATTCGTTCTGATCGGCGGTCAGGAGTTTACGCTTTATGCCCAGCCGCAGAGTTCTGATCCTAACATAGTCTACGATCCCGGCATTTTTGAAGGTCTCGAGTACCGGTGCATTGGTCCATCCCGCGGCGGACGTGTGACCGCCGTTGCCGGCATCGCCTCCCAGCCTTCCACATTTTACATGGGGAGCACCGGCGGCGGTGTCTGGAAAACGACGGACTACGGTCAGAGCTGGGTCAATGTTTCGGACGGCTATTTCGAGACCGGCTCTATAGGTGCAATTCGAGTCGCCGGATCGAATCCGGAGATTATCTATGTCGGTACCGGTTCGGACGGCATCCGCAGCAACGTGATTACCGGTCGGGGTGTATATAAGTCAACCGACGCAGGCAGGAGCTGGACGTTTGCCGGGCTCCGGGGTGTAGGTCAAATAGGCGCCGTGGAGATTCATCCTGATAATCCCGGTCTGGTGTACGTTGCGGCGATCGGGTATGCTTTTGGACCAAATCCCGACCGCGGCGTGTATCGCACCAAAGACGGCGGTGCAAGCTGGGAGAAAGTGCTTTTCATCTCCGACATTACCGGTGCGGTAGACCTTGAGTTTTGCCCGGACAAT
>Ga0111191_1091_pt1 | contig 9527 bp, 5 predicted proteins | sample DeeMarSWOR324_28_FD_80363 | JGI IMG/M metagenome (GOLD analysis project Ga0111191, IMG submission 80363) | bacterium SM23_31 | reverse complement strand
CTTCAAAAATGACCGGATCAAGTACGTGTTCAAAAGGTACTTTCAACATGACAAACCGGGATGTTTTATCGAATCCCCATTCATACTTTTCCTGTGGTTTTGAGAAAAGCACAATAATTGTATTGACATCAGCCTCTTTAAATGACCTGCGCGCCTGGTTGTCGATTATTACTTTAACGTGACACTGTTTGAGTAAAAATTCCTGCAGGTCTTTTCCATACCCGACGTCGAGCCAGGAGTTCGATGTAATAAAACAAAATGAACCAAGCCGGTTTAACAGCGATAATCCGTAAAAATAGAAGTAAATATACAGGTCGCTTTTTGCATCCAGTTTAAATGAAACCGGTTTGTTTTTGAAGTATCTCAGATAACATCGATATACCGATTTAGCAAGATTTGCCTTATACTGCTTTTTGTTTTCATTAGTAATTTTCTCTCGGTTAAGTAATGGATCAGCAATGTTTTCCTGCCTAACATAGGGCGGATTACCGATAACAATATCAAATCCCTCTTTCTCTCCTTTAAATATTTCTACAAAAGAAATATCCCAGACAAAAGGAACCATTTCCGTTAAATTTACCGCTGATAATGCATTGTCAATCTGCTCAATATCTTCCTTATGCTTTTCAATCTCTTTTTCCCACTCGGCAGCCTGCAATTCCATCTGTTTGGTTTTGGCTTCAACAGTTCCGTAAATATCAACTTGGTCTCCTTGATCGCCGTCAATTTTTATTCGTAATTTTGAAATTTCCTGTTTGAGATTATGTTTCTTTGTTTCAAGTATTTCAAGGAAGAGATTCTTTTCAGCCTGTTTCACCTGATTTTCGGTTTTAAATTCGCGTTCCTCATCACTTAAATAGAAACGCAATTTTTCAGTTTTCAGATTGGTGATTTTCGTCTTTAAGGTGGAGCCCCCCTCACGTGATTCATGAATGTGAGCGAAATTGATTCCTCCTATTTCTTGAACAAGGCTGTCACCCGGACGGATCTTGAAAGTGAAATATGGCAAGAGCGGTTCTCGTCTGACATGAAGTTCAGCAGGTGAGGCTTCATAGTCTATTATTAATGCCAGCCAGAGCCGTAATTCAGCTACGTGGCATGCCCAGTCTTTTATATCAACACCGTACAGGTTATTACCGATAATTTCTTTTTTACGCTCGAAGGCATCTTCAGTTTTACCGTGCTGCTTGTTTGCACGCTTACGAAGGTCGTCAAGTATATAAAGCATACCGACCAAAAATGAGCCGGAGCCGCATGCGGGGTCAAGTATGGTTATATTTTTAATATATTCGTCAAAAGAAGTCCACAGTTGAGCGTCAGTAAGGGCTTTGTCGGCTGCTTGTTTTTCCTCTTCATCAAATGCAAAGACTAACTCATAAAAAAGATTTTTATGGCACTCTCCGAGATGATTAGCAAGGTTATCAACTAACGACAACCGGCACATCAGGTCAATTTCAGTTCGAGGAGTATAAAAAATACCGGCTTCACCGCGCCTTTCAATATCTTCGGAAACATTGACCAGACTTTCATATACCTTACCAATCATTTCAGGGTCAACCGCAACCTCTTTATCAAAAGGACTGTCTTCGGCAATTGTAAAGTTATATTTCTGAAAGAATTCAAAAATTGATTCAAAGCTGGAGTCACTGATTTCAAAATCGGGATTTCTGTCTAATTCATTTTCAACGAAAAGTCCGCCATTGAGATAAGGAGCACTTGAAAGTATACTCTTGATGTCTTCCGGGAAATGACGATGACCGTAGTTGAATTTATTGTTGAACGCTTCAAAAAACAGCACTTTTAGCCACTTATCGAAAAAGGTGTCTCGCTGCCCGGACCGCTTATAGCTTTTCCAGAATATTTCAAGAAATTCGGGATTATCGCCAAGCCACCTTTTGCGCTGAATAAAATAGATAAACATCACCCGGTTGAGAAACTGAAGAGCATAATCATGCGCCCAGATTTTATTTCCTGTTTGAGATTCCAAATCTTTTTGAAATTCGTCGAAAATATGGATAAAACCTTTTTCAATGACCTGTCCTGCATGTATAGTACCTTTAAAAAATTTATTTGTAACTTCTTCAACATCAAACGCTTTGTCATGTCTTTCTTGAATTGTTAGAGGTGATAAACCAAACAGGTCAGGTGAAATTGATGCGAGATCAAGTAATTCGATTCGTTCAGTAGCAGTTCGTAATCGCTCATCCCCTCCAATTGTAATACGTCTAAACAAACGGCGTTTATCGGACTTTTTATCATACTTGACATTCAAAAAATGCCAGAGGTCTTGAGATTCATTTGAAAATATGAATAAGCTGTAAAGATGTTCTCTTAATAGCTTGGCAACAACCGGACGTTCCTTTGTGTACAGCAACTTCTCTGAGGCTAATCTTGAATAGATTATATGAAAACTTTCATCTTTTCCACCAGATGCAAATAAAAGAGGGTCTTCCGCAATTGCATTTTTAGCTGTATCGCTCCATGAATATCGTGGAAGTGCTTGATTCACACGATCATAGTTTAATTCCGACCAGAATAACTCTTTGAGCGGATCAATCCCTTTAAAATCTTTAAGTAAGCTATGTATAGATGATTCACGAAGTTCAGTTTCAGCCATTTGGAGATATCCTCCATTTAGTAAGGCTAAAAAAGATTATGTGATAACTTATAACAGAATTTGAAGTTACTAATAAAATAAGGTATAAAATTCCTTAATGATATTCAAGCAAAATTATGGAAATAAACAATTAATATCATTGGATATAGAGAGATTTCACCGATGTTTGTAATTAAGAAATAAAAAGTAATTAATTAAAATTGCAGTATGATTCCAAAATGCCTATAAATAAATTACCCGTTTGTTATGCTGCCGTAGAAGTCTTAAAGTATGAATGTGTATTAGAGAGGCATTAAAAAATTCAGATTAGTTGCAGCTCCTTCTTTTGGGATTTAATGCCGTTGTAGTTGTAGATGCCTGCATAGAGTTGGTTGTTTAATATTTTACGGACTGTTGAGGGATGCCATTGTCCGCCCCGTTTGGTTGGTATATTGTGGAGTGTTAGTATGCGGGTAATTTCGTGCAGTGATTTCCCCTGTCCGTGAAGTGAAAATATAAGCTGCACGGCTTCGGCTTCGTTCAGATTAACTTTGAGCTGTTTGCGAGTAGTCTTGTATCCGAGTGATACCTGTCCGCCGGCAAATCCGCCGCTGCGGGCTTTTTTATAGCGTCCTTCAGTGAGCCGTAGCGCAATGAATGCACGTTCAAGCTCCGCCATAATTCCCATGAACTGCCGGAATGCTTTGCGCATAGGATCGCCGGTGTTTGTGATGTCAGGTTCTTTAATGCTGATAAGCTGAACTTTGAGTTTTTGCAATTCACGTATGATAAACTCCTGTACATACAAATCACGGGCTAACCTGTCGAGCTTGAATATCAGCACAGCGTCAATGTTCTGACGTCGTTCAAGGAAATTAAACATTGCAGCAAGTCCGGGGCGGTTCTGCAGTTCTTTACTTCCTGAAACACCGTCGTCTTTGAATATTTGTATCAGGTTGTATCCGTTATCCTGTGCGTACTTTTGAAGTGCTCCGGTCTGTATGGTAATTGTCTCAGATTCACGCTGGTTTAATGTAGATACTCTGCAATAGGCTATTGTGTTCATTTGTTATTCCCGATTTTCAGGTTATATGTTTCATCTACTTGAGATGATGTTTTTTGAGTATGAATTCAGGGTAATATTTGCGTATAACATATACGCCGCCGTGTAAATCCTGGTTTTTCACAGGGTCTAACTTGTCGTTTTTTACCATGTCGCACCATGCAAATCCGCCGAATGGCTGGGTAGTGTCGCCTCTATACCGGTTTCCGTAAACTTTCATTACCTTTTTAATCCATTTTTGTATTCTGGGATCGTTAATATCCGGCTTTTGCCATGAATTTAATATTCTGCCGGCTTCTTTTCTTATTCCATTGTCTAATTGTTTCCAGTCTACAGCGTAACTCAGACAACAATAATGTCCGTCCGGGTGCCAGTCTTCCAAGAACACACATTTACGCCGTTCCGGGTATGTCGGTGGGTTCAAAAAATATGAACATCCCTTGTTTATGATACGTGCATTATACTTTTTCATCTGATTTTCCTCCAGGTTTTAGGTTATCAAAAAGTTGGAATATGATAATTATAGTAAACCAACTTTACGGTATTGCATAAGAATCGGTATTGCAAACTATATCTTGTTCATTATGCCTTTTTAACATATCAACTATTTCATTTTCGTTATGATATGCAAAAAGGCAGTCTATACAAAGGTTCTCTTGTTTTTCAGTTAGCAATGTAAGCACAGTTCCGCACTCCATACAACAATCGTTTAGCCATACACTTTCTTCACGGTTATAGGGATAATTGTTTAAACCGAATCCGGAATATTTGTGTGATATATTTACGTATTTATAGCTTGTATTGCTATACCATATATCATTATCCCATATTCCTTTTTCTTCATTAATGATAAAAACATCGCCGGTGCTTTTCAGGAATACCAGTTTTGAGAAGCCGATAAATTTAATAATTAGTTTTATCACAGCTTTATTCTCATACCAGTTATCCGGCAGCTTGCGCAATATTTTATTTCTGAATGTTACGGTATCACTCAATACGCTTTTATCGGGTATTTCAATATTGATAATACCGTTATGACAAAAAGCAAGGCTGCCATAAATTCTGAACGGATGACAGTTACGCAGGTCGATTTTCCCGGAAGTTGCAATTCTGAAATGAAGTACAAAATCTTTATCCGGGTGCATTTTAACGGCTTTTTGATATTTAGCATACCATAACTTAAAGTTGCTGAGCTCTTTTTCAATATGTATTCTGTTATTTGCAGCATACATAAATCCACCGCCGTCCGGGTTTTCCCGCCAACAGCGTTTCAGTGTTTTCTTGGAAACGTGTTTGCCGGCGGGTTTGTAAATTGCTATACACATATTTTTCCTCCAGGTTTTAGGTTATCAAAAAGTTGAAATATGATTGTTATAGTAAAGTTACTTTATGATAGTAAATCACGCCTTGTAATGCTATCGTATAAATTGATATATTTAGATTTATTTGCCTTAACGAAAGCGTAAAAACCGTCTATATTATGAGCGTTTTTTATGCTTGCATCTTTTGTGTATTCAAAAATAGCATGGCAGAACTCAATATTACGTAAAAATCCCTCTTTTTTCAGCGTACCCCTGAATATTCTAATTTCAACGGTATGGTTATTGTTCATATTTACCGCAACATACCGGGAAGGGTTATACTTTTCTTTTACCTTTTGTATTATAGGTTGTTTATCACCGGTTAGCGTACTCCACCGGTTAAGATTTTCTAATTTTCGTTGACTGAATTTCCATATAAATCGGGGATTCTCATAAAAGAATTTCATGAACTTGTATAAATGCAGGTCGGTAAATGCTTTCCGGCTTAAATGAACATGTATTCCGCAAGTAGACGTATTATAACTCCGAAAACCTTGTATTCTCAGGTCAAATATTGGATTTAATTTGTTCTTTTTAAGCAGGTTGTTTTTGAGAAAATCAAACGTAAACGGATGCGAAACGATTTCAAAGCCATTGTTAAGAGAACCGTCATTTTTGCAATATATAAGACCGTCTAACTTATCGGTTATATACTTTGCAGTATCGTTTAAATCATTGCCGTTATAACTTTCGATTTCAAGTTCAAAGCCGAAATGCAATTTTCCCTTGCCATGAAATTTCGGCTCAGGTTTATAGGTATGATTCCTTATTGGATTGCTACCATTGCTTCCGCATTCGCATTCATCTTCATAGTATTGCCCGCATTCATCACAGTATTGGTAGTTGTTTTCGGAACAATAATCACATACAAAGATGTCTAAGTCGCAAATAAAATATGTTCCATCTCTTGAAACAGGTTCATCACAACTTTGACAATAAGTGTAAGATTCGTGAAAACAATCTCCACAGTACAAACGGTCAAATGCAGAATAACTATCGTCGAGATGATGTACTTCATTACAGCTTTCACAATTGAAATAGTTATTATCAAAGCAGTCATCGCAAAGCGTTTCATCATTGTAATAATGTGCATCATCAACGGGAATTGTTTCACTACAATCATCGCAAGTTGTGAAGAGCTCGTTATAACAATCTTCACAGTAATCTTCACTGTCATACTGAAATGATTCATCTTCCGGTATTTCAGCATCACAGCGGGAGCAGGTTAATTTGGTTAGTGTTTCCATTGTTAAAGTCCTCCTAATTATTGTTTAATATTGTATAACATTGTTTACATTAAGAGTAAAAAAATATATTTGTATTGATTCTATATATAAATCAACTGTTTAATATTGTATAACATTGTTTACATTAAGGGCAAAAAAATAGTTTACTGCTTTATTTTACGTGCCCTTAATGCTTCGTTTATTAACTGTTTAACCATATTAGACCAACTTCGATTTTCTTTTATAGCCAATTTTTCTATTTCCTTTATTATTTCGTCGTCTAATCTTATGCCTTTTAAAGTCTGCATTGTATTTCTCATTATTAAAAATTACAATAACAATGTAAAACATTGTAAAACAAAAGTCAAGCTTTTTTTAGATTTAATTATACTTTTTTAAAACTGCTCAATAAAAACAATAACTTACAATCGAAAAGAATTTGAACATTTTTTTGCGACTTATAAAAATCCTGCAAAAAGTTAGAATATTATGTTTATAGTAAGTCAAATCTACAGGATGCCAAAAACATACCAGCCCGGCTTAACGGGGAAGTCCGCTTATTGGTATAACTAAATAAGCAGGTTATATAGTATTATATTTTAACTAAGGCAATATGTTTATATAATATTGCAAGAAATTAGACATTTTTATCGGTATTCTATGCTTGTAACCATGTTACTTAAGCGTTGTACAACGTAAATTTTGTCTATTATCTTTGAAAATTTTGGTTGCGGTTTCAGTTTTGATAATCAGTCCGGGAAATTGTAAAAGCCGTCAAATTCAAGTAATATTTTTACCTATGACAAGCTGTCATGTATACAATCTTTAAAGATAGTATACGGCTAATTTATTGTGATAAAACAAGTTGCGGGGATTTTAAGGGATTATTCCACAATGGCAAAGTTGAGTTACGGCGATTTTGCCGTATGACATCTTTCAGGTAAAATTATGCACGAGATGGCACGTTTATTTTTTTATTTTCAGCAAAATACAAGATATAGTGGTTAAAAAAAATTGACGCAACACTGTATTTTAGGGCGGATTTAATGACGTACCACGCCTATTTTGGTTAGGTAAACATACGTAATATAGTTGCACGTGGAATTCTCCAAAAAATTTTGCAAAAAATTTTACAAAAAAATTTGTAAAGAATTTTGTTCTTATGCTTACAAAGCGGTGGTATTAAATAAAAATGCCGGCGTAACCGAATCTCAACGCCGGCATGTGTTCACGGAAAATACGAAAATCATACCTTTTTAGGTAGGCAAAAGTTAAGATACACTTTTTTATTGTGTCTGTCAAGGAAAATTTTTTTGTGAGGTATTATAATAAGCAAAAATAAAAATGCCGGCATAGTGATTAGCTATACCGGCATATTTCCGCAGAAACTAAATGCTTTTTCAAATGGTCAACAGATAATATACCTTTTTCTCTTGTATATGTCAAGGAAAATCTTTTCTATGCTGTACAACATGATGAACGAAATAGAGCCATTCTCCCGAAAAAGGGTATAAAAAAAATTGTATGCCTGAATAATAACTTTGCACCAGCGCCTATTCTACGGCTTTGTAGAGCCAGTTTTACGATACGGCATTATTAATGTTTGCGGGTGCTGTGATGTACGGCAGGTCAAAAACGTTTCAACGCTTTGGTGAACATTTTTGTCCATACCAAGCCGTCTGAAACGATTTTAAAACGCTTTCTTTAAAAAAGGGTATATAATGTATGCCCGATAAAAAAAGTCTTAAAATTGAGCGATAAAACGCCATACTTAAAGGCATTTTGAATCATTTCTATATGATACCACTGAAGGAGATGTTTGCGAAAGCGGGTAAGGCAAAACAAAGAGAAGGGGGCAAGAAGAAGGTTATCCAGAAATCTGGAGAAAAGCTATTAGAACTGATAAAAAACTTGCAAAAGAAGCTACGGGAATGCACCGTAAAAATCAATATAATTTCCTGCGTGATCGTTGCGTGTAAGCTATGAATGGCGTACATTGTTTCACTTTTTGGAGATTTTTGTTTTTTGATGAAATTTTGAGCAATTTTGGAGTAAGCTGAGCACGAAAACAAGGAGTTACGTCATATTTGTCGTATAAGATTCATTATGTAAACCTGAGCACGAATTAGCACGTTTATTTTTTTTATTTTTGGTAAAACACAAGATATTGTGTATACCGGTTAAGTACTGCGGTTTGATATACATTGTTACAAATGCGGTATACATTTACGATCCGATTGTATACTTTAGGTGTGTGCCGGCGTTTTTGGCAATAGGGGGGGCATACCTCCGCATATAAGAGGGCGGGGGTTAGAGATACCGTATACATTGCACATATCCATTGAGTTTGTTTTTGGGAAAACGGTTTTAGACATCCGATAATATAGGATTTTTATGAGTTAGCTTCAAAAAATTTTGGGAAAATTTTTGAAAACTTCGTTTTTAGTATAAGGAAATTCGTTGAAAATCACCCCCATTTTTCTTAATAGGGAAATGAATTTCACACTCCTAATATATAGACGTAATGTGTCTAACGTGTTTATAACGTGACAGGCATATTTCGATGACGTACCATAGCTTTCCGGTGCTGAGGGAGGTTAATTATAACCTCTGTCTCTAATACAGCGAAAAATATTTTAATTTGTTGCACAGCACCCGCAAACAGCAACAGTCCCGTATTGTAAAAATGGCTGTACAAAGCCGTATAATAGACGCAGGTGCAAAATTATTATTCAGGCATACATTTGTGTGTATACCCTTATTCGGGAAAACGGCTCTATTTCGTTCATCATGTTGTGTGGCATAGAAAAATTTATATTGACATGCACGATAAAAAAAGGTACATTGAATTCAGCCTACCTAAAAAGGTTCGCTGTGCATTGCCGGTATAGTGAGCAGGAACTCTATGCCGGCATTTTTATTTCTGCTTATTATAATACCTCACTGACAGACACGTTACTCTATTATGCAGGATATAACTTATTTGGATGGTATATAATATTTATACCGGTTCTAACTGAGTTATGCGGTTATATTTAGTAGGAAAGTTACATTTACGGGTGGTTTTTAGTTGAAATATAGAAGGATTTTCAATTGATTTGAGCATTTTACATGATAATTTTGCACGATCAATATTAAAAACAAAGTATTGTTTTTCTTTACGTTCTTCTAATCGGGAAAGAGAGACGAGGCATCTGGATTTTACCCGGCGCCGTTTGAAAATATCCCTACCTCCTTAAAATCTTAAAAAATTTTGAAAAAAAGTTATACATAAAAGGAAA
>Ga0111191_1090_pt1 | contig 9546 bp, 6 predicted proteins | sample DeeMarSWOR324_28_FD_80363 | JGI IMG/M metagenome (GOLD analysis project Ga0111191, IMG submission 80363) | bacterium SM23_31 | reverse complement strand
AGTATTTGAATATAATGTATAAAATATACCGGATATCTTTTCCCGTGGTTTATATAAATTCTGTTTAAAATTAATACAATTGAATAGTCGAATATAATTTATTACCGGAAGAAATAGAAAATACAAAAAATATTTTTCATAACCTCATTATTTGATTGAATATTTCAAAAATAAATAAGTAAATAGTATAATAGCATTTTCAGATTAATTTTTAACAAGTCAGGAGGAAATTATGAAGATTCGTATTCAAAAACACTTACTTATCGGTGTTTTTTCAGCACTGTTGGTTTTATTTTTCGGCGCTGTTGTTTTCAGCCAGGTTATCCGCACACCCAGCGAGGAGTCCGGTTTTCAAGAATATACCAGCTATGAAGAAATGCTGCAGTATTTGCAGGATATTCAAGCGACATCAACCGAAATGCTGCTGTCAACTTTTGGCAAAACAATTGAGGGCAGGGAACAGCCCTATGCGATTTTTAGCCGACCTCTTGTAACGCGACCACAAGAAGCCACAGCAACCGGAAAACCGATTGTCGTTCTGGCAGCAAACGTTCACGGCGGTGAGAGAACTGTAAGAGAATCTCTTTTGATGATTACACGTGAACTTGCGACAAAAGGCTCTGACATGAACTGGCTGTTAGATGAACTGATCGTTATAGTAGTTCCCTCGATTAATCCCGACGGTTTTGTCCGCGCAACCCGCGGTAATTCATTGGGAATTGACCTGAACCGTGATTACATGAAGCTCGAACAGCCGGCAATATCTAATTATGTCCAGAATATTCTTCTTACATGGCAGCCGCATATAATTCTTGACGGGCATAACGGTGGTGCCTATCCGTATAATATTTGTTATCAGGGACCAGCCAATGCAGCTTCAGACCAGCGGATTACAAGATTGTGCGACCAGGAAATATTTCCATTTATCAATAGTGCAATGGAAAAAAACGGATACAAGTCATGGTACTATTCCGGCGGCGACAGTCTAAGGTGGAGAGGCGCTCCCACTGATCCGCGTATAAACACTAATTACGGAGGCTTTATTAACAGTTTTTCAATATTGTTTGAGTCTCCCAGGCAAGACCGTGATGATGGCGCAAAAAGCGGTTTGGTTGCAACCAGAGCCCTTTTACATTATGTCGCTCAGAATTCGGAAAAAGTTATGATGACCGTTGAACGTGCACGCCGCGAAACCATAGAAATGGGGCAGAATGCTACGGGCGAAATCCCGGTTCAAATCACGGTCGGTCCGAAAGATTACAAAGTCTCTTATGAAATTGAAATAAGAAGAGGCGGCACCATTGATCCGGAAACAGGAAGAAGAACTGGTGGAACGAGAGAACTCGTTCAAATTATCGGAGCAGACCTGATGATCGAGCCGGTAGTTACCAAATCCAGACCGCGTCCGTATGCTTACCTTTTAGAACCCCGCGCCTATGAAGCGGTGGAAATGCTGAAACGGCATAAAATTACGATTGAAGTGCTCCAGAAGGATACGGAAATTGATTTTGAAGCGTATAACATGACAGGAATTGAATATAGGTCGGAATATGACCATCCTGCTTCGGTGACTGTTACGTTTGCAGACGAAACAGTCAAGCAAACACGCACGTTCCCAAAAGGTACGTATATTATCAGGACCGGTCAGGTGATGGGCCGTGTGGCTGCTCACATGCTGGAACCGGAAACAAACGATAATGTAGTTAAATGGAACGCAATGGATGCAATGCTGCCAAGGATGCCTCGTCAATCGGGTGAGCGGGCAGGAAGAACTATTACGGCAGGCGTTCCCGTAGAACAGGCACAGCCCCAGGAACCTCAACCGGTTATTTTCCCGATTTTCAAAATTATGACACCGGTTGCACTTCCTACGAAAATTTTGAAATATTAGTGCGTGATTAAGTTTGAACGAAAAAAGTTTAGCATGAGTGGCTTTATACTTGTGTGAATTTTATAATTAAGGTAAATGGTTTCATTAATTCTCCTTAACAAAGGGTGACATAGGGAGAGGGTTGTATAAAAAATTCATCCCGCTAAGCGGGATTAAAACCTTTCTTACAACACCCCTTAATCCCCCTTTTCTAAGGGAGACTTATTGAAGATTACTCTTTTCTAAAGAGGACTTATTAGTGAGTTGCTCTTTTCTAAGGGGGATTTATTGGTACGTTTCCAGTCTATGACCGGATAAGTAACATGTATGTTATAGAAAAACATAATTTTCATTCATTCAAATTTCTATAAAAGTATTATCTGTAATTTAAATCGAGACTTTGTTAAAAATTACTCTTAAGGCGCAATTAAGCTTTGTGTTAGATTTTAAAAGCGAGATTGCCACGTTTTCCTCCCCCGAATACTCGGGGGAGGAAAACTCGCAATGACTATCTTAGCTTAGGTGGCACCCCTCCCGAGTACTCGGGATTTGGGGGTGTTACTCAATGCCAAAATAATCCTTAAATCACAAAATTTGCCAAAGTCTTGTAATAACAAAACTTTTGCATTTTTCTAATAATTGATGTAAATTTTATTTGTAGTAAAATTATATATAGACATGCGTTAATCAGAGATTGGCGCATCGCCCCGGGTACTAAAGACAGTCTTTCCGTAAAGAATACATATAATAAGCTTATCGGATTCAATTTCGATTTTATTTGAATATTTATTCTTTAATCACGTATATTAAAAAGTAGAATAGTCTACAAAATGTTTACGTAATAAACCACACAATAAACAGGGAGGACGATCAGATGATTCGTTTTAAAAATCGATTTACGGCAGGGATTCTTGCTGTTGTGCTGGTTGCATGTATCAGTTCTTTTGCATTCAGCCAGGTTGTACTTACTCCATGCGAGGAGTCCGGTTTTCAGCAGTATACGAGCTATGAAGAAATGTTGGATTATTTGCAAAAAATCCAGGCAACTACTACTGAAATGCTGCTCGGGACATTTGGGAAATCAATTGAGGGTCGGGAACAGCCGTATGCGGTCTTCAGCAGACCTTTGATAACACAGCCCTGGGAAGCTCTGGCATCCGGTAAGACGATTGTTGTTCTTGCTGCGAATGTTCACGGCGGTGAGCGTACGCTCAGGGAATCAAATTTGATTCTTATCCGGGAACTGGCGACAAAAGGATCCGACATGAACTGGATGTTAGACGACCTTGTAGTTATCATGGTTCCGTCTATCAATCCCGATGGATTTGTACGTAGAAGCCGCGGCAATTCTCTTGGAATTGACATGAACCGTGATTATATGAAGCTCGAACAGCCGGCGTTAAGAAACTTCGTTCAAAACATTCTTCTTACATGGCATCCGCATGTCACTGTAGACGGGCATAACGGCGGTTCGTTTCCATATAACATTTGCTATCAGGCGAACAGTCATGCTTCGCCTGACCAGAGAATTACCATCCTTGCCGACCAGGAAATTTTTCCTTTTATTGATAGAAAAATGGAAGCGCAGGGGTACAAATCATGGTATTATTCCGGTGGAGACAGCACAAGTTGGAGAGGAGGCGGTTTTGACCCCCGCATCAGCAGAAATTACGCCGCTTTCATCAATTGTGTAGGTATATTGTTTGAATCTCCCGGGCAGGACATGGAACCCGGGATAAAGAGCGGTGCTGTTGCATATAAAGCAGTTGTACAGTATGCATACCAGAATGCAGAGAGGCTGAAGATGGTTGTTGACCGTGCCCGCCGCGAAACCATTGAAATGGGACAGAATGCCACCGGTGATATCCCTATTCAGGTGAGATATGTTCCGGAAGATTATAAAGTATCCTATGAAATTGGAATTACAGTAGGCGGTACAAGAGACCCGGAGACAGGAAGAAGAACGGGGGGAACGAGAGAAACCGTTAAAATTACCGGCGCCGATTTAGTCAAAAAACCGGAAATTATCAAGACACGACCTCGTCCGTATGCCTACGTTTTGGAAGCACGTGCATGGAAAGCGGTGGAATTGCTTAAACAGCATAAAATTATGGTAGAAGTACTGCAGGAAGATACCGAGATCGATATAGAGGCGTATAACATGACTAACATTGAGTTTGGTCCCGAATATGACCACCCTGCTTCCGTAACCGTTACGTTTGCCGACGAAACAGTGAAAGAAACACGTACGTTCACCAAAGGTACGTATATTATCAGGACCGGTCAGGTGATGGGCCGCGTAGCTGCTCATTTACTGGAACCGGAAACAAATGATAATGTTGTGAAGTGGAACACCATGGATGCGCTGCTGCCAAGCGCGGGTCGTGGGAGAGAGGCAGGTGCTTTTACGAGAGCAACGCGGGATACTACTGCTGTTCCCGTTCAAATGCGCGCCCGGGCAGCAAGAATGGATACTACTGCTGTTCAAGTACCGGTGCAGGTAAGGCAGCAACAACAGTCTCGGCCTAATATTTTCCCGATCTTTAAAATCATGACGCCGACTAAACTGCCCACGACGATGTTAAAGTATTAACTGCATAAAAAATATTAATAAAAAAGGGAGCAGACAATATTTGCTCCCTTTTTTAATGAATTGTACTGATAATATTACTTCTTGGGAAAATATTTTCCCGCCGGTGGGCACTTCACGGCAAAGACACAAAGCTCGCTCGGAATATTAGTATAAATATTTAGACTTTGCAGTCTTTTGCGGCTTTGCGCGAAATATAAAAATTTTATCATCAATTTCAATACTTCCAGCTTTGAGTATTTGCTCCGGGAGGTGCATTTTTAGTAATATGTTCAGCCATCATTATAAGCAGTTGAACGCTTGAGTATGGACGCCAGCCGTGTCCGCCCCGGGCGCCGTAAGTAAACGATCCTGCATAATAGGGTTCGCGTGTGCTTTCCAGGAATCTTTCCGTGTGATAGACGCCGATATTCAGGTAAAAATTGTCCATGTGACCGGCAATCACGTGCAGTTTCCCAACAAGTTTCGGTCCGATTTCTTTCCAGTTTGTTTCAAGATAATACCTTAAATCATAGTTTTCTTTCCAGTACTGTGCAACTTCCGGATCGATTTCACCCGTTTTTTTATCAAATAGGGGCTTAAAATATCCGTCCTCACCGACCGGTCCAAACACCGCACTCCAGATGTCGAGCTGTTCGCCTGATCTTCCTTTCGTGCCGTTTACAAGTTCCATAGTATTGCGCTGTTGCGAGGTTAAACGCACCTCGCCGGTCTCAGGTATACGTGTGTTCGCAATTGGAACTTTGTACCATTCGTATTCCTTATAAAAGGCATTTTTATCTTCATAAATATTGATGCCTTCCACGTTTCTAAAGTCGAGCGGATCGGGTGCAAACGACCAGGTGCCTCCATAAAAATCGGGATAAAATACCTGCAGTGCAAAAGATTCCCATCCGCCTGTTGAGCCACCCGTTAGCACTCTCGCATAGCTTTCCGGGATACATCTGAACTGTTTTTCTATTTCCGGTATAAGTTCCTGGTGAATCGCATCACCGTAAGGTCCGTTATTTACCGAATTCACGGCATAAGAATCGTCGAAGTACTGAGTAGGATGCTGGATTGTAACAGCAATAAAACGTGGGAAGTTTTCCGATGTCCATGCCTGGTAATATTCATTTCCTTCGGGATTTCTTTCTGTAGGTTCTCTAAAACCGCCCGGATTCCCCCTCGAAAAATGCCCTTGATTATATACGGTTGGATAGTGAACGTTTGGACGTTCGTTGTATTCCTTTGGAAGAAGTATGGTCGCACCGATATAGATGGGATGCCCCCAGAATTCGCTGAGAAGCTTGCTCTGCATCTTAATTCGTTTCACCCATTTTGTGTCCTCGATATCCGGAATAGGTGGGATAATGTTTTTTACTTCGAGATTATAAACTCCGCCTTCTGCCGGATCCAAAGTGACTTTTTTGACGTCGCTGTATACATTTCCCGGTGAGCGCCGCCAGTTTTGTCCTTCCCATTGGTCCATATGCATCCAAACCGTATGACCGTCTGAGCGTTCAAATTTTGTATATTTATTCAGCACAGCCTGAATAAAATACTCGCCCGGAGGCAGGTCTTGAAGCTCATTTATAGGATAGCCGAGTGTTCAACCGTCAACAGTTACTTTACTTCCCGGAGAGAGCTCTTCAAAATCAACGCCGAAAAACTGGACACCATACCTGCTGACCTGCATTCGTGGTTCGCTTCTTTCGCTTCGCGATATGGCGACAAACATTCTACCGGTGAGCGGTTCTTTACTCACCGATTCAGGAAAGGTTACATCAAACCGCAGGCTTGTTCCACCTGTTTCTTTTGCATAAGAAATATGCAGCGATATACCTGCAAGCAGCAAAGCCAATACAAACGTAAAAATCCCTGAGCTAATGGTCATTTTTTTGTGTTTCATCGTTGTGACTCCTTAATAGATTGTTATAAATTTTTAATCTGAAAAATTCTATTGCCCCGAGTACTCGGGATTCACCTTCGACTTTAACGATATGCGAAATATATTAATATCAACACAAATCCGCGAAGAACCACTATTTTTCATATTTCCACATATTAGTATCCTCGCCGGGGGGAGCATTTTTCGTAATATGCTCCGCCATTTCAAGATACATTTCAGCGCTGTCCCGACTGTATGGACTCCAGCCGTGCCTGCCCCTGTCGCCATATTCAAATCTTCCGGCATAATATGGATTTTGTGTGCTTTCAAGAAATTCCTCGAGTAAATATACCGCTTCATTGAGATAGTAATTGTCCATACGTCCGCAGAACATATTAATTTTTCCAGCTAATTTAGGTCCGACTGTTTCCCAGTTATTTTCGAGATAGTACCGTATATCGTAATGCTCTTTCGCCCATTCGGCAGCTTCGTGGTCGATTTCGCCGGTCAGCGGGTTCCATATCGGTTTTGGATAGCCGTCTTCGGCAACCGGTGCAAAAACGGCATTCCAGATTGCCCACTGTCCGCCTGAACGGTACCTGTCGCCTATAACTTCTTCCAATAGATTTTCCTGTTCCATCGTATATGTCACATTACCGTCCGGTCTTCGGGAGCCGGGTCGAGGTACTTTAGTCCACTCATGCTCGATAAAATATGCGTTTTTGTCATTATAAATGTCGACAATCTGGTATTTGCGAAAATCGACCTGGTCGGGATAAAATGTCCATGTTCCTCCGAAAAAGTCGGGATACCAGACCTGCATTGCTATGGATATCCAGCCGCCGGTCGAACCGCCGGTGAGGACTCTGCTGTATTCTTTTCCGATTGCACGAAATTTGTCCTCGAGATAAGGTATCAATTCCTGCGTTATCGCATCTCCGTAAGGTCCTGCATTTTCGGAGTTAACACCATAAGAGTCATCGTAATATGGATTCGCATGCTGAATAGTTACTAACAGCATTCTCGGAAAATTTTCCGATGTCCATGCTTGATAAAATGCATTTCCCTCCGGATTTCTCTCAGAAGGTTCGCTAAAACCGCCCGGAATCCCCCGTGAAAAATGTCCCTGGCTGTAAACCACAGGGTATTTTACTTCAGGATGGTCGTTGAATCCCTTGGGCAAAAGGATTCTTGCCCCGATATACATCGGCTGTCCCCAGAATTCGGAAAGAAGTTCGCTTTGGATTCTAACATTTTTTACCCATTCGGTATCCTGGGGTGGGGGAATAGGCGGAATTTTTTTATCCATCGTAAGAGTAATTGTTCCGCCTTTTTGGGGATCGTAGTATATTTTTTGAGGGTCGCTGAATAAATTTCCCGGTGACCGCCGCCAGCTCTGTCCTTCACCTTGGTCCATGTGCAGTTTGACAGTATGACCGTCAGAGCGGTGGAAAGTCGTGTATACATTTAAATATGCCTGCACATAAAAACTGTCTGCGGGAATTTCGCTGAGGCTTTTTACCGGGTATCCGAGAACGTTTTCATCGATGATTGCAGGTTCTCCGGGATTCAGGTCGTCAACATTAGCCCCAAAAATAGGCGTGCCGTTTTCACTTGGTGAAAATCGATTCGTTTTTGACATGAGGAGCAATACTCTGCCCGAAGCCGGTTCGCTTCGGATGGACGGATCAAATGAAATTGCAAATTTTGTTATTTCACTTTTCGACTGATTGTCATAGTTTTCAATTGTACCGTTAGACATTAAGAGTAATGCGAAACATACCACAAATATTGACATTATCGCAATACGTTTAAAGTAATTGTTGAAGTGTAATGACATGGCAAGCCTCCGCTAAATTATATCAAAAATTAATGGGGGAATATAATGGTATGAAATATCTATAATACACAATTTGGCGTGCAAAATCAACTACTATATGATGGATAGCTATAAAACTTAATGGGGATTATGCCGGTTACTTTATTTTTTTACGTATTATTACGCTGAGTGATACAATATTTGTTGTTTCACCTCCGGTAAATACTATGTGGTACTTTCCGCTAAAGTTAAAAAATGATGAATTTATACCTGCTCCAAAGCATATTCCGGGCTTTGTTTCTGTAGTACTTGATAATCTCACTTCCGAGACTAAACCAACAGCATTTGTTTTTAATTGTTTGGTTTCCGTAAAAATGGAATATGCGCCGACACCAATGTGAAGCATAGTACCGCTGAGGATTGTACCTGCAATATAATTGATGCCACCGCGAATTGCTACAATCACCGGTTCATACTTAATGTCACCTTGCGTTTTTGGCCGCATAAAATAAAAATCTGCGTTTGCATTCAAAAATAACGACCTCTGTGGTTCAACAAGTGAAAAAACCTTTTTATTGTAAATACATTTAAGTATCTCGATGCCCGGAAAATATCCGTGTCCTGATTTTTTCTTAAAATCTCCGTGAGGAAAAAGTGTACCTACTTCAAATCCCAACATCAAATCAGCCTGTTGTGCATATAATTGTGAGGTCAATCCAGTCAATAGACACAAAAACAACCAGAAACTTATTTTTTTAAGGAGCATAGTAATCCCCATTCGGGATTTTGAATAGTAACGATAGACTAACGCCGACAATAAAGTAAGTAATTTTTTTTTACTTGTCAATTTTAATCGTTTCTATTTCTATTATTTAAGTAAGAGAGATTAGTAAATTACAATGTACAAAACCATATTTTTATTTTATAATACTTGACTTTTGAAATGCAAAGTTGTAAAATTCGGTAAGATGGTTCATCCGATTTATACTTACCTGTAATCAATAATTAATATGCATATATAGCCTTAATCACTGATGAACGCTGATGCAATGATGTGTTTGATATGTGAAGCATTACAATAATCATTTTGGTCATCCCGCTTAGCGGGATCGGCGGTTCTGACACATTTTCCGGTTTTTCGGTATTACGTGTTTAGACTTTAACGAATTAAAACTACATTTCCAGCCTTCTGTTAAAATTAAAGGATAGAGTTTAGGAATGAATATTTTTCCCTCAGGCATTAATTTCCCGGATAATCTAATAAAATATAGTTGAAAACAATTCCATTGAACATGTTTAAAAATTAAACGGAGGAATTATTATGATTTCAATTCTTCGCATTAACGTCCTGCTTTTCGTAAGCGGTTTTTTACTTCTTTGCATGTATCTTCCTGTAA
>Ga0111191_1089_pt1 | contig 9582 bp, 8 predicted proteins | sample DeeMarSWOR324_28_FD_80363 | JGI IMG/M metagenome (GOLD analysis project Ga0111191, IMG submission 80363) | bacterium SM23_31 | reverse complement strand
TGAAGTGAGTCTTGCTCATAACGGCGTTTTATTTCTCGATGAACTGGCGGAATTTAAAAAGAACGTACTGGAGCTTCTTCGTCAGCCGGTCGAGGATGGAACTGTAACCATAGCGCGTGCGACCACATCGCTGACCTATCCGTCGCGTTTTATGCTTGCTGCGGCAATGAATCCCTGTCCATGCGGGTATGCAACGGATCCGAATCACAACTGTATCTGTACGCCGTCACAAATTCAGAAGTATTTGACTAAGATATCCGGACCTCTTATGGACAGAATCGATATACAAATAGAAGTTCCCGCAGTAAAATACAAAGAGTTATCATCTATTAGCAGCGGCGAGCCGTCATCTGTGATCCGCGGCAGAGCGATGCAGGCACGGGCGAGACAACTTGAACGGTTTAAAAACAACAGGAAGATATTCACCAATGCTGCAATGGGTTCTAAAGAAATCAAAAAATATTGCCAGATTGACAGCCGGGGGCACGAGTTGTTGAAGATGGCTATAACCCGGCTCGGACTTTCGGCACGGGCTTACGACCGCATATTAAAAGTTGGCAGAACAATAGCAGACCTGGAGCAGTCCGAATCCATCCGCCCGTAATTTATAAGCGAGGCGATACAGTACCGCAGTCTTGACCGTAATCTATAAAAATAACCCTACCGGGAGATTTAATGGCAGAAACAGTTGTAAAAACCACACCGATTTTTTATAAAACGGGAGAAACCATTTTCAAGGAAGGCGATATCGGCGAAAAGATGTACATTATTAAATCCGGTCGCGTTGAGGTCGTGAAAAAGATACATGATGAAGAAGTAGTGCTTGCTACGCTTGAGCAAAATTCCTTTTTCGGCGAAATGGCTCTTTTTGGCGATAAACGCCGGACTGCGACCGTCAGGGCTGTCGAAGATACGGAATTAATACCTATTAACAAAAGAATACTTGATGTGCAGCTTTTACGAGTCCCGGACTGGTTTGTTGCGATTTTACGAACCCTGGTATTGCGGCTTAAAGAAACGAATAAACGGCTTAAATCACGGTACACGATTAGTCTGGAATACAGCTTATTAAAGGTGTTTTTCTGGATAATCCATTTGTATGGTGAGCGTGAAAAGGGAAGCACCAAAGCACAACTTGGCCCGGTAATCCGTGAGGTTCAGACAGTGTTGGGGGTCTCAAAAGAAGAAGCAATGACTAAATTGAAAGATTTTTCTTTTGTGCAATTGATTAAATTCTCCGAAGCAAAAAACGAAATATTTATTCCTAATGCGGATAAACTAAAAGACTTCTTATTATTTCTTCAAGGCAAACAGGATAAAAGAACGAGGTTGACGCATGCGTTCGAGGCGCTGCAAAAAGACACAGTAAAGATGCAGTACTTTGAAAAAATCTATCGTTTATTGACACGTAAAAAGGGAGAAAAAACAGGTGCTTGATCTTAAATATTTCATCGGAATCGGTTTAACAGCATTATTAATTATTATTTTCTTTTTTCAAATAAGGCGAATCTGGCATGTTCGATACATCATGAAAAATTTTTTGAAAGAATTAAAAAAATTCAACAATAATATTGATAACCTTATTAATTATATTAACGGCAAGTCGGAAACAGAAGATAATTATCAATCATCATCACACGCAATCTGTAAAAACTGTATCCACCGTCTTACCTATTTTCTCCCTGATTCCCCAACTCTTTTTTCCTACAAATGCAAATTAAACCGAAGGGCAATTACTTTACACGATACATGCAAGCGTTTCAAAAAAGATTTACAGGATACACAGATTTAATTACTTAACACTGTATATATTCATTTACTTCTAAAACGATGTAATATCAAAAGCTGCGAATGATAGAGAGATTTTTCTATGTTGCATTATTACAAAACATTACACATTCATACTAATGGAATCATCGCCCATACATTATAATATTGTCCGGTCTGTAATAAAATCATGGTATTTCGGCAGAAATTTTATTTATCGCACTACCCTTTCGTCCACAAATATTCTTTCTAAACGGCTGGTGCTGTCGGACTACCCGCTTCCTATGGTGATATTCGCAGAAGAGCAGACACATGGAAAAGGGAGGTTAATGCGTTCATGGTTCTCCCCGCTTAACAAAGGAATCTGGATGACAGTAGTTTTCCCTCCTGCAGACAAAAGTCAAGTTTTCGGACAGTACAACTTTATAATGTCGCTTGTAATCGCTTCGGCAGTCGAAACGGTTACAAGTCTGAAAGTATCATTCAAATGGCCCAATGATATTCTTGTTTCAGACAAAAAATTCTGTGGGATCCTATCGGAAACGCTTACCGGCTGCTATGCCAAACCTATAGTAATGACCGGTGCGGGGCTCAACGTTTCTATTGACAAAGACAGTTTCCCTGAAGAACTCCGTGATAAAGCAACCTCACTTTCAATCGAATCCGGTGCACCGGTAAACCGTCAGGAGCTTTTCATCGAGATCGTTCATTCTCTTAATATTATATATGCAATATGGGAACGACGTGGTATCGAGCCTCTCTATCACGAGTGGCTGCAAAAATGCTCTACTACGGGGAAAAATGTAGCAATTAGCACAGAAAAACAATATATTAACGGCAAAGCCGAAAAGATCAACACGGATGGATCTTTAGTATTACGCGATACTAAAGGAAAGCTGCACACTATATTCGCCGGCGATTTGGAGTATATTATTCAATGAAATATTTTAAATATCTCTCGCAAAGTCGCAAAGATTTTTTTTGAATCTGAGTTCTTAGCAATGTGCTTTTCCCCACTATAAAGCATAATAAAGTAATCTAAAAACTAAAAACCGATAACTGATAATTTTTTTGCGGCTTTGCGACTTTGCGAGAAATAATGTTTAAGAATTCGAAAAAATGAAAACAAGTATTACAAAAAAAACTGCCGTTCGTGCGAACCTTACGAAGCTCCCTTCGGTTGAAACGGTTTTGCTCGATCCAAGAATAGTGCGTTATGAGCGTAATTTTTCTCATGAATACATTACTTATATCACCCGCAGCAATGTAGACCGTGTACGCAAAGACATAAGAAACGGGACCTACCCTGAATCTGTGTCTCGGTTTGAACTTACCGATGTGATAATCAAAAATATTGAGAATTATTTTGCCGAAATATCAGAAGGAGCTATAGTACCCGCTATTAATGCGACAGGAGTAATTCTTCACACAGGTCTTGGACGTGCTCCCCTTTCACCTCAGGCAGTGAGGCATGTTCAAAAAATAATCAAAGGATATTCCACATTAGAGATTCAGCGTGAATCGGGACGGCGCGGCAAGCGGGAGAAGCGGCTTGAAGAGATTTTTTGCTTCCTGAGCGGGGCAGAAGCAGCTACAGTCGTTAATAACAATGCGGCTGCGGTGCTTCTTACTCTTAATACTCTTGCCAGAAACAAAGAGGTGATAATTTCCCGTGGGGAACTGATCGAAATCGGGGGTTCCTTCCGTATGCCGGAAATTATGGAGGCGAGCGGTGCACGGATGATTGAAGCCGGTACCACCAATAAAACAAAACTATCGGATTACGAAAAGGCAATCAGCAGAAAAACAGGCGCCATTCTTAAAGCGCACTCGAGTAATTTCAAAGTTTTGGGATTTTCCGAATCTGTCTCATTGGCACACCTGTTCGAACTCGGCAAATCACGGAACATACCCGTTATCTACGACCTCGGCAGTGGAGCGCTGTATGACCTGCGTTCACTCGGTCTGCCTTACGAGCCGGTAGTGAGTGAATCAATAAAGACTGGGGCAGACGTGGTAATGTTCAGCGGTGATAAAATTATGGGCGGACCGCAAGCAGGAATAATAGCCGGGAAAAAGGATTACCTTGATAAAATTAAAAATAACCCGGTTGCACGGACAGTCCGCTGCGACAAACTGATCCTTGCTGCGCTTGAAGGCACCATGCTGTCGTACATTAATGGCATTAAAGGATTTAAAGCGCTCCCAACAACCAAAATGCTGACGGAAAGCCCTGAAATGGTGCAAAAACGCGCGCAGGACGTTCTTTCGCAGCTTAAGAATATTCCCAAAAAACGGATAAAAATCGCCGTGGAAAAAAGTGAAGCCGAGGCAGGCAGCGGGGCTCTCCCGCTTGAAAGGCTGCCGAGTTATGCCATTACCATACAATCAAATGCTATAAAACCGGAAAAAATTGCAAAAATGCTGCGCCTTCATACACCGCCGATTTTCGGTTACATTAAAAATGATAAAGTGTACCTTGATATGAGAACGGTGCTTAGAAGCCAGGTAAAAGATATTGTTCACGGTATCGAATTTATACGTTCCCAGTCAGAGACCGGGAACGAGGTAGCTTAGAATTAATATATCTCGCTTGAATATACTGAAGCCTCTGGCTGAGACTGGGAATTCTGAATTTTTCTTTACTTTTAGTACTAAATATCGTACATTAAACAAGTTTATTTATGTACAAAGGAGTTCTGTGATGCAGAGAGTTCAATTAGACAAAGATATACGCCCGCTATCAGAATTCAGGGCAAATGTTGCATCCTTTATTAAAGAAGTTCAAAAAACAAAGAGACCGTTAGTCATAACTCAGCATGGTAAAAGCGCCGCAGTCATGTTGGATGTTGCCGAATATGAAGCTCTTGTTGAAAAAATCGAATTATTGACTGACATCCAAATTGCAGAAACTCAGCTTAATAAAGGCAAAGGAGTTTCTCACGAAAAAGCCAGAGATCAAATTTTAGAGAAATAGATAGATGAAAATAATTTGGTCTCCTCTTGCGATCGATAGAGTTATGGAAATAGCATCTTATATTGCAAAAGATGATTCGCTTGCATCTGAAAAATGGGTATATTCTCTTTTTAAGAAAGTAAAACGATTAGAGAAATTTCCTGATAGTGGTCGAGTTGTTCCGGAAACAAAGCGGACAGACATTCGTGAAATTGTATTTGGGAATTATAGAATTATTTATCGAATTGAAGAAGCAAAAGTCTCTATTCTGACTGTTCGTCATGGTAAACAAATATTGCCAAATGACGATATTAAATGAAACTGACAATATTCCTCTCTGGAACATCCCGAAGCCTCGGGATGCTCCGATCCCGCTTTGCGGGACAAGTTACAAACTTGAACCTGCATACAGCCGGAAGGTATACGTTCCCTGTCAGAGACCGGGAACGAGGTGGCTTGGAGAAATTACCGACTTGAATTAAAACACAACATCCATAAACCCATGGCACACAAAATAATCGGTACTGCGGGACATATTGACCACGGTAAGACGGCGCTGGTAAAAGCGCTGACCGGCACCGATACGGACCGCCTCAAGGAAGAAAAGGAACGGGAAATCACGATAGATCTTGGCTATGCTTTCCTTAGCGATGATATAGCCTTTATCGACGTTCCGGGGCATGAGCGGTTTGTGAAGAACATGGTCGCAGGCGTAACCGGTATAGACCTTGCCCTGCTGGTCATTGCGGTGGACGACGGCATTATGCCGCAGACCCGCGAACACCTAGATATTATCAGGCTGCTGAACATTAAAAAGCTGGTCGTTGCATTGACAAAAATTGACCTTGTTGAAGAAGAATGGGCTGAGCTCGTAAAAGACGAGATTGAAAATTTATTAAAGGGAAGTATTTATGAAGGCTCGAAAATTGTCCCCGTTTCATCCGTCTCTCTCGAAGGAGTTGACACATTAAAAAGTATTCTCATTGAAGAGGTTAATCCCGTTGAGCGGGATGAGGAACACTTTGACCGCCCGTTCAGGATGCCGGTTGACCGTTCTTTCACTATGACCGGATTCGGAACGGTAGTTACGGGAACGGTTACATCGGGTTCGCTGTCGCTTGATGATTCCGTCGAATTACTTCCCGCACAAAGAGAACTGCGCATCCGCGGTCTTCAGCGGCATAATAAGCCTGTAACACGCCTTGAGGCCGGAGAGCGCGGCGCCGTTAATATAAGCGGAATACAAAAGGAGGACATCAAACGCGGGGATGTTATCGCACAAACCGGCTATTTTAAACCGTCAATGAACCTTAATTGCTTCCTGCATTATCTCAAATCTGCAAAAACGCCTTTAAAACATCACGAAAGAATCGGGTTTCACTGCGGTACTGCCGAATCTATCGGTAGAGTGGCGCTTCTTGAGCCCCGCTTAGCGGTAATCGAGCCGGGTGACAGTGCGCCGGTTCAAATCCAGCTCGAAAAACCGGTTGCCGCAGCCTTTGAAGACCGGTTCATAATAAGACATTATTCCCCCGCTATTACAACCGGCGGCGGCGAAATACTGGAAATCGATGCTGCGCGCCCTCGAAAAAATCGTAAAACCATTGCCGGATATATCAGGACAATGCACAATCAAACGCTAAATGACCGGATAATTACAATCGTTTCAAAGACCGGTTTAACACCCTTGTCAATGCATGAAATTGTCCGTCAATTCGGATTATTTCCCGATAGCATTTCCGGAATTCTAAGTAATGCAAAAGAAAATATTATGCCCCTGAGCGGTGAAAACGATACGTTCTGGATAGTAAAAGAAGCATTCGAGCAATTCACCGGCGATGTCTTGAATCACATTTTAGAATATCACCGCAAGTATCCCGATCGACCCGGTATGCCGCAGCAGGAATTATTAAAAAAAACAGCCCTGAAAGCGCATGAACTCGTGTGGAAACATGCCCTGGATACTCAGGTTCAGCAAAACCGTTTAATTATCAGCAAAAATCATATCAAACGTGCAGAATTTGTCCCGAAAATCAATGAAAAGGCCGAAGGCATCAGGGAAAAGTTAATTGCTTTGCTTAAGGAAAAAGGAGTAGAAGGTCCTACCATTGAAGAAGCGAGTGCGGCACTTGATACGGATAAAAGCGATGTTACTACAGTAGTCAATATACTTATAGATGAAGGTACCGTAACTCTGGTTGGAAATAGTTATCTATATCTGCATAAAGAATTAGATAGGTTACAAACAATAGTAAAAAAACATATAATCAATAAAGGTTCTATCACAATTGGCGAGTTCCGCACTGCATTACAGACAAGCCGTAAATATGCACTGCCCCTTTTGAATTATTTTGATGACCTGAGTGTTACAATACGTGTCGGGGATAAGCGGATTTTGAAGTAATTTTTTCATATTTTCCTTTTTATTAGCCATAATTTTTTGTAAAATATAGACTCAGGGAGCGGATGGCGGGCTGGTGTCCCTCTTGGTCTTCAAAATCAATGTCTCCCGTCACAGACGGGGGAGGTGGGTTCGATTCCCACACGCTCCCGCAAATATATTTGAATATTTACTTCTTACAAGTATATTATAAATACATGGATTTTTTTCTGCTCAAATATATCAAATAATACGAATTCACTTCATTCCATACTAATTATAACAATATCATTACAGGAGGAGTATTATGAAAATCAGAACATTGATTTTTCTGTGTTTTGCAATTGTATTTTTCGCAGGTACTTCACAGGCGCAGTACACACCAAGTCTTTATTGGACGTTGCTGCCGGAGGAGCAGATGGCGGAAATTGTTGGTGAAGCATCCGGCGAAACGGCGTGGCACACGATTATGGAGACCGGCGGCTATACAAGAGACCGGCTATCCGATGAGTACCGCACTACGTTTTATGAATCGGAGTTTGTTTACAACGAGTTGAAGTGGTACGGTCTGCCGGGAACGGAGTTGATCCGTATTCCCAGCGGTACGACATGGGACGGCGTTAAAGGCGAACTCTGGGAAGTTACGCCTATCCGCCAGAAAATTGCATCGTACAAAGACTTAGTGTGGCAGCTCGCTTCCGGCAGTGTTAATTCAGACGTCACCGCCGAACTCGTGTGGGTCGGCAGCGGCTCCCGCGCAGAGATAGATTCCGCCAGCGTCACCGGTAAGATCGCCGTCGGTGAAGGCAGCGTAGGAACTATTCATAACAATACAGTAAGTATGGGCGCTCTGGGCGCCGTAGCGATAAGCACCTCCCGTAACTATTTTGATCCGATTCAGCTCCCACAAAGCAGTGTCGGCGGTAGAGGCAGAGGCGGAGGAGAAGGAAACACAACATTCGGCTTTATGCTGCCTGTACGCGAAGGTCAATATCTGAAACAGCGCCTGTTGAGAGGCGAAAAAATTACAGTCCATGCTCAGGTGGAATCGAAGATGGAACCCTATGAAATGCAGGACATTATCTGTCATATTCCCGGCGAGGATTTGAATACTACCGCCGTTATTTTCTCTGCGCATCTATTTGAAGGAGTCGTTAAACAAGGCGCCAATGATAACAAATCGGGAAGCGCAGGGATACTTGAAACTGCCCGCGTTCTGCACACGCTCATAGAAGAAGGACGCCTCCCGAAACCGAAACGGACGATCCGCTTTTTATGGGGTCCCGAGTTTTCTGGCACCGGTCCCTGGGTTAGAGACAATCAAGATATGATGAACAGGACCTTCTGCAATATCAACATGGACATGGTCGGTGAATGGCTGACGAAAAATAAGGCGTATTTCTGTCTGATGCGCACTACGTTCGGGAATGCGCATTATATTAACGACGTCATGGAAAACTATTACCGGTTTGTCGGCGAGGGTAACAGAGAGCGGCTTCAGAATCGCGGTAACGTTTTTAAGGTCCCCCACCGGATTATTGCACCGACCGGGGCTGATGAACCGTTCCATTACAGTATCGAGACACATTACGGCTCATCCGACCATGAAGTTTTTAATAACTGGGGTGTACAAGTACCCGGCGTTATGATGATTGCATGGCCCGACCAGTGGTACCACACCTCCGGCGACCTTGTCGATAAAGCTGACCCAACCCAGATGAGGCGCGTTGCAGTTATTGCCGCCGCCGCTGCATACACAATCGCCAATGCGGATGATGATATGGCGATGAAAATCGCAGGTGAAATTACCAGCAACGGCACACGGCGCCTCGGTCATCAGCTTATTGTCGGTATGGAAGAAATCAACAGAGCAACCGCCGCAACACTGGGTGACGCTTATATTCGTGCGCGTGTTCTTATTGAAGGGCATGTCATCAATGAAAAAGCCACGATCGAATCAGTTATGGAGCTTGCAACCGATAAAAATATGGTGGGTAATTATGTGGCTGATATGCAAAATACCATTGACAATATTGGCAGTGCTCACCTTGCCGCGCTTGAAACCCACATGAGGACAGCCGCCAGACGGCTCAATACGCAGCCGGTTACAATACAATTAACCGAGCTTGAAAGGAAAGCGGCTACGGTTATTCCAAGACAGACCGAGAAGGTAACGATCAATGGTTACAATGGTTACAGCCAGTTTATTAACCAGGTGCCGCAGGAAGAACGGGCAAAATATCCTTACGCCGGCGCCGGCAGAGGAGGAAGAATCGACACTACTGAACTCGGGAGGCTCGTAAACGGCAAAAACAGCGCTCTGGATATTAAAAAGCTGCTTGATGCGCAGAGCACAAGTCCAGCTGACCTGCAGTCTATTTTAAACTACCTTGAAATCCTGAAACTGGCAGGATTGGTTGAAATGAATTAATACTAACATAACTAATAAAAGGGCGGGAACACACCCGCCCTTTTTTAT
>Ga0111191_1117_pt1 | contig 9696 bp, 6 predicted proteins | sample DeeMarSWOR324_28_FD_80363 | JGI IMG/M metagenome (GOLD analysis project Ga0111191, IMG submission 80363) | bacterium SM23_31 | reverse complement strand
AAAAACGGTTTCTTTCGCAATTCCGGAAGCATACACCGAACCGCCGGAGATGATGTCGGCTTCACTATCAATAATTCTTGTTTTAAAGTGGAACTCGACACCGGCATTTTTCGCTTGATTGTATAAAGCCGTATCAAGCGTATCCGGGTCGGTTCCGCGTTTTAAAAAATATCCGAACGGTTTTTTCCCGCTTAGAGGAAATCTTCTTAAACGGTTGTCAAAAAAATCTATGCTTGATTCCGGTTTATAATAGAACTCGGAATTAATGTTCATCAATTCCAATTCTCTCAGGGCATCCACAGGTGATGAATAGTTTTCAAGAATCTGCCATCCGTTGTAAAAATGAGCCCCGGGACGTTCTCTTTGTTCATATACGGCTGTATTAAATCCGCTTTTTGCAAGATTAATTGCAGCAGCCATACCAGCAGGTCCGCTTCCCAATATCTTTATCTGTCTTTTTGTATCCGGCATAAAGTTATATATTAAATACTCTCCATGATTTTACTGAAAATAGGTTATCGCATTTCTAAAAATCCGAATCCCGCCGCCTTCCGATGGCAATGAATCCTGTGTTTTAAGGCGCGTCCAATAAGGGTGGTTAAACGGGCTTAAGTATGCTTCAGGGTGCGGCATAAGACCAAAAATGCGTCCTGTTGAATCACATATCCCTGCAATATTGCCTTGAGAACCGTTCGGATTGTAGGGGTATTCTCCGGTCGGCTGCATGGTAACAGGATCACTATATTGCATCACTGCCTGGTTAGTTTCAAACAGTCGTTCAATAACAGTTTTGTCAGGAGAAAATAATTTTCCCTCCCCGTGCCTGACGGGTAAAAATAAATGTTTGATATTTTTTGTGAATATACAGCGGGTATTATCATTAACAGAAAGGTGCACCCAGCGGTCTTCGTAACGGGCTGAAGTATTCGGCGCCAACGTTATAGTGTGCGAATTGTAATCCCGCTCAGCGGGATCAAAACCGGGCAGGTGAAACCTCCGATAAATGCCATAATATGATAGTCGGAAATAGATATCTCACCGGAAATAATATCGTTCATGTGGACAATATCCGGTTTCCCCCCGCACATCTCGAATGCATAAAAGGTTTCACGCTCACAATTGAAACCGTTACCCGCAACAATCAGTACCTTAGGCGATGCCATGAAAAAAGTCCTTTAATGTATTTTTCCAGCATGATTTCAACTCATCAAGCGGGGCATATATAATAATATTTCCGCGAATCCCCCGGACAGTAAGATACGGCTCTTCGGTTGTCCTGCCGATTTCAGCAAAAACGATTCCCGCAAGTAACTTTTCGAATTTTTCCATTTTCTCCGGATGTACCGTTATAATAAAACGGCTGTTTGATTCGGAAAAGAGAATATGGTCATCCCGCTCACAGCCCGGCTGCGGTACTTTTGCCAGATCTATCGAATGTGCAAGCCCGGCACCGGTTACCGCTTCGATTGCTTTATAAATTTTTACAGCTTTATCTGCGTGAACCTGCGGGACATTTTTACCCGTGTACGGATTGCCGTCGATTTTCTCGCCCATCATCTGATAATATTCTGATCCGCCTAATTCAAAAAATGTTTCGCCGACCACGTACACTAAATCACCTGCACGTTTGATATCTATCGTCACAGCCCGTGAAACATCGTCTATTTTACTTATTACCGAAAAAAGGAATGTGGGAGGGATGGAAATCTTTTTATTATCGAGGATGCAGTCATTTTTCATACTATCCTTGCCGGAAATGCAGGGGATATTGTACGCAATAGTGTAATCATATAATGCTTTATTTGCCCGGACAAGCTGCGCCAACTTATGGTGTCCGTCGGGCGTTTTTTCGGATTGAACCGGGTCGGGCCAACAAAAATTATCCAATCCCGCTATATAGCCGAGACCTCCTCCGGCACTTATTGTCCTTCTTGTTGCTTCGTCTATGGCTGATGCTGCCATGTGGTATGTGTCAATATCGGAATAGTGCGGATTTTTGCCTTCCGCAAGGATCACGCCTTCTTTAGAGCCGTGCTCCACGAGAAAAACAGATGCATCGGAAGGGACGTCCATATCAATTCCTACAAACGGCTTAATGACGCTGAGCCCCTTAACCTCATGATCATATTGGCGGGATTTGCCTTCGTTTGAGCATATATTTAACCGCCCCAACATTGTAAAAAGCGTCCCTGTCAAATTATCAGGTTCGTCAAACTCCGGTTCATATAATTCCGGTGGAGACCATTCCGCTTCCAGTTCCATTTGCGGTAAACCTTCATGCAGGAAATTCATGTCGAGATATGCAACAGTTTTGCTTCTGTATACAACGTGAAATTTCCCTGAATCGTTAAAATGTCCCAACTCTGTTACTTCGACACCGCGTTTTGCGGCTAAGAAAAACAATGCTTCTTTGTGTTCAGGCGACACTGCAAGCGTCATTCGTTCCTGAGCTTCGGATATTAATATTTCCCATGGGTCTAATCCCTGGTACTTCAGAGGTGCTTTTGTCAGATCAAGGTAGCATCCATTGCTGAACTGAGCCATTTCACCGACTGAAGACGACAATCCCCCGGCACCGTTGTCTGTAATACATAAATATAGACCTTTATCGCGCGCTTCAAGGAGAAAATCCGACATTTTTTTCTGTGTGATCGGATCGCCTATTTGAACTGCCTGAACCGGAGAGCCTTCATGCAATTCTTCTGAGGAAAATGTTGCGCCGTGAATACCGTCTTTTCCTATGCGCCCGCCGACCATTACGATAAGATCGCCGGGATTTGTTTTTTTCTCATACGATAATTTGCCCTCGATATTTGAGGGTAAAAATCCCACTGTTCCGCAGTATACTATCGGTTTTCCGATATACCGTTCATCAAAAAATTCCCAGCCGCGTGCATAAGGGATGCCTGTCTGGTTACCCCCGTCGATAACACCTTTGTGAACACCTTCGCGGATCCGGTTGGGGTGGAGTAAACCGGAAGGCATTTCTTTGTCATAGAATGGCGAACCGAAGCAGTAACCCCAGACATTGTAGAGTAAAGCGGCACCCAATCCCGTTCCCATGGGATCACGGTTCACCCCGACAATCCCGGTGAGGGCGCCACCGTAAGGTTCGAGTGCGGAAGGAGAGTTATGCGTCTCAACCTTATATACTAAATTGATTCTGTCGTTAAAACGTATTACACCGGCATTGTCTTTAAATACGGAAAGAAGCCAAGGAATGCGCTTGCCAATAATGCGGGTTGACTCTTTAATGCATGTGTTAAACAGGCTGTCGATTATTTCCGTGCTGCCGTTTTCTTTGTAATGAATTAGGCTGTTAAATATCTTGTGCTTGCAGTGTTCAGACCATGTTTGTGCAAGAGCCTCTAATTCAACATCTGTTATGCGGTTTGATATGCCTGCAGAACGGCGATCTTTTTGGATGTCCTTCCGGGCAAAATAGCCTTGAATAGCATGCATTTCCCGAAGATCGAGGGAGAGTGTTCTCTCCCTGCTCAATGCGATAAGAAATTTGTCATCAATATTGAGGTCAAATTCTCTGACATGATATTCACCTGAGCCAATAACAACAGGGGGATTAATATTTGGCGCAGAAGATTTCCATTCTGTGAAAGTCTGTATTGTTATAGTCTCAATAAGGGTATTGCCGAGATAATCTTCACCGAGAGCGCGAACCCGGTCTTCCGTTAACAAAGGAGCACGCAATCTATATTGTTTTGCAGTGAAAACTTTTTCGGAATTTTTGAACTTTCTGCCAAGCAAATCTTCAACCGCCTCTTTCGCTGTGCCGCCGACGCTATCGGTGACACCCGGTTTGAATCCGACTTCAATACACCAGTCGAATGTGCCGGTATCAAGATTATCGAATGAAGCAATCTGTATTACAGGATCACAAAAAATTTCATCTTTAGACCTTTGTGCCTCTTTGAAGGTGATTGGCAGATCAATAATGTATACTGTAACAATTTTGACCGAAGAAATTGAAAAATCAAAAAAGTTATTGAGATTGGTGCAAGTGCTTTCACCCGCCACGTCGGGACAATCGGGTCTCGCGGCTACTTCTATTCGGTACAGCATGAATTATTTAATCTTAAATGATTTTATTCAATGAGATTTTTTTATACAACTAAGTATACGAATTTTTGAAAAATTGTTCAATAACTTTTTGTTAAAACACTTCCGGCTTTTTTTACAGATATACAGTTAACTTAATAATCTGCATAGAATTAACGTTTATATTTAGAGTTTTACTTGAAGATTCGTCAAATTATTTTTTAGCATTTGTGATAACAAATCTTAAGTACAAACAGGATTATTAAGGAAGTAATTTACAGAGTACGTAACCGAATATAATCCCGATCAAAAATACAATAGTAAGGAGGCGGTATGTAATGACTTCCATACCGTGCCCTTTTTTTATTGCAACAATACTTGCGAGGTAACCGATTCCGTTGATAATCCAGAATATCGGGAGAGTTAATACTTTAACAATCAATGGCCCCAAAATCGGCACAAGCGCTATAATTGCCAAAACCTCGAAAAAAGCGTTCGTTATGATTGCAAATAAACCGGTAACAAGAACTATAATTTTTGCATCAAGGCCTAAATAAACTCCTAATGCAATCAGAGCAGAAAGTGTTATTAAAATTATAATAGTCTTTTTTAGAGCCCACAAGTTTTTAAAAAAAATTGTGAGTTGAAACTTTATATATCGCAGGATAGAAATGGCGAACCTCTGTCTTTTTGTATTTTTCTTATTTTTAATCATTAGCTAATGGTTTGAACAATTTGTCATTTTAGTTGGCTATAATTTAATGATTTATCCCATTAGGTCAAGAAAAAAGTGCAAAGGATAGTTTCTAAATATCTAAATTGTTGTTTTGGAGCTTGGCGATAAAATATTTACCGGCTTTTTATAAGAGTAAAATTCTTTTGAGCGTGCTGTAATGGAGCAATTTGAACAGATTCTTGAACCTGAGTGTATCCCATTGCCTGAACTGAAACGGAATAACTTCGCGGCTCAAGTGCTATAAATTTGAATTCCCCGCTTGTACCCGTTTGCAGGATTATTGTTTGATCAAGACTTATAAGGGCATTGTCCACAGGCATACCGTTTTCTTCTGTTATAATGCCGGAAAATTCGCCCCATTGCACATCATCTCCTGCATAAAAGTTAACTAAAGCAGTAAAAACAGTATATGCCTCCAGTCGGTTTCGCATTGTTTCATATAATCTCTCTTCAGTCAAAGGATTGGATATGTTTCCGAGATTTATTATTAACGCCGGGCAGCCGGTCTGCTGTAATACATAATCGCCGGCTTCTATGGGACCTTCACCAATCACATTGAAGATGCTTCTGAATGACCGCAAAACGAGTATTCCTAACCGCTTGCCGTTGGAACTGGTCGGATAAGCATAAGTTGAGATTCCCGGATAATCGGTATTTGAGCTTGCTGTGTGGCGGAGGGAGACAACTAATTCAGCACCGATTTCATTCGCCAACCGTACCCTTGAATAAAGAGAAAGGTCATCGCCCTGACCGATGGTCAATTGCGCATCCGCACCGGCACTCCGGAGATATTGCACAAGGTATAGAGCGGTTTCCATGTTTTCATCTGCTGCCTGAAGACCCGAGGGGCTTATTGAACCCGGTGACAGACCTCCAAATTCTGGATCAATTAATATCTTTCTGCCGAATAGTGATCCATTATACATAGGCTCCAGTGAAATTTCCTTAACAACTGATTCGTAGCTCGAAATTATTTGTTTGGCGACGACAGGATAATAGCCGGGCAGGTGGGCGGATACTGTATAATCACCGGCTGGTACATCACTAAACGACACATAACCGTCACTATTGGAATAGCTGAACCGTTCTTTATCTAAATCCACACGGACGTCTTTTAAAGGTTTTAGGGGTATCAAGCCGCGAGCTTTAATTGTAAAAGTGATCAATGAGTTATTCTGAGGTGCAACGGTAATTATGCCCCTTTCACTGATTTCCGCCGCACGTATTGTATAAGATACTTTTGCCTCCTTGTTATGTGAATAATAAAAATGTACTATACCATTTTGTGTGAACCCGGTCTTATTGAAATCAGGATCTTCATCAATATTAAAATAGACCGGTGTACTATCCCGAACTGCATTGAAATGCTTATCAATTACCCTTGCGGTGATTGCTATTGGTGTCATTCCGTCGGGTGGTATCGATTCAGGTTTATGTGATAATATAATGTGAGCAGGATAAACATCAACGATGAACCGTGATTCGTATAACAAAGAATGATTCCCCTTGAGATTTGCGACATTGACGAAAATTTTATGGGAGCCGTTTGTGAGTGGTTTGGTTGGAGCAGCGGTAATTATCGGCGGATCATACGAATAGAGGATCTCCTCGTTGTCATTTATGCCGATTAAAATTGACTGCGGGTCGATCCCGTCGCCGAACCGGTCTTCCAAAACCGGTATTTTAAAAACAGGCATCGCATTTTCAATGACAGTATCCTTTTCGGGTGTAATGCTCTGAATTTGTGGTATGCCGCGCGAAAAATAATCCAGAATCCCGAGAAAATAACTTTTTGCTTCCAGGTCGATGCTCTCGGATTTCGTCAGCTTTTTCTCTATTCCGGGATCAGATATATACGATGCTTCTCCCAGTACAGCCGTCCGCGTGTTATTTCTCAATACATAATAATTACCGGGGCGAAAGAAATTCAGCGGAATTTGCAGATTTCGCACTAAATGCTTATGTATCAATCGTGCTGCATCTTTGGAAGAAAAAAAATCTTCCATTTTATAGTATGTTTCAATTGCGTTGTATTTTCTGTCGAGTGGAAGTCTGGAATTATGGTGCAGTGAAATAAAAAGGTCGGCTGTTACGTTTTCGGGAAGGCGTACCCTGTAGTCGAGGTCATCGCCGCGAAGAGAGTCGATCCGGTCGACAATTAAATCCCGGTCATCACTTCGGGTCATAATTACACGTGCCTGTGCATTTTCAAGATAATATTTTAACCGGAGCGCTACACCGAGATTAACGTTTTTTTCTTCTAAGCCGCCGGCTCCGACGGCACCCGGAGCATACCCGCCGTGTCCGGGATCAAGTACTATTACTCTCCCTTCTAAGGGTGAAGTATCAAGATTTTCTAACGATTCAACTAATTTTGAATATGATTTATCTGCAGGTCTGAATAAAGAGCAATTTAAACCGCCGGTTACAATAATAAGTATGGAAATGAGTAAAAACTTTTTTGAATCGAATGGAAACATACGCATATTTTTCAATATAAATTCATATTACTGAGAAGTCATTAATGAAATATAAAATAAAATGCACAAAAGATTTAATAAAATCAAGAAAAACGTAAATATACGGATAAAGTGATAAAACAATTTTACAAATTTCTTGTTTATAATAGGAAAACATTTGTATATTATTAGGATATAGTATTATATAAATTTCACCCTTACGAGTCAAAATAATGTTGTTAGCTGTTGATATTGGCAATACCAACGTAGTGTTGGGTGTATTTGATGACGATACATTGCTTTTTCGATGGCGCTTGGACAGCCACACGCGAAGAACGGAAGATGAGTGGTTGGTTTTACTTCGGACGCTTTTCTCAAATGCCGACCTTGGATTCTCCGATATAACCGGAATAGCAATATCGTCTGTTGTGCCGGGTATAGCGCCATTTTTTATAGGATTATCACGAAACCATTTTAAAATTGAACCTTTGATAATTTCCAGCGTTCTGGATTTAGGGATCGTTATTAAATATGATGACCCGACTGCAGTCGGCGCCGATAGGTTGTGTAATGCGGTAGCCGGTTATGAAATGTATGAAAGTCCTCTGGTCATTATAGATTTTGGCACTGCGACAACTTATGATATAATATCCGGTAAGGGAGAGTATATTGGCGGTATAATTGCACCGGGAGTAGAGACGGCGAGCCAGCATTTACATGAACATGCAGCTAAACTTCCGAGTGTAGAATTAAGATTTCCCGATAGTATTATTGCAACGAATACAGAAAGAAGTATGCAAGTGGGAATTATGTACGGAGCGGTCGCTTCAATCGAGGGAATAATTTCCCGAATAAAAAAAGAGTTGAACGAGCAGGCCGTTGTTATTGCAACAGGCGGCATCGCTCCTCTTATCATTGAAAAAACACCAATCATTGACCATTATGAACCGGACCTGACAATGATTGGTATGGAAAAGATTTACAAAAGGGTAAAAAAAACTACTCATAATTAGACCAAATTAGGAGGAGCCCTGTTATGCCATTATCCATTCTTCGAGATATACCTTTGTTTGCAGAATTGAACGATGAAGAATTAACAAAACTTGCAGGCTGCTTGCAAACAAAAGAATACAAAAAAGACAGTACGGTTGTATCTGAAACCGATGAAGGAAGTACGTTATTCATAATAAATAAGGGTCAGGTAAAAATCTCACGTACGAGTGAATCGAAGAAAGAAGTAATTTTAGCGATACTTGGTGAAGGCGATTTTTTTGGAGAAATGTCTCTTTTGGATGGACTAACCCGTTCGGCAAATGTAATCACTATAAAGGATTCCGAATTGTTTTTACTGCGAAGAGAAGATTTCCTGGTTCTGACCGAGAAGAATCCCCAAATAGCAGTCGGCTTGCTTAAGGAATTGGCGTTCAGACTGCGCAAATCTGACGCACAAATCAAAAGTCTTTCACTATTTGATGCAGCCGGAAGAGTTGCAACTGCCCTAATACAAATTGCTGAAGATACAGGAACTATAAAAGACGGAGTGGTGCGTATACAAAATCTTCCTTCACAGCAGGACCTTGCCAATATTGCAGGAACCTCGCGTGAAACAATATCAAGAGTGCTCAATGCCTTTATTGCCGATAAGCTTATAAAAAAGTCAAAGGGTAGTCTTTTCATTAACAATTACGAAAAATTTAAAAGGAGATTTTCATAATATCCTGATTCTTTTCTAATTTATTTTGCCTGACATCGGTTAATTACTGAACGCTGCTTATTTCCAAGAAATTATTTATGTATTCCACAAAATTAAATCCTGATCTTTTTAAAAAAATATTCCGGCGCGGAATGGCAAAAGGCGGAGAATTTTGTGAAATTTATTATGAATATAAAATTAAGAATGTTTTAACACTTGAAGAAAACAAAATAAAAGAGTCGAAATTTCATGTTAACGAAGGTGTCGGTGTACGCGTAGTCGTAGGTGAAAAGGTCGGATACGCTTACTCGGACATTATTGATGAGCATTTTTTGCTGAATGCCGCCGAAACCGCAGCATATATATCGAGTGAAAAAATAACACAACCGGCGGCAATTAATACGGTCTCTCAAAAAGAAGTACATTCCTGTTCTTACGAGACTCCAAATCTGATTTCTCCTGATGTAAAATCTGAACTGTTATTTCGGGTTAATGAGGCTGCACGAAGTAACGGCAGTGAAATATTTCAAGTAACATGTACATTTTTTGATGAAATGAAATATGTTGAAATTGCAAATACCGAGGGGCTGTGGAAACGGGATGAACAGTCGGTAATCAATTTGAATGTTGTGTGTGCAGCGCAAATGGGAACGATCCGCGATATTGGACGTGCATTCGAAGGGGGGAGGTATCCCTTTAGTTATTTGGATAATGAAAAGCCGGAAAAAATCGGTAAGAAGGCGGCTGAACAG
>Ga0111191_1087_pt1 | contig 9753 bp, 7 predicted proteins | sample DeeMarSWOR324_28_FD_80363 | JGI IMG/M metagenome (GOLD analysis project Ga0111191, IMG submission 80363) | bacterium SM23_31 | reverse complement strand
ACAAACGACACCGGCTTGATGCACATGGCGCAGACGCAAAAAAAACCGGTAGCGGCTATTTTCGGTTCCACATCCAGGGAACTCGGGTATTTCCCATTTCCGGAAAACAGCTTTGTTATTGAAAAAAAACTTAACTGCCGCCCCTGTACGCATAACGGCAGAAATAAATGCCCCGAGAAGCACTTTCGATGTATGCTGGATATTACAGCCGACGAAGTAATCGAGGCGGCGGAGCATCTCTTTTGCGCTGAGGTTCAAATTTCGAGCGATAATCATGGGAAAAATCTGGTTTCTTCTTTATAACGTAATTGCCGTTCCTCTTCAATATTTATATTACCAGGTAACACGGCACTTTAACAAAAAAATTTCAGAGGGAATTTTGAAACGGAAAGGACAGACGGAACGCATTAAACGTGCACTGGAGCCGGAAGCCCGGACACGAATACGCATTCTGTTTCATTGTGTTTCGGTCGGCGAATGGGAACAGGCTTTGCCGTTAATCTCCCGGTTAAAAAAAGGTAATCCTGATATTTATATCATCGTGGCGTTTTTTTCTCCGTCGGGTTATAATTATGCCAGGGAACACCCGGACGTTGACCTAAAAGTCTACCTGCCTTTTGACAGTTATTTCAGGGCGCACACATTCTTAAAGCTCATTCAGCCGGACCTATGGATCATTGTTAAACACGACATCTGGCCCAATCATTTGTTTGCAGCGCATCGTTTAAACATACCTGCAATACTTATAGATGCCTCGCTTCCTTCTAATTCCCGCAGGCTGTCTCCGGTTGTAAAGCACTTTAACCGCCACGCCTACAAAGCATTTCATTACATGTTTCCTATTTCCGAAGGCGACAGAGACCGCTTTCTTCAGATTTATCCTTACCCGGAACGTTTGATGATTACGGGCGATACGCGGTTTGACCAGGTCTTTACTCGCGGGCAGAAAGCGCTGAAAAAATCGGCAACACGGCTTTTTAATGAAAATAATGAACCCGTGTTTATTGCGGGAAGTATCTGGCCCTCTGATGAAAAACATCTTTTACCTGCCGTTGAACGGCTTATGAAACGGTACAGCCTGCTTAACGTTGTCCTGGTTCCTCATGAACCTGATGAGCGCCATATAGAAGATATTGAATCCGCACTGAAAACGGCTTCGATTTACCCGAAACGGTACAGCAAAATAGTAGAAGACGGGGTAAACGAAGCGCGGGTTGTAATAATCGATTCGGTAGGTTTACTTGCGAGACTTTACGCACAGACGGATATTGCCTACGTCGGCGGCAGTTTTGGTCCGGGTGTTCATAATGTTATGGAACCGGGAATTCTGGGTAAGCCGGTGCTGTTCGGTCCGAAATATTTAAATTCGTTTGAAGCAGCCGAACTTATCAAATGCGGCGGGGGATTCGCAGTAAACAGCGGGCAGGAGATCGCTGAAAAAATCGGTGAATTTATTGAACATGAGAATAAGAGGATAGAAGCCGGAAACAAAGCGATGCAGCTCATCCGGCAGAATCTCGGTGCTACCGATAAAATATGTGAAAAGTTAAAGGAAATATATGATTTCATTCCCGGGAAAGATTCAAATCGAGACAACCATATTATGCAACGGTAAATGCACATTTTGCCCGCAAAATGAACTTACCCGCGGTCCGAATTACATGGAGGAATATGTCTGGAAAAAAATCATAGATGAAAGCAAAGGCCGAGGTGTTATTTACCGTCCGTTTTTAGTAAATGAGCCGTTCCTGGATAATAGGCTCGGGGAAATAATACGGCACATTCGTAAAGATGATACGGCTAAGGTTGAATTGAATTCCAACGGGCGTTTTATTAAACGGAGTCTCGTTACGGAAGTACTGGAGGCGGGAGTTGACTGGATTCGTTTCAGCATCGACGGTTTTTCCGCAGAGACGTACAAATTGAGCGGCAGAGGTATTAACTATGAAAAAGTTGTCGATGACGTGCACTATTTTATCGGTGAGCGAAACAGGTTGAAAAGTAACTGCTTCATCGAAATCCGCATGATCGACATGGACACAAATAAACATGAACAGGAAGATTTCCTGAATTATTGGAATAAATATGCCGGCAGAGTCACTATTACCGATTTATACACGTGGCCATGGACGGGACAGAAAGAGCCTTTCCGCGCTCCCTGTCCAAAAATAGTAAATGAGATGTTTTTTATAGTGGACGGCAGGGCAGTGTTATGCTGCTGGGATTTCCACGAACGGGGAGTAGTCGGCGACATCAAAGAACATACGGTGGAAGAAATCTGGCTCGGTGAGACCAACCGAAAGTACCGAAGTCTGCTGAACGAGGGAAAAAGGGATGAAATATACCTCTGCTCAAGGTGCGATGCATATAAACGGTACGATTTTTCCGACTGGAATGGGTATTGATGTTAATTTTCAACTATATGAAACGTTATGAATAAGTAGACAATCCCGCTTAGCGGGACAGCATGACAGAAGCCTCACCTGTCATTCTTGATTCAGAACCTTTCTTAAGATGCTGTCGCGAAGCGGGCACTCAATAGTGAGATGTAATTTTCATTAGTTTTTCAATTTTGAAATAGAAATTAAAAGGATTCTCGATGCGGTATAAACGGTTTAATATTTCTGCCATTACTGCAATAATTATTATAGTATTATTATTTCCCGGAATATCATCGGGGCAGTTATCCGGCTATGAAATACTGAAGACTGAAATTTCAGCGCGCGCCTCGAGTATGGGAGGCGCATTTGTCGGTATATCCGGAGACGTGCATGCCCTGTTCTATAATCCCGCCGGATTGACCGGAATTCAAGAGAAAATTGTAAGTTTCACCTATCTTGACCATGTTATGGACTTTAAGGCTGGTAATATCATATTTTCTTCAACTTACGGGCTGAATACCAGATACGGAATCGGCATAAAATACATAAACTACGGCACCTTCGAAGGGCGTAACGTGGACGGCTCGGACGCACCCGACTATACTCCCCAGGATATTGTTCTGACAGGCGGTATAGCGAGGGAATACTGTTCGAATCTGTATTACGGTGTCAGCGGCAAGTTACTGTATTCCAAAATTGCAAGCTATTCCTCCACATTGGCTGCTGTGGACGGAGGCATAATATACAAAATACCGGAGCAAATGCTCACGTTCGGCGTCAGCGCTGCCAATATCGGGTACGTCGTAAGCGCATACAGTGAATCGAAAGACGATATGCCCGCCATGCTCAGGGGGGGATTTACAAAACAACTTGCGCATCTGCCCCTTCTGTTAAGCTTCGAGTACCGGCAGTTTCTCAACAGAGATTACCAGCTTGTCGGCGGAGGAGAGTTTACGTTCTCGGAATCATTCAAGGGCCGGCTGGGGTATAATTCGTACGGGAGAGACCAGAAAATCGGTGATGAAGGAGGAACGCTTGCGGGAGTATCGTTTGGCTTCGGTTTTATATGGCAGCGGTATATGTTTGATTATTCGTTCTCATCTTTCGGCGTCATCGGCAGCCTCCAGCGTTTAACTTTTCTATGGACGTTTTAAAATACTTCAAGTATTCTTACACTTCGGAATCAGGTCTTGCATCCCGCTAAGCGGGACTATTCGTGCTTATTTTTCTACAATTCTGTATTCATATAGACTTATGGTTTCATTGTCGATGAAGTAAATCCGGTCGCCGATTATTCGCATCCGGCTGAATCGCACCGGACAGACAACGTTGCCGAGCCAGAAACCCTCATTATCATAGATTTGAAACACTAAATTGCCCGGGATTTCGTGTAATTTATCCCGGTACTTACTGTAGCTGTTTGTTGGTTCAGCCTGTTTCATATATGTGGGAACCCAGATACGTCCTTTGTGATCGATACCGATCCCTACCGAGATAACCGTCCCTGCATCTTTTATTCGGAGAATACCTCTTTCATCATTAGTTACAACAGCAGGGCGCACCTTATAGTTCAACACCCGGTCTGCAGTAAATAAACATGTTCCACCAGAGGTATATTTTTCGATCCGGTTTTGCTTGAGAAATGTTACATAGATATTATCTTGAGGATCAACAGCGGTATATATAGTATTATCATTCATATTCAGCAATGGAGAACCAAAGTCAACCGGCTCTAAAAATTCTCTTAATTGATTTCCTTCATTGTCAAAAATTTTAATCATAGGTGTTAACTTTCTCCCAGAGAATGGTGCTCCCGCTCTAGCTGCATCTTGATGCAGTGTGTTGAAAACAATGTTACCGGATTGCATTACATAAAATTCCAGTATTGTTTGCACTGACACATTATTCTTCTTAATAAATTTACCCTCTGACGTTAGAACATGAATTTTGTTCCCGCTGTAATCGACCACATAGATGTTTCCCTGCTTATCAAGATCCATTAAGAAAGGGTGTTCAAATTCACCTGGTCCTTGTCCCTGCCTGCCAATTGTTGCAAGATATTTTCCGTTTGAATCAAATTTCTGGACTCGGTAATTGCCTGCATCAAGCAGGTAAATATTTCCTTCCATATCCCGTGCAATATCGTTCAACCTATAAAACTGGTAATTCTCATCTTTAGGGTACAATTCACCAAGCTTCTGCACAAATTCAAGCTCAACTTTCAATGTGTCGCCCCACAGAGGCGCATGGTTGTGTATGTGCCTCACGTCGTCTATGATTTCAACGGTGTACTTCTCATCTCTCTGACCGCACATAAAGACATATAGCAGAAGGAAAATAATAATCAGGAACGCATAGGGTTTGAGTTCCATTTCATCGCTCCTATTTTCAAGAATAACATGCTCTCTTGTCTGTTTCGCTTAAATAGTAGTGTGTTGGGGACAACACCAACACACAGCAGAATCGGGACCAACACACAACAGATTCAGGACCAACGCACAGCAGATGCGGGAACAACACAAAAAAGATGCGGAAACAACACACAGCAAATGCGGGACCAATACACATCGGTAATGTTCATATATATTTGTTGGTTGTATCCTTGTAGGAACGCGCCGAGGCGCGTTCCTGATATTCGACATGTCATCGGATTCGATTAGAACACGCCGCGGCGTGTTCCTACATATATATAAACGATGTTCTTTTATGTGATACACTTATATGCATTAAATATAGCTTTCAACATCACAATTTGCAAGGAGAAAGTGCGCTTCTTATTTCATGACTCGTTTAATACGTGTTAAAAACTGAAAAGAACTGCCCCGTTTATATGATTTTATGTTCTTTCAGATGGACAACTCTTTTTTTCGCTTGATTTGCTTCTCAACAAACTGTATTTTACATTTTGTGTTCCTGGCGATAAAACCTATTTAAACATTATCTTTACAATAATCCTGAACAATGCAGGAGTAATCAATAAGGAAAAATCATGCGAAATACTTATCTTGCTGCCGTAGATATCGGCGGGACAAAAATTACCGTTAGCATAGCCCATTATGAAGGCGTCTTAATAAAGCTGTATCAGCGTGTAAAGTTAGAAGGAGATAACACATCGATACCTGAACAGGTTGATGCCCTTATAGAACGTGCGTGCAGACGTATTGGTATTCACAAAAAGGACATCAGCGCCGTGGGCATCAGCACATGCAGTCCATTCAAAATAAAAAACGGGTACAAGGTCATTGTTTCACCGAATCTTTGCGGCGGGCTTGCAAAAGAACGAGGCGTTATTCCAAACGATTGGACGGAAATTCCATTAGAAGAAGTATTAACCGGGAAGTACCCGCGAGTGAAATCCGGGAATGATTGCGTTACCAGTGTCGTCGCAGAGCGGCTTTTCGGCGCCGGCAAAGGTGAAGATAACCTGGTGTACGTTACCTGGAGTACTGGAATCGGAACCGGAATTTTCGTTGACGGACACCTCCTCAAAGGTAAAAATGAAAATGCGGGTCATGGAGGTCATATTTATATAGCTGAAGACGGTCCGCAATGCGGATGCGGAAATTTCGGAGATTTGGAAGCCTTAGTATCCGGTTCCGCTATTGCAAGAGATTACGGAGAGGGAGCAACAACCGAAGATGTATTTTCTGCATACCGGCAGGGTGACACAAAAGCAAAAAAAGTTATTAAAAAAGCAGCGTACAATTTCGCAAGAGGTATGGCTTCTATCAATGCATTGATGGATACACAACTTTTTATTATCGGCGGCAGCGTATTTCTCAATAACCGGGACATCCTGCTGCCCTTAGTTGAGCAGGAGTTCTTCAAATCGTTTCCGGCGCTCACATCGGGAGTAAAATTCACACCGTCAGCATTACATACATTTCTCGGTGATATTGCGGCGCTTTCATTGGTTATGCCGGATGAATGGATAGAAAAATGGGAGCATGACAGACCATGGGAAAACGCCCCACCGGCGGTTGTGCTCGAAGATAATGGAAATGAATAATCAGCAATTTTTGTAACACGTTAGCCCCGATAAATAATAACTTTTAAACTGATAACCGGCGCTTGTAGTCCGGATAATTTATCACGGGTACTCGGGATTAATCTCACAAATAATTGATTTTATTGGAAGTAAAAAACACCCCCAAACGCGTTTGGGGGTGCCACCCTTTTGATACAATAATTTATAAATTATTCAGGATAGATTATTTACAGTCATATTCATCCCCGAATGCCTTTTCGATATTCTTCAGAAGCAAATTTTTCAACTCATCGATTTCCCCGATTAAACGACGCTCTGTCAGTATTTCTTCCTTTGGCTGTATGTATTTGCCTTCTGTGATCTTATCACCGTATTCCCGAACCAGTGTTCTAATACACTCCTCGGTGAATTCGAGGTGGAACTGGACACCAATTACACTCTCCTTGTACACAAATGCCTGATTTGCGCATGCTTCATTTTCTGCTGTTCTCAAGGCACCAGAAGGCAGATCAAATATATAATCATGCCATTGAAAAACCGGGAACCGGCCGGGAAAAGAACCGAAAACCTGTGATTTTTTCCCGTCTTCTGTAAGATTGACTTTATGCCACCCGATTTCCTTGTACTCATTTTTGTATACCTCAGCGCCGAGAGCCCCGGCAATAAGCTGTGCACCAAAGCAAATTCCCAGAACTATCTTTCTTTGGTTAATTGCATCTTTAATGAACTTCTTCTCTTCAACAAGCCAGGGATATTTATCCTCCTCATGCGTGTCCATTATTCCACCCATTATAATCAGCCAGTCAAAGTCATTCATTCTTGGAAGATTTTCATTGTTGATAAGGACTGTTTTTGAAACACTATGTCCCATTTTCTCTGCCCATTCTCCGATAGTTACGTGATCGTTAAGCGTCCCATGCCGAAGGAGGTGAATTCTCATTTTACTTATTACCTTCTTATTGATCGACTATGCTTAAAAACATTTATGTTTAAATCATTGGAAAAATATTCTTCATAGTAAAGGCACGGTAACCGTGCCCCTACGTTTTGTATTTTTTTGGATAAAAATTTGTTTGTTTCAATTAATATGCCCTCATCCCCTGCCCTTCTCCAAAAATGTGAGAAGGGAGTAATTGTTTTCCGGTAATCTGTTATCTGAAACTTAACTCCCTTAATTGTGGCTTTTCCTTCCTTTTCCCCTCTCCCGCTTGCGGGAGAGGGGCAAGGGGTGAGGGCTAATTACATTACAAGAAATATTTCAACCTCGACACACTACGCTTTTAAAAATATCCTTTTCTTATACAGGAAATACAGGAAGAGCCATTTGACCGTGAGCACGCAAAATGCCCAAAAGACCGGCCTGAAAACACCCATGCTGTCAATGAATCCATTCACAAAAATTCTGGCAATGATGCCAAAATCGAATAATGCTTGTGCCACATAGATAGTTATCGGATTTAAACCAATGACTACAAATGGAAAAGCCCATTTCCTCCAGCCTCTTACGTCAATAATCCAGTAGAATAAGCCCAATAAGAGCAAGCTCCACCCGCCGGCGTAAAGCACATAAGAACTCGTCCAGAGGATTTTATTGATGGGAAATACAAAGTTCCAAATCCACCCTAAAAACAGGCACACTATACCAGCCGCAAATAGACCCAGAACCTTTATACTTTGAGTAAAGGATGATCTCAACCAGTGACCGCTCAATGCTCCAAGCAGCGTCGTAGAAATAGCGGGAAGGGTACTCAAAATGCCTTCATTATCCCCAAATCTATAATATAATCTTCCGGGCAGTGCATATTGATCAATAAAAGCCGATAGACTACCCTCAGGTGTCAGCACACCTGCACCGTAGCCCGGAACCGGTATCAGCATCATTGCCGCCCAGTATAACAGCAGTATTGCACCGGTAAAAATAGCCAGTCCTCTTATCCGTGTGTTCATAACAATGAGCGCAGCAAAAAAATAACACAGGGCAATTCTCTGCAGAACACCGGCATAGCGAAAGTTCGAAAAATCAAGGTCCAGTAAACCATTAAAGATAAGACCCAGGATTAAAAGCGTCAGTGTCCGCTGGATGATGTGAATGTAAAGCTCTTTACGTGAGTCCCCCCGCTGAAGCCTCTTACTGATAGAAAAAGGCATACTTGCGCCGACAATAAATAAAAATAAAGGAAATATCAGGTCCCAAAACCTGAATCCGTTCCACTGAACGTGATTAAGCTGCTGTGAAAGAGAGTTAAAAAACGGCGTATCAATAAGGCGGAAAAGGCTGAGGAAAAAGGCTGCACCGCCTGTTATCCAGAACATATCAAATCCGCGGAGTGCATCGATAGAAACAACCCGCCCCGATGGTGCACCTTTAATTTCTACTGTCATGACCGGTTCTCCTATGGTAGATAAATGCGGTTAATCCGATATTACTCTTTAACATAATATCCAAATGTAATGAAAAATAACATCTCCCAAGTCTCCCTTCAAAGGGGACTTTATTTTATTACCATTGGTTAAGAAAAGCCTTCAAAATCATTTTATAAAATAAGACACAAATCCTTACAAAAATGGGGAACATCCTTCACAATTCCCCTGTTTCAAGGGGGATTTAAGGGGATGTTAATGTAATCTTACTTCGTTAATAATTCTAAGCGCCTGTTTCCCCTGCTGCATTTACCAATTGTCTCACAGCCGGAATAATCATCAATTCTGTTTGACCTCTTTGAGTGCGTGCTTTTCTTAGAATTTCCAGTTGTGATTCAATCCAATCGCTGTCCGCTTGCCGTCCGCTTTTTATATATGCAAGGGCTTGTAAACCGATACCCGCAACTTTAGACAGGTCATCCGAAAGAGTTTCGATCTCTTTTAATACGGGCGAACGTTTGATAATCTCAATCAGGTCGATGTGATTATTTTGCCACAGAATAAGCCAATCTTTTATTGCACTAAAAGTGTCATCGTATTGTTGATTTTCTGCCGTATATCTATTAACCAAATTCCTGAATTCCCTGGCTGTTTTAGCATCAGGTCGTGCGGCATCGACAACACGCGTCAACGGGGAATAGGATGTATAGTCCCGGTAGCGGCCACGGGAGTAACCCTTGAGAGGTTCAATTACGTCTATCAAAATCTTCAGTGGGATAATACCGGCATTATTGGTCAGCCGGCGCAGCATCATTTCATAATTCTTTTCATGCGTTAATCCAAGCTCTTCCAGGTGAAAGCTGACAACCTCGAGACGGCGGTACATATCATCTACATCCTTTACATGCCCGGGAGACCAGAACCGCTCCGCTATAGCAGCCGTACGGGGCCATATCCGTGAATCGACGGTTTCCGGTGAAATATATTCGCCCCACATAGTCGCTTCACCGCCCAGAATAAACT
>Ga0111191_1128_pt1 | contig 9759 bp, 5 predicted proteins | sample DeeMarSWOR324_28_FD_80363 | JGI IMG/M metagenome (GOLD analysis project Ga0111191, IMG submission 80363) | bacterium SM23_31 | reverse complement strand
CCCAATGCAACGCCACAGCCTTTATCGTCATTGACACCGCCGAGAAAAGTTGAATAAAGCAAACCACTGCCCGGGGAATTCAGTTTGGTTACAAATACATCCCTACACCCATTAATAGTATCATCGTACGCATCCTCTGTCGTTGGGAAATCACTTGAACCTGTATAGCCTGTAATATATGCATTGCCGACTGCATCTACCGCGATGCTGCTGCCCTCATCCCAGGAATAGCCTGTTCCACTAATAAATGTAGAATAGACCAGATCGCTCCCTGAAGAATTAAACTTGCTCACAAATACAAGGCGTCCTCCGTTATGACTTTCATCGAATGCACCGGGAGTTGTGGGAAAATCTTCATCTTCCGTAGAACCTATGATATATGCATTTCTACCTACATCTACCGCTATACCGTTAGCTACATCACCACCTTCTCCTCCTATAGTCCCACCAAGAAATGTGGAATAAACTAACACACTACCCGAAGAATTTAGTTTGGTAACAAATACATCTGAACTACCTCCATTATACGATGTATCATAGGCGGCTGGCGTTGTGGGAAAACCACTCGACCTTGTTAATCCGGTAACATACGCATTTCTGCTTCCATCTATTTCAATGCTATACCCATAATCATAACTACTGCCACCAATAAAAGTAGAATACAACAGACCACTGCCCGAGGAATTCAGTTTGGTTATAAAAACATCATAGTATCCATTGTGGCTTTCATCATAAGCGCCTGAAGTCTTGGGAAAATTACCCGACTCTGTATAGCCGGTAATATACGCATTTCCGCTTCCATCTACTGCAATGCTATACCCAGAATCATAACTAAAATCTCCACCACCTCCGAGAAAAGTAGAATATACAAGACCACTCCCTGATGGATTCAGCTTGGTTACAAATACGTCATACCCTCCATTAATCGATGTGTCATAAGCGTATTGTGTCGTTGGAAAATTACTTGAACTTGTAGAGCCTGTAACATAAGCATTTCCGTTTCCATCTACCGCAATGCTATTGCCATAATCATAACTACCTCCACCGAGAAAAGTAGAATAGACCAGACTACTACCGGAAGAATTCAGCTTGGTTACAAATACGTCATTGTATTCATTTTTACTTTCATTGTAAGCGCCGGAGGTTGTAGGAAAATTATCTGACTCTGTATAACCGGTAATGTACGCATTACCGCCAGCGTCTACTGCAATGTCATAGCCGTACTCATCACCACCGCCCTCACCACCTTCACCAAGAAAGGTGGAATATACAAGCTCAGGATCAATGATGAGAGGATACTTTGGATTGTATGAGGCAACTGAAAAATTGTACATGTTTTTTTCGGGATCGATGATTTTATATTGTACTTCAGTTTCTATTTCACGTTCGTTAATAATCTGATAGGCATAGGGCTTACGCTCGGTCAACTTGCCGAACGGCGTTTTGACTTCGAGTTCGCCCGCAGACGTTATCTTTAAGAGTTCAATGTCGGAGAAGTCACCGAAATCATACGCAAGCAGTATCTGAGCAGGATCGGCGCCGGGCTGTACTACAAAATCATACTTGATGTTGTTTTGATTGCCGTAATAGATTAAATCTATACCCTCGTATACGTTTTTCAGCCTGACCTTCGAGTGGTTTGGGACATTTGTCCGCCATTTTAAAGGGTCACTGCCTGTAAAATAGTTATTGTTCCACGACAGAGGATCTTCGCCGGTTATCTCAGGATTAGGATTCGCACCGACAAAATGAAGCTTTAGAGAATAATATTCGTACTCTGTTTCAGGTTCATAGTTCATGCCTGATCCCGGCTCTTCCGGAATACCTGTTTTTTCGTGTTTCAATCCAGCGTTGAGGCCTGCTGATCCGCCTCCGGTGGAAAAGGAACGTTGTCCCTTCCTGCGTAAAGAACATCGCTGCACCGCTGCCGCTAGTGGTAAATTTAACCTGCGAATCATACTGACCCAAATTCTCCGTAAACGCCAGCGGGATCCTGCCGTAATTTTCTACAATTATACTCTTTTCCAATCTTATTTTATTTTCTAATAATACATTAGTTTGAATACGTATATCACTTAGAAAAAAAGTTGCCGCGAGCAACACAGTGAGCACGAATAAGCATATTCTTTTCATATCACTTACCTCTAAATGTGGATTCCAACGAGAATATTATATAATATGCATCTTATTCATTTAACTTGCAATTTTTATACAGTGAAAAATTATAAAGCGAAAAAGTGGAAAATGAGCAGGTATATTTAAAACCTTTCAAAAAATAGAATGTGAGGTATTATATTTATTAAAATCTAATGAGCAGCGCCCTAAAAGTCAACACATTTTTTATTTATCCCTGCTTGCCGGGCTCGACCGCAGCTTATCCCGTTCTGTTTCTATATTTCCGATTTCCCGAGAATTAACCGGGGATACTTGTTGAAGCCGATTCTCATTTACAGCGTCATGCGACCTGTGTCACAAATGTGCCATTTTTAAATTATACTGCCTATTTTAAGTGATGCAAGAACGATATCAGCCATTTCTTCACAGCAGAAATCAGCATTATTAATCATGAGGTGATAGTTGGATGGATCATTTACGTTGACTTTAAAATATTTTCGAACAAACGCCTCCCGCTTGTGAGTTGCTTTTTTTAACAGGGTCTTCGCTTCTTTTTCGGATGTTAAATTATGCATTTTCATTATCCGTTTAATCTTCGACTCTTCAGGAGCATATACTCTGATATGAAAGCCGCTTTTCAATCCTCTGGTTGCAACTGCCGCTCCATGACCAATAATAATAACATTACCCTGATGCGCCAGTGCCCGGATAGTGGTAAATATTTTTCGACAAATAGATGATTGCAAGAGCCTGATATCAAGAGCACTTGAAAAGAAATCACTTATTTCAGCTTTGGTTTTTTTGGTTAATGATGCCAGCAACGCCTGGTGTATCCCGTGGTCTTTTTCTATTTTTTCCAATAACATTTTATCATACACAGCCCATGGTAAAATTCTATCCGATTCGGATTTATTCAATTCACATGCCACAAGTTCACCAAGTGGAAATCCGTCGCAACTGTATTCGCGTGAAATTGTAATAAACGGCGCGGGCGCTTTTTCTTTTAGAGGAGGAGATATTGTTCTTTGCCGCCATTGCTCTGATTGGTATGTCGCCCATTGCTGGTTTTTTTTAGTGGTTATTCCAAAAAAACGCGGTTTCATGAGCGTTCCCCCTTTTCTAAAGATCAGACTTTGTCTGAAATTTTGGTAACAGTTTATTATAAAATTTTTAACGCATACATAATTAAAAACCAATTCGAGTTTATCTTAGCAATTCAAAAAACCGAGCAGCGGATAAGAATGTGTTGAAGCAACTTTAGCATGATCATGAGTATCGATGGTCTTTTATACTATTATCCATAAAATACTGTACTCCATCCGCAAAGTCAATATATTTTTAACTTAATCTTTACCAGCCGCACCTGTCCGGCGTTAATACTGTCAATGAGAGCGGGATCAGAATGGCTGTCTAATGGAAAAAGCTAATTAAAATGCACTTATTCCCGTGGTAAAGTGTTTTGATAATAATGTTTCATTTCAATAGAAATAGGTGAATTTTTTTATTTTTGCCATGTATTTTTAGAATGAAAGATAAATATTTTCTTGATAAATATACCGCAATTAGACATTTTGCAATTGAGTGAAAATTTTATCTTTTCGTTTATCACCTTCACTGCACCATTTTTAGATACAAATACAAAACTTTTCTCTGCTGTGAAACAATTTCCAACACAAAGCAAGATATAAAAAGGATGTATAATTTTTGAAGCCTACACATAATTACAAACTCAAGGAGAATATTCGATGAAAGTAAAACGCAGGGATTTTCTGAAAACAGCCGGTGCCGGTGTGATAGGCGCCGGCATGTTTGGTGCCGGGTGTACCGGTATTGTCATAGTATCGGGTGATTCTGAAAAATTACTGAAACCCGATCCGGACCATCCCGTTCCAGCCGATTTTGATAGGTTACCCCTCGAATGGTATAAAAAGAACGTAGCACGCCTCAAGGAAAACGTGAGGAACAGGGGAATAAAAGCTATCCTGCTGACTAACAGGTGGAACATTATTTATTTTACGGGTCTTTTTCATTCTACGACGGAGCGCCCGTTCAATGTTTTGTTCCCCGTTGATGACGATGCAATTTTCTGGTATGCGCCCGGCTTGGACCGTGACCTGATAACCTCATGGTGGGCTGATGACTTAGAATATTACTTTGATTACCTTCATGCAGAAGAGGCTTTCCCAAATAAGGGTGTAGTTAAAACAGGAAATACCGTGAATCTGACCGAATGGATCATGGAAGGAATCAAGAAGCGCGGTTTTGACAGCAGCGCTATCGGTCTCGATTTCGAGCCCGCTCCATCGGTAATGAACACTATGAAAAAGGTTCTTCCCCGTGCGAAATTTATCACTATAGCCGATGATTGTCTCAACATGCGGATGGTGAAAACAGCCGAGGAGATTGCGCTGACACAGCGTGCATATAACTACTTCGGTAAAATACATGCGTATGCCCGTGACTACCTTCTCAAACGCGGTACAGACGCCACAGATTATGATATTGCCCATGCTGCGGAAAAATACGGCGTAGACTTGATACTGAACGACATTGCCCACGACGGCAAGCCGCACAATGCGGTAGGCATTTCAGTCGGTGTCAGCTGCCGCACGGGAATTGCAACAGCATACCCGCACCCAAATCAATTTTATTACAAGAAAGTGGAAAAGGGCGACGCACTGCAGATTTCCGGTGTTGTCCGAATCGGAGGGTACGGCGGTGAACTATACCGGTACTACCAGATACTTCCGTCGACAGCTCACCGGGATAAGGTATGGGATGTGGTTACCGAATGCGTACATATTCAGGAACGCGAATCGAAGGCAGGAGTAACGTGCGCATCAGTTGCCGAAAAAATTCATAATTACCAGGTTGAACAGGGAATGCAGGATTTAATTTACCACCGTCCTGCACATGGCGAGGGGATGGAAGGACACCAGGCGCCGTGGCTCGCACTTGGAGATGAGACTATACTGAAGGAAGGCATGACGTTCAGCGTTGAACCCGGTCTATATGACCCGGAAAACGGATTCGGGTATAATCCCAGCGACGGACTGCTGGTAACAAAAGATAAAGGTTTACTCCAGAGCAGCGTACCATACACACGTGAATGGATGTATATCGATTTATAAATTGCCTGAACCGCATATCCCGGGTACCCGGGATGATTAAATGATTTCCATGATGTGATCCCGCTTCGAAATGGTGGTTTCGCCAAAGCTTCGGGATCATACCCATCATTTTATCCCCGAGTACTCGGGGTGGTTCCGGACACGTACCATGATTATTTTTGTTTAATTCTGTATAATTGAAATTCATAAAAAAAACGGGAGCATGTTCATTAAAAACGATTATGCTCCCGCTGTAACTTTTAATGATTTTCACTTACCTGATATTCACATCATCGGCAGAGCCGTAATAAATAGCATTAAAGAGGAATTTAAACGTTGCGTGTGTCTGGGCTCGGTGCTGTGCCGGAAAAGCAATAACGACGACCTTACCCTTGCCGACCTGAAATTCAAGTACTGCGGGTACATTCGAAAGGAACCTCTCGCCAATCAGCCAGCCGCTCTGCAATATATTTTCCTTTTGATACAAAGCAGGAACAGACATGTTTTCAATAAAAACGCCGGCAGGAATGCGCAAAGCAGGGCTGCTGCGAAACAGTGCAAGAGCATTTTCCGGCATGCCGTAGCCAAGTGGATGGTTTGTGTCTACGGAAATTTTTACCGTCGAGCCCGGGCAATAGAAATCCTTGCTCGACACGCCACTCAGCGCGTTCTGCACCGGAAGGTCAAATAATTCACGGGCAAAATCCCACGCACCGTTAAGTGTGACGAGTGTTCCGCCGTTTAGTACAAACTGCTTAATATTTTCCACACCCTCTTCTCCTATACCGTCCCGGTATTCCGGAGGAACATTTGCCCCGCCTCTGCCATTTACAATCTGTCTTGTACCATCGGAAGGAATAACAATTACATCATATTTTTGTGAAAGCTGAGTATCCTTTATGTCCTTATTGAACAACGACGTAAACTCGAATTCAAAGTCCTGAAGCATCCAGTTTGTCCATCCCTCGTCCATATTTCCGCCGGCATAACGCTTGTAAAGCCCAAGCCGGACCGGTTTGAGGCTTAACATCCCGCCGCTCATTTGAGCCGGAGCACTCACGAAATTCAAGCCCAATTCATCTGCCAGCGTTTGCACATAAGACCTCAGATTTGATCCGCCTCTGACGAGCATTGTTCCGGGCGAATAATAATTGTCTTCATGCGAAAAACCTTGCGTAATCCAGCCCACATTAAATCCCTCATTTAGAAGACGGTTAACCGCACGAAAACTTTCATTAGATGCATGCCCAAGAATGTAAGAGTTGCCGCTTCCCGATACCGTACCTTTCGGAACAACTGCTTCGCTTCTCAAAACGGTCATATCAATACCACGAAGCGGTTCTTCGATGGGAATTGCATCAATCCCCATATGCTCGCTTATTGAATATGCCGCAAGGTCGTACGGACGCAGAGGAGACTGGTCGCCGTGGCTTCTTGTCCAGGTGTTGTCCGGATAGTAGACCTGCTCCAGGAAAGATTTTACGAAAGCACGCATCGGCTGTGCACAAGAAATCACATAGCTGCCCGGTGTAAATGTGCGTGAACCAACCCGGTAAAGTCTATTCAGAACATTTACTTCTACGCCGTTCATCTGAAATATACGCACAAGCTTTACTGCTGTCGGAAAATCATGCTGGTTTTTCGGGATAATATACGCATACGGCGGTTCATTTAATCCACGCTCAATATTGCCTTTAGCTTTTAGCACCATATTTCTCAGCATAGTCTCACGGTAGCGGGCGCCGAGTTCCAGAACAGCTTTTGAAACGATAATTTGCTGCTCAACGATATCTCGCAGACGCCACACGCCTCCGGGCCAGAGCCTCGGCATGGTCATTTGCGGTTTATATTCTGGGCGTCCCCGTGTGCCGCCGAGCCGCTGAAATAAAACGGTCGTGGGATTTGCCCAGTTTGCACTTGCAGATTCGGTCAGCATGCCCGCTATATTGTGATAATTTGTCGACATGTGAAAAGATGCCTGCCACCAACCGGTATAGGGCGCTCCCGTTTCAAAACCGCTTTTGCCCGCCTGGTCCAGGGCAACTGCCATGTGGGAACCGTACAACTGGTGTTCGCGCCAGATAAGCGGGTCTACATTCGGATGGATCGGATCAAGGTACGGCGGAATGTAAAATCTCGCTCCGGAACCCCCCATGTGGTGATGGTCAACGTATGACTGAGGCACCCAATCCCTGTAAACAACTTTTGCAAAAAGCCGCGATTCATCCTGCGTCAACTGGTAAGAGTCCCTGTTGTTATCGTGACCCGTGTAGAAATGGTACAGATAAGGAAGACTGGTATTACTGAATTCCGTTCCCTTATATTTGTAAAACCACTCCGTCACCATAATCTGCCCGTCGGGATTAAAACTTGGAAACATAATAAAAATAGTATTGTCGAGGATCATCTTGATTGTCTCGTCATCGCTCGTTACAAGCTCATAAGCAAGTTCCGGTGTGCACTGTGTCCCTCCGACTTCGGTCGCATGCAGCGAATAAGTCTGTGCAGATACGTACTTACCGTTTTTGATCAATTCTTCGATTTCACTGTCACCAAGCCCTCGAGGATCAGAAAGCTTATTATTGATCTCGCGGTAATTATCAAGATTATTCAAATTATCCGGCGATGAAAAAATTGCCAGAAGGAACGGATTGCCCAGCGTTGATTCCCCGAGATTTTCAACCGTGACACGGTCGGACCGCTCTGAAAGCAGGTTAAAGTACTCGACTATCTTGTTCCAGTGAGCAAGCTCGCCGTCTGCGCCCATCCGAAAGCCGAAAAACTCCTCGGGTGAAGGAATCCGCTGTGCCGCTGCCGGCATCACTGCTAAAAATAGTAAAAAACTTATAAGCAGAATGCCGCAAATTGAAAAACGCTTCATTGCACCCTCCTGTGATTTATAATACGTTCGGTGGATTATCAAAAGATTATGTTGTTCGCAATGCAGAACCCGAAGGAACGGGAAGATTTCTTATTTTATACAAATAATATATTTATATATTCAAAGTCAAGGCTTCTTTTGGAAAAAACTCGGAGTAATCTTTTTTATTTTCTGTGTTTTTGAGAATTATGCAGTATTAATGAAGCTTCATTTATTATTTTTTACCTAAGGAAACCGGAATCTTATTCCATTATTTATTAAAAATTTAATCTTTTCTTCTTTTAATTTTCTCACAAATTCTTTATCAAACCTTTTATACTCATAATCAGGAGAATAGAATAGAAAGGAAGCTCTTGTCTTATACATATATTTTGACTTCTAACATTCTTTCTAAACATTTTGATTAATTCATCGGTCCACCCTGATTTTTCGTGAATATAATAATCTGCATTTGTTTGACCAATCTTACATGGATTATAGTTATCAAAAATTTGATCCGATGGACGACATAATTGCACTCCGGTAACACTTTTTTCTAATAAAGTAACATAATATATATAAAAAGCAGGAATATTTTTATCCGAATCCAACGGTAAAATAAAAAAGCCTCCATCCCCCGAATGCTCAGGGGAAAGAGGCTTTTATATAATAACATTATACAAATTACTTTATCAACAGCATCCGCTTCGTATCGCTGAATCCTCCCGCTTGGAGCCTGTAGATGTATATTCCGCTTGCGGCAGTGCTTGCATCCCACGTTATGTTTTGATACTCTGATCCTAAATTAGCTCACTGTTGGTGTTGTCACCAACAGTGCTATATGAATTTGTGTGTCTTTAATTCCGCTCAGCGGGATAATTATAATATTGTCAGACAAAGTCTGGTCTTTAGACAAGACCTGATCCCAATTATTCAATATAAAATGTAACATTTCAAGACCTGACCCCATTTTTTTTCTCATATTTTTGTGTATACGTAAGTCTTGTACCGCCTCTTTCTGAGTAACCAGTTTTTGTAAGTTCCAAATTACGTTCAACGTTGTCAATACCCAGCATTATATTTTCTTCATTTAAAAATGCTCTTGCAATTTGTTCCGGTGTACCGCTGTATTTTGTAATTCTATGACCAAGTATTGAAGCCGGTGTACCTGTTACATTATTCCATCGAATTTTCCATTGGTTGTCATATTTCTGGTTGAATGCATTCATGGCTGCCATTCTTTCAGCCTTGTCAGGTCTCTCTTGAACTACTTGATTGAAACCAAGCAGCGAAATAAGAGAAATCGACACTAACATTAAAATTATTAATTTGCCTATCGATTTCATGGTTAATTCCTCCCTAAGTTTTTGAATAATGATTATACATTATTCAAGAATATTATAGCATTTTTTATTATTTGAAAAATAATGATATACTATTCAGTATGAAGTGGCAATAAAGAAGGACAACTCGAAAGGAATTATTAAAGAAATATTTTGAAATAAAAAATAAATTATGTAAATTCCATTCGGAGTTGGTGTGTACGCAAATATCCCTTCTCCATTCGCCCCGTCATACTATTTACATATAATTGTAATATTTGGCGGGGCTCTGCTTTTTTTGTATAGTGTAATCATATTTACTTTTAAGGTATTATTGGATTAGTTAAAAACT
>Ga0111191_1086_pt1 | contig 9760 bp, 6 predicted proteins | sample DeeMarSWOR324_28_FD_80363 | JGI IMG/M metagenome (GOLD analysis project Ga0111191, IMG submission 80363) | bacterium SM23_31 | reverse complement strand
GGTAGCAAAATTTGCCGCTGCCGGTAAGCCGGCATCCAAAAAAGACCTCGGTTTAATGGCAATGTCTTATGGAAATGTGTACGTTGCACAGGTGGCAATCGGGGCAAATGATGCACAAACAGTAAAAGCTTTCCGCGAAGCTGAAGCCTACGAAGGTCCAAGCCTTATTATTGCATATAGTCACTGCATTGCGCACGGAATCAATATGTCAACGGCTACAGATCAACAAAAAGCTGCTGTTAATTCCGGACATTGGATTCTTTATCGGTATAATCCTGAGAATGCTCTTCGAGGGGAAAATCCTCTTAAGCTTGACTCGAAATCGCCGAGCATATCAATGAAGGATTATATGTATAATGAAACCCGGTTTAAAATGCTGACAAAATCAAAACCGGAAAGGGCGGAAAAGCTACTCAGGCTGGCGCAGCAAGATGCAAATAAACGACGGTTGTTTTATGAACAGATGGCAGCTATGCATGTCGGTGAAGAAATAGATATCGGTTCGGACAACGGGAAATAGTCCATCCGGTGCACTAACTGTCAATATGTACAAAAAACTCTAAAATTTATTGTAAATTAATCCCAAAAACAGGAGTAATGTATGATCGATCTCTCTACTAAATATATGGGATTTGATTTAAAAAACCCTATTGTTCCTTCTTCATCTCCGCTTATGCAAGATATAGATAAAGTACGCCGGATGGAAGATGACGGGGCTGCTGCTGTTGTGATGGATTCTCTATTTGAAGAGCAAATAAAGTTTGAAGAGGCGGAGTTATACTATTTTCTTGAACATGGAACGGAAAGCTTTGCTGAATCATTAACCTATTTCCCTTCCGGTGATGATTTTTATTCAGGCCCGGAATTGTATCTCGAGCGCATTCAAAAACTGAAGGAAGCAGTGAGTATCCCTGTTATAGCAAGTATGAACGGAACGGATGCTGAAGAATGGATAAAATATGCAAAGTTAATTGAAGAAGCCGGTGCAGATGCGATTGAATTAAATGTCTACTTTTTGGAAACAGGCTTCAACATTGCTCCAGGTGAGGTTGAAAAGCGTTACATAGAGATACTGAAAGCTGTTAAATCCGGCGTAAAAATTCCCGTTGCTGTTAAATTAAGCCCGTATTTCAGTGCCATGGCGTCTACGGCAAAGGAATTGAGTGATGCAGGAGCTAATGCACTTGTTCTATTTAATAGGTTCTATCAGCCCGATATTGATCTCGCAAACCTTGAAGTAGTTCCGAATCTTGTATTAAGCAATTCCGACGAAATGTGCCTCCCGCTGCGTTGGATTGCCATTATTTACGGAAATATAAAATCATCAATAGCTATAACCAGCGGTGTACACACGCATGAGGATATTGTAAAAGCTATAATGGCTGGAGCTGATGCAGTGCAGATGACTTCTGTATTACTGCAGGAAGGGATAGACAAGATTAAGTCTTTTCTCGAAGAACTTGTCAGGTGGATGGAAGAACATGAGTATGAATCAGTCGATATTATGAAAGGCAGTCTCAGTCAGAAAGCATGTCCTGATCCCGCGGCATTTGAGCGTGCAAATTATATGAAAACACTGCGGAGTTATAAATAAACGTAAAATATCTGCGCATGCAATAAAAAAACACGTTTCGTTATTTAAAAGGTGTTTTTATTTTCATTAATTGGCTGAATTTTTACTTTTTCAGAATCCGGCTTAACTTTGGAAAAAGTTTCTGACTATTTTTCCAACACAAAGCAGCCAATCGATTTTACGGTCTTCTGAAAATAACATTTGCGGATGCCTGGTTAGTCGGCATGATAATCAGTTCATTTATATTAACGTGAGCAGGTCTTGTTGCGCAAAAAACTACAGCTTCAGCAACATCATCCGGCGTTAAAGCATCAATCCCTTTATATACATTAGCTGCTTTTTCTTCATCATCCCATTTAAATCGAACAAGGCTAAATTCAGTTTCCACCATTCCGGGGGAGACCGCAGATACTCTGACAGGAGTATCAACTACATCTATTTGCATACCTTCTGTAAGGGCGCGTACCGCAAACTTGCTGGCACAATAAACATTACCTCCAGGATAGACCTGGTAACCTGCAATCGAGCCAATATTTATAATATGCCCCCTGCCCCGCTGTATCATGCCGGGAAGAATAGCCCGGGTTACATACAGCAAACCTTTAACGTTCGTATCAAGCATGGTCTCCCAATCCTCGAGCAAGCCATTCTGCACTTTCGCCAATCCCTGAGAAAGTCCCGCATTATTAATCAGAACGTCAACAGCCTGCCAGTCCATTGGTAATTCACCAATAAAATACCGTACATTTTCATTACTCATTACATCCAATTTAAATATAATTGAATCGGTGTCGTATTTTTCTTTCAGGGATAACGAAAGATTCCTAAGTCGGTCGATCCGGCGTGCCGTCAATATCAACTTTGATCCTTCAGCGGCAAATGCTTGCGCGCATGACTTACCTATTCCGGAGCTCGCTCCTGTAATAAGCACAATCTTATCATTCAATGATTCAGCCACAGCTATTTCCTTATTTTATACTTCTAATCGCAACTGCTATAAATCCTTGATTAATCTATATTTTCTTATAAGATTCAACGGCTAATAGTTGAATATGAAATTATTACTTTAAAAATAATGGCAAACCTTTCATATTTGCAAAATTGGGGCGGTAGCGTTTAACATTATAATACCTGTCTACGTCTACAACACGTTTTTTTTCATTTACCAGTTCTATCGGTACCGTTGCATATTTACCATCCACGATTGCCGTCATTATACCGAACTCTTTATTAATTATGGAATCCATTGCAATATTAGCAAAAAATCCGGCGACAAGTTTATCCACCGCATCCGGTGCACCGCTGCGCATGAAATAAGAAAGCAGTTGAACGATTGTAAGATATCCGGTCTTTTGTACAATATAATCCGCAATAACATGTCCAATACCTCCCAATTTTTTATGCCCATACGGGTCTCTGGGGCCGCTTTCAAAAACTTTACCGCCAATAGGTTTTGCGCCTTCAGAAACGATAACAACTGCATAATTGCTTGGATTATTTTCGCGGTCATACAATAAAAGTTCAATAAGCTGATCGTGGTCAAAATCATACTCGGGAATTAAAACACGAACTCCCCGTGAGACGTATCCGGTATACAATGCTGTAAATCCTGCATAGCGCCCAAAAAGTTCAACAATTCCGAACCGTTCATGCGAACCCATAGGAGTTCTTAGATCATTAAGAAGATTCGCTGATTTAGAAATAGCCGTGCTAAATCCAATAGTGTATTCAGTGCCGTAAACATCATTATCCATTGTTTTCGGAATGCCGATAATATTTATGCCGCATTTCTTCAAATGAACTGCATAACTAAGAGTATCATCTCCTCCAATTGCAATAAGCGTATCTAATCCCAGCCTTTCTATATTCTTAATGACATCATTTGTCAAATCCGTTTCTTCTTTTAGTTCTATGCCTCTATATTTTTTTAAATCGGCATTGTGAATTACGTTAATAGGATTAGTACGCGAGGTGTGAAGTATGGTTCCACCGGTACGCTCAATTGTACGCACATTTCTTCTATCAAGGATATGCACATGTTCACTGTCGTCTGCTTTTCCGTCCGGGTCCATAAAGATTAATCCTCCCCAACCGCGGCGAATACCAAGAACTTCTATATTTTCATAATGACTTCTTATGGCGATGTCATGTATTATTGTGTTTAATCCGGGCACATCGCCCCCTCCAGTTAGAACACCGATACGCTTTACCTTCATTTGCTATCCTTTCCTAATAAAATTTTATGCGTCAAAAACATATCATCTATCCATGACATTATACATATGTATAACTATAAAAATTATTCATTAGAATGTATGAATACAATAACTAATAAGCCAAATAAATTAACATGGCGGCTTACTATAATGAGAAATAATCTTTTGAATGATTTCACATATTTCTACAGTGGAAGATATTTCCAGCTTTTCTTCAACAGAATGAGCATTATGTAAATTTGGACCTATTGAAACAGCCTCTTTTATTGAAGGAAATTTATTCATCAGAATGCCGCATTCTAATCCTGCATGTATATCGAGATAACCCGGTTTTATACCGCGAACAGATTCAAATGCCCTGGTAGTTGCTTTCAGCAATTCAGAATCCATATTCGGCCGCCAACCCAAATAGCTCTCCCCCCTTTCTGTTTGAATATCTTTAAATTCAATGCATATCTTATCTATGGAATCGAGTATCTCTTTGATTTCTTGCTCATCGCTGCTGCGGGAGTTCATTAATATTTTTGTAACACCGTTGTTCATTGAGATTACTGCGAGATTTACCGAACTCAAAATCCCGCCGGTCACGGGATTCATTTTAACAACTCCATGAGGGAGAGTTCGAATGAGTTGTATAATTTTTTCCGTGCTCAAAGCCGACATGGTTTTTGCAGGAGCATTAACGGTATCTATATTGAAATGAAACGGCTTTAATTCGCTGAATTGATCAGTAATATTACCGGCAATTACCTTTAAATCGTTTTCCGTGATATTATCGGAGCACAGGATTACATTTGCTTCTGCAGGAATGGCATTTCGTGCGGCTCCCCCTGAAAAATCCTCAATTGCAATTTTGTGATTTTGGGCAACCTTATGAGCAAATTCAGCGGCTATTTTTATTGCATTTGGTATTTTTTTATGGATTGCTATACCGCTGTGTCCTCCGGGTCCTTTAACAGAAATAGCAAATGCAGATTTCAGCGAATTTTGTTCCAAAGAGAGCTTGATAGACAAATCCATGTCCTGACCGCCGGCACACCCTACCGTAATGTTTTGTATTTCTTCAGAATCAATATTAACCAATCGTGGGGAGCTTATGTTTATTTTTTCAGTTTCTATTTTAGATGCCCCAATAAGCCCTATCTCTTCGCTCACTGTAAACAAAAATTCCAATGGCGGATTTTTTTCAAACGGTATGCTCATGAGTTTCAGTATGATAGCAATTCCGATTCCGTTATCTGCTCCCAGAGTTGTGCCTTCGGTATGTACCCAGCCGTCTGTAATTTTAGGCTGTATAGGGAAAATATTTTTATCCGGGAGGCAAACCATATCAAGGTGTGCCTGAAATAATAGCGGCGAATGATGCTCTAATCCTTTCGATGCCTTGCGGTAAACAGCGATATTCCCGTAATCATCAAACTCAGTATTCAACTTTAAGTGATGTGCGTAACTTATTATGTATTCGACTATTTCTCTCTCTTCACCGGAAGGTCGCCGGAGTGTACATACTTTTTGAAAATGTGGGTAAATTTTATCGTAAAATACTGCTTCATCTAAATGTGCCATAATATAACAAACCTTTCAAGATTTTTCAATTGTTTCCATTATTAATTCACTTATATCTTTTGTTGTTTCAACTGCTCCGGTGAGCATTGATTTACATTCGGGGCAGGAAGTAATAAGAGTGCTGATCCCGGTACTTACGACCTGTGCCTTGCGCTCCTGGTCTATCCGTTTTTCGCCTTTTTGTTCAATTGTAAAGCCTGCCGCACCTCCGCCGCAGCAGTAGGAATATTTTTTATTAAGCGGAATTTCTATTAAATTGCCGCCGGTTGATTCTATAATGAATCTCGGTTGTCTGTATATACCTTCGAACCGCCCAAGATAACACGGGTCATGATAGGTTAACTTTTGCCCCGACAACGATTTCGAATTAAGTATTAAACAGCCGGAACTTATCAACTCGGAAAAGATTTGAGAGTGATGTTTGATTTCGCTTTTATGGTTTTCTAAAAAGTCTTCATATTCATGCTGCATGGTATTTAAACAGTGCGGGCAGCCGGTTATAATTTTTGTAACGCCTTCATCCTTGAGCATTTGTGCATTTTCCCGGGCAAGCGTTTGGAACTGCATCTCTTCACCCTGTCGGCGTGAGTGGTGTCCGCAGCACTTTTCGTTTTTCAATACACCGAAAGAAACACCTGCATGCTTTAAAGATGCAGCAGTTGCTTCAACTACTTTTTTAAAGTCCGGATTATATGACCAGACACATCCGAGCCACAAAGCATACTCGGTAAAACCTTTTTCAAAAACCGGCAAATTTAATTCTTCGATTAATGCAGTTCTAACATCCGGGCCGGAAGCAAAAGGATTACCGTAATTAGTCATATTCTTGAAGAATTCAATTGCAACGCCGCCGGTTCCAATTGCAAGCGTTTGAGCGGCTTTTGCTCCGGCGAGTAGCTGTGAATGCTCAATCCCAAGCGGGCATATATTCTCACATGCCATACAGCTTGTACATTGACCGAGAGTCTTTTCGGATATAATTGAACCAATAACAGATACGTCGGATTTGCCCGATTCAAGCGCCTTTCTGCCTTCTTTAATAAAATCAGCCGGGCGAAGCTCCATGCCGGCTTGTGAGGCGGGACAGTTATCCGTGCACCGTTTGCATTCAACACAAGTAAAAAAGTCAAGCCTGAGCTTCCAGGGTATAGCGGCAACGGTTTCGAGACCCAGTACTATCTCTTCTTCAGATTCGGCGGATTCAATATCCAGATTCATTTTTTCCACTTCCCACAGCCGGAACTTTCGGAGAAAAACATTTAAAGGTGCTAAAAACAGATGAAGATGCTTCGAGTTTAATATTAATATCGGAAAAACCAAAATTATTACGACATGCAGCCACCAATCAATCTTGGTATAAACAAGGTGTGTGCTGTGCATGTCGATATAGGTTAACATTAAAAGTAAAATAAAGAGAGCTATTATTCCGGATTCAATAGATTTCGGATCAGGAGAAATCTTCGTTAGTACAAAGCGCCTGAAAGCAAGACCGGTAATACCTATTACGACTACATAAGATATAATCAGTATGAACGTTCGAAAATACGGCAGTGCATCGCCTAAAAGCGGCGGCAGGTATGCCAATCCAAAAGGTTCAAGAAACGTATTGGATGTTTCAAATAAAAAGAAAATAAATCCCAGAAATACGCCGAAATGCATTAGTCCGACAACGGGCCTCCCCCCTACTACCCGCTGCTGAAAAAGTACCTCTTTAATAAAGCGAATTATTCTTAAATGTAATCGATTAAACCTCTTCGGTTCCGGTTTCCCGCTTATAATTGCGAAAAATACATTTTTAGCGAACAAAAGAAAAACAACGACAGCAGAAACGAGAAGCAAGACAAAGATGTACTTTTCAATGGTGGAAATCTCGACCACATGCACCTCCGGATGAATGTTACTCAGAATGTTAGTGCCGTTCTATATTAAAGTATCGACCGGTAAATTCATTTAATTATAATGTAACGGATACCGGAATTTTTTGCAAGCTCAATTTGAATTCGTATTATTATTAATTATCCATAAATGTAGACACCTGTGGGATGTGCCTCTAATGTTTATCATCTTCCAGCGGAATAAAGAAAATTGTAATCATTCCAGGGATTGTCAGAAGAGTTGCAAAAATAAAAAAGTTTTGGTATCCTAACCATTCACGAATGAATCCGCTGATCATTCCCGGAATCATTAATCCCAGAGCCATTACTCCTGTTGCAATTGCATAAAGCGATGTTTTATTCTCTCCTTTTGAAATGTGTATGAGAAACATCATAAAAGCGGAAAACCCGACACCATACCCAAATTGTTCAATAGCAATGGCAGCGGCTACTTGTGTCAACGGCGGTTTTACATACGCCAGATATACATAAAGTAAATTTGGAAGGTTAAGCGCTAACGCCATGGGCCAAATGCATTTGCGGAGTCCGAATTTTGCTATTGCCCAGCCGCCTAATATACCTCCTATCATCAAACTTATTAATCCTATAAATCCATATATATCTCCGACAACGCCTATGGAAAGTCCGAGTCCGCCCTCTTCCATGGACCTTATCAAGAACGGTTGACTCATTTTTACCAGCAATGCTTCACCAAAACGGAAGAGTAATATAAAGGCTAAAATCGGGATTATCTTTTTCTGTAGAAAAAATTGCTTAAATACGGATACATAATACTTTATGAAACCGGCATAAGATTCTTTATCATCATCAGATGGAGTTGAAAACGTATTTCTTTGTATGTCAGCAGCAGGATACGGCAAATACCAGCAATGAAACATAGTTAAAACTGCAAATAAGACTGCACATATAAGAAAAGCGGAAATCCAGCTATATTCAATACCGTAATTTGCTTCAATTTTTCCTACGATATTATACAGAGCGCCGGTACCAAAAATCATTGCAAACCTGTAAAACAAGTTTCTGATACCGACAAAAAAAGCCTGCTGTTTTTGCGTGATCGACAGCATGTAAAACCCGTCTATCGAAATATCATGCGTAGCGGATACAAATGCTATAATTCCAAACAGTATCAACGTCGAGTAGAAAAATGAATCTGCATTGAGACCGGCTGCAATAAACACAAACAGCGCTGCACAGGTTATTTGCATGAAAAGCAGCCAGGTACGTTTTGTATAGTATTTATCAACTACCGGTCCCCAAAACATCTTGATAATCCAGGGCCACATCAACAAACTTGTATACAATCCGATTAGCGAATCGGGAATTCCTAATTTTGTATAGAACGCTACGGAAACAATATTGACCAATACGTACGGCAGGCCTTCTGCGAAATAAATCGTAGGGATATAGACTGCGGGTGTTCTTTTCTCTCCTTTTGTATCGGATTCAGCGGCAAATAATAATGAATTCAACTTCACAGTATTAGAACATTAACATAGAAATAACTTTCAGAAAAATTAAATTGTCTTAACTTAATAATGTATAGATATTATTGCATTTTGGCAAGAAAAAAATCAAAACATTATAGGGCTCATTATGTAACATTTGCCTATGATGGGAACCGGCTATAAATAATTGAAAATTAACCAATATTTTAGTAAAGATTTATTGTACTAAAAAATTATTTTTAATATATTACTAAATGCTATCCTGTCGATTTATCCCGAAAAAAATCAACATAAGGTGAATCTGATGTTCGTTGCAGAAATTATTAAAATACAAGGAGTCGGCTATGAAATATTTATATGAAAATGCGGTGGATAGGGATGTTATCAACGTAGTGCAGTTTGGTCTTGGACCTATCGGGATTAATACGGCAAAAACTGCAATGACCAAGGATATGGTAAAAATGGTCGGTGCGGTAGATATCGATCCGGCAATTGCCGGTAAAGATTTAAGTGAGGTTGTAGGATTTTCAGATAATTTGGGTATTACCGTAGTAGATAATATTCAAAAGGTTTTTAATGAAACAAAGGTAGACGTTGTATTGCATACGACGTCATCGTTTATCGCTGATACATTTGACCAGTTTAGAACGATTATGGAAGGCGGAGCAAATGTTATTTCATCTACTGAAGAACTCCTCTTCCCCGACCTGAAAAACCCTGAAAAGGCGAAAGAATTGGATGCCGTTGCCAGGGCAAATAACGTAACCTGTCTCGGAACAGGCGTAAATCCGGGTTTTGTAATGGATACCTTTGTTCTTTGTATGACGAGTATGTGTAACCGTGTAGAGCATGTTTATGCAGAGCGGGAAGTTGATGCCGCAACACGAAGGGGACCTTTGCAGAAAAAAGTCGGCGCAGGGCTGACGGTGGAAGAATTCAGGGCTTTGAGGGATGCCGGCAAATTGGGACATATAGGTATGATGGAATCGGTTGCCTTTGTTGCAAAAGGACTCGGCTGGCAGCTCGATAATATCGAAGAAACACTCGAGCCAATGGTAGCCG
>Ga0111191_1085_pt1 | contig 9772 bp, 8 predicted proteins | sample DeeMarSWOR324_28_FD_80363 | JGI IMG/M metagenome (GOLD analysis project Ga0111191, IMG submission 80363) | bacterium SM23_31 | reverse complement strand
ATATATGGCTGTGGTCCGGCTGATTTTTATCGGGGACTATTCTGATAAAATATTTCACTCTGTCCTGCCATATTTTCTTGAACTTCCAAAATCCGTGAAGTTCACCCTCATAATCTTTGTATGCCTCAATTTTCCATTTTTCACGCGAGGTTACTACATACTTCAACGTAATATCCTGCAAAATATCAACGGCTTTTGCTTCTACGACATCGGGAGGAACCGAAAATGTTTTCAAGGGAGGTGGCGGAGGAGTTGGAAGAGAATTCCTATTGCTGCTGGATTGAATAAATTGTATAAGAGCGCATGAGGATAAAAATGCAATGAAAATACTAATCAGTACAACAGTACCAGTGTGAACGGCTGCCAAAAATGCGGGTTTATTTTTTAATTTATGTAAAATCCAGTTTGGCATAGCGTTTATCTTTGGATAAATACATTTAAAAAACAAAAATAATTCAATTAAAGAAAAATTTATAATTGACCTGAAAAAATTAAGAAATAATTAAGCAACATACAATGAAAATCCCGCTAATGAAGAATTAACGGGGTTTTAAAAAGTAACGTATTAAACATAACAAAAGAGTATTACCTTTCACAATGCAGATTACTCACTGAAATAGAATACCTTACCTGCAATTAGTCGCGAGCTTTTTCAGGGTCCCAATTGGGTCCATGCACTACATCTTTTTTACTTGTTACAGGTTCTTTTCCTTCATAATCGAAATTATAATTCAAGTCTATATAATATTGAGCGTCGTGTTTGCATTTTGTTTCGTCGTAGCCCGGTCCTTCCTCTTCCAGGAAAATTGCATTCACAGGGCATTCCGGTTCACATGCCCCACAATCAATGCATTCATCCGGATTAATATACAGCATCTTGTCATCCTGATAAAAGCAGTCAACAGGACATACTTCCACGCAGTCACCGTATTTACTATTTACGCATGGTTCTCCTACAATATATGGCATCTCTTTTAGCCTTAAATTTTGTTTTTAAAATTTTTATATTTGATAATCTACATAATCAAAAATTCATTTGCAAGTAAAAACTACATTAACGGGATTGCAAATTAATCGATACTTAACATGAAATTAAGGCTAAATGTAGTCCATTCCCGCAAAGGAGACCAGAATAGACCAAAATATATTGTCGGGATCAATAAAAGTGTAGTCAGGAAGATGTGGATTCGGGGTATTGCTAACGGCAATTCATCAGCAGAAATTGGTTTTTCCAAATACATTGCTTTTATAATTCGAAAATAGTAATACAATGATACAACTACATTCACGGCGCCTACCACTGCCAGCCAGTACAATTTACTATCGATTACCGCGGCAAAAAGCAAAACCTTTCCAATAAAACCCGCTGTCGGCGGAATTCCTGTCAGCGATATTAGAAAAACTGTCAATGCAAAGCAAAGATACGGCGCCCGTGATGCAAGACCCCTGTACTTGTCAATATTTTCACTTTTTAAACGGAGCGCAATTCCATCTACAACAATGAATGCCCCAAAATTCATAAAAAGATAGACAATTACATAAAAGAGAACGGCATTGATTCCGGCGCCTGTAAACATGGTAAATCCCATCAGGATATATCCTGCATGGGCAATACAGGAATATGCAAGCAGCCGTTTAAGATTCCTCTGCGCAAGGGCAGCGGTATTGCCCAGTGTCATGGTTATTGCAGATAGTACTGCTAACATAAATTGCAAGTCAATATCTCCAATAGATATCCACTGTTCCACAGTTTCACTCACTTGCACTGAAATCCCTGCAAAGACAAAGCGGATCAGTAGTGCTATACCTGCCACTTTCGGTCCAACAGAAAAGAATGTGGTTACGGGAGTCGGCGCTCCTTCATAAACATCCGGACACCAAAAATGAAACGGTACCATCGCAATTTTATAACCTATGCCAGCCAGAATAAAAATGACAGATACAAGCAAAAGCAAATTATCAATAGGTTCCAACATTAAAATATCACGGATTTTATAAATATTTACTTCTCCCGACATACCGTAGAGAAAGGAAAATCCATAGAGCATAACGCCTGTCGAGACAGCGCCGTAAAGCATATATTTAAGCGCAGCCTCGCTCGATCTACGCTCAGACCGCCGGTATCCGGCAAGTACATAGCACGTAATCCCTACAATTTCCAGAGAAAGCGCAATCATGATAATGTGTGTTGAAGATGCCATAAGATACATGCCGAGCGTAGCTGTTAATAACAGTGCATAATATTCGCCTGCCCGTTTAAACGTCGGTATTGAAAGCAGAACAATAATCACGGAAGCCAGAGCAAAGAAAATCCTGAAAAACACACCGAGATGATCGACAATAATCATATTGCTGAACAGAAAACGCTCCTGGACGTCAAATAGTCGGACAGAAAAAAATATGGAAAGGAGTAATCCTGCAAGGCTGAGGAATGGAATTATCAACTTTTTTTTGATACTGGGAATCAGTTCGGCAATGATAACAAAGAGAATAGTGACGGTAAGAACTATCTCGGGATAAAAAAATTGTAAATCTTTAATAATATTATCAGCATCAACCATATTAAACTGCCTCAGGTTACGGATGTACAACCTCAATCAAGTAATTGAGGGAAGCCCGCATTAAATTTAATACCGGCATCGGATACACGCCAACGAATAAAATAATTATCATGAGCGGAGCGAGTGTAAAAATCTCCATACCGGAAATTTCGGGTAGTGTTTTATATTTATCCTGAAGTTTTCCGAGAAATATACGCTGCAGCGTCCACAAGAAATATCCGGCAGTGATAATGACACCGCTGACCGCAAAGACAGTGATATATTTGTATACCGGGAAGGCGCCTATAAAAACCATGGCTTCGCTGATAAAACCGCTCAATCCCGGGAGTCCGAAGCTCGCAAAAAAGGCAAAGCTGGTAATGCCGGTATAAATCGGCATCTGTGAACCGAGACCTCCGAATCCTGAAATTTCACGGTGATGTGCCCGGTCATAAATGACGCCGACAATTAGAAAGAGCATGGCGGTAATAGTACCGTGGTTAAACATTTGCAAAACAGCACCATTAATACCTGCGCTGGTAAATACAGACATTCCCAGGAGAACATATCCCATGTGGCTGATACTGGAATACGCCACTAACTTTTTCAAATCGGTTTGCGCCATTGCGGCAAAAGCGCCGTAGAGAATGTTAATCAAACCAAGAATTGCTAAACCGTAAGCAAAATAATTTGCGGCATCCGGCAGCATGGGGTAGCTTATCCGCAGGAGACCGTATGTTCCCATTTTAAGCAGTATAGCGGCAAGGATAACACTGATCGGAGTGGGGGCTTCAACATGGGCATCCGGCAGCCATGTATGAAACGGGAAAATAGGTACTTTTATGGCAAAACCGATAAAGAGTGCGATATAAACCCAATATTGAAACGTCCGCGTATAAGTTATGCTGTTTTGCATTATTGTCAGCATGTTAAACGTATGCGGCTCGTTGGTAAAATAAAATGCTAACATTGACAAAAGCATGAGCAGACTGCCGAAGAGTGTATACAGGAAAAACTTAATTGCCGCATATTCCCGACGAGGACCACCCCAGATCCCAATCAGAAAATACATCGGCAGAAGCATCACTTCCCAGAATATGTAAAACAGAAAGAAATCAAGTGAGCAGAATGTTCCTATCATCCCGGTTTCAAGAAGTAAAAACAATGCAAAATACCCTTTTTGTGCCCGGTCGATATTCCAGGAGGCAAAAACGCAGAGAAAACAGAGGAGCGCAGTCAATAAAATCATAGGAAAGCTGAGACCATCCACACCCATAAAATAATCGATATTAAATACCTCGATCCATTTATGATGCTCCACAAACTGAAATTGCCCCTCTTTATTAATACCCGGCATTGTCCTGTCAAACCTCAGCAGCATAATAATTGTCAAAAGAAGGGTAAGACCTGTTGCAGCTACAGAAACCTTCTTAATTAATGCTATTTTTCCCTTAGGCAGAAATGTTATAATAGCTGCGCCAACAAGCGGAATAAAAGTTATTAGCGTTAAAAATCCCATTCGGGTATCTCCTCAAAAGTGGGTAATCATCCCGCTCAGCGGGATTATCCCTACATCATTCGGAATATTATAATCACAAATATACCTATTAAAAATCCTACGAGATAATTTTGAATTCTGCCGGTCTGGAATTGTCTTGTAAACCATCCGAGAATCTGTGTTGCGTTAGCAATACCGTTTACAATACCGTCGATAACAATATTGTCAAATTTGCCCTCGAACCATGAGAAAATAACCGTAATACGCGCCGATCCGTTTACAATACCGTCGATTATTACATTGTCGAACCACCGGCATAATGCACTCCATACAAAAATTAATTTAATAACCGTTGCGTGATAGAATTCGTCAATATACCATTTATTGTACATCCCCCGGTATAAACGTGGATACATCGCTGCCCATGTTTCCGCGGAGATGGTTTTTGAAATATATGTTCTATAAGAAACCACAATACCGGCACCTACGATAAGAAGCGAAAGGAAAATCGCATAAGAGTGGCTGGCGCCGGGCTCTGCGGGAAGTTCTTCCTGTTCATAAATTTCCTCTGAAAACGGCATTTCAGCGGCTGTCATCGCAGTTTGCTCCGGCGGCTTAATAAGGTCATAGAACCAGCCTTCACCAGGTGAAGATAAGCTTATACTATTATTTCCGGCAGTATAGAATGCGAAAAAGCAAAAAACTGCAAAACCGACAAGGGGAACGGTCATAATCTTGCCGGACTCATGTATATGTTCCCGGGCTTCTGAAATCTTGAACTCTCCGAAGAATGTTTTGAATACGAGACGGAACATATAAAAAGCGGTAATCCCTGCGGCGGCAAATCCGAAAAAAGGAAGCAGGAAATGCTGCGGGTATCTACCGGCAAAACTGAGCGTACCCGCCAATATTGCATCTTTACTAATAAATCCGGAAGTAAAGGGGACCCCGGAAATTGCCAGGGTTGCGACCAAATATGTCCAGAATGTTACCTTCATTTTACGCCTGAGACCGCCCATATTATTTATATTCTGCGGATCGGCATCGTTATTCACAGCGTGTAAAGCATGATGCATGGCATAAATAATACTGCCCGAACCGAGAAAGAGCAGCGCTTTAAAAAAGGCATGCGTCATTAAATGAAACAGTCCCGCTGCATAAGAGCCTGTCCCCAATGCCAGCATCATGTAGCCTAACTGACTTACTGTAGAATATGCCAGAATGCGTTTTATATCATTCTGGGTTAGGGCAATTGTAGCGGCGAAAAATGCCGTAAATCCGCCGATATACGCAATGACTACCGTGGAAACCGGAGTAAGCATGAAAACTATTCTGACAATTAGATATACACCTGCGGCAACCATCGTTGCGGCATGTATCAAGGCGCTGACCGGTGTGGGTCCTTCCATTGCATCCGGCAGCCATACGTGAAGGGGGAACTGCGCCGATTTTCCGACCGCACCCATAAAAAACAGTATGCCGGCAGCAGTCAGCAATGTGCCGCTCAATTGCCCCGATTCAACGCCGTTTTTAATCCCTTCTAAAGAAAAAGTGCCCAGAGCGGAAAAAACAATCAGCATACCGAGAAACATGCCGAAATCCCCTACTCTGTTCGTAATAAACGCTTTTTTACCGGCATCGGATGCCGAATCCTTTTCAAACCAGAACCCTATTAGCAAATACGATGAGAGACCCACCAGCTCCCAGCATATATAAATGCCAAATAAATTCTCAAAAAGCACCACACCAAGCATGGAAAATGCAAAAAACGAAAGATAAGCAAAATACCGGGAATATAACGGGTCTCCCTTCATATACCCAATGGAATAGAGAAATATCAGAGCGCTGACCAGCGTAACGACAACGAGCATAACGGCAGTAACATTATCAAGAACAAAACCGAGCGGGAAGTCTTGACCGCCAAGTGATATCCAATCAAATTGCAGGACTGCCCGAAAATCTGGATTATACTTGTAGATCACATTCCCAAAGATCACAAGTGCAAGAGCCAAGTCAATAAACATGGCACCGACCACTACCCAATCCCCCTTTCTCGGTAGACGGTTTCCGAAAAAGATTTGAATAATAAAAGTTAGCAGCGGAAGAAGCCAGATTATTATTGCAAGATAGAGCAGTGTCATGAGTTAATTAGCTGTTAGCTTTTAGCTTTCAGTCTTAATTATTTAGAATTTTGTATATACTAATTGTTCGTACATTTATATATAATGTTGGTCCCGCTAAGCGGGATCACGCTGGAGCGCGTAAATATTTTCAACAAATTATAAGGTAGACACCGTGACTGCCAATTGTTCCTTTGGGCGATTATTTTTTGAGACTATCTACCTCATCTAAATTAACCGTTCGCATATTGCGGTAAATATTCAGCACTATAGCAAGCGCCACGGCTGCTTCCGAAACAGCAATTACAATAACAAATAACGCAATCAAAACGCCGTGGATTTCATAACTTCTGAAGAAGCCAAACGCAACAAAGTTTATATTGGCGGCGTTTAAAATAAGCTCCACGCCCATAAGTACACTGATGGCATTTCGCTTGGTAAGCACTGCAAGAAAACCTAATGTGAAAAGCGCCGCACCGATAATCAAACATGAATCAAGCGTTATCACTTATCCTCCGAACGAATCATAAACATTGCTCCAATGAGCGCTGCAAGGAGCAAGACGGATGCAATTTCAAACGGTAAAAGATATTCAGTCATTAAACGCTCGCCTATTTGCCTACTCTGCGTAAAATAAATGTCACCCGGGTCTTTTTCGGGAATAAACCAGTCTGCCCTGATAATGATTGTAAGAACCAAGATGAAAAGCCCGGTACCTGCAATTGCCCCCCATATTCGCTGTGTTGATTGTGTAGTTATTGTAATACTGGAAATTTTAACAGTCAGCAGCACGCCAAACAGAAGCAGAACCAGAATGCCGCCAATATAGATAATAATCTGAACGGCGGCTAAAAAATCCGCACTTAAAAACACATAAAGACCCGCTACTCCAAATAGTGAAAACATAAGGGCAAAAGCTGCGTGTGTAATTTTTTTCGAAAAAACCACTAACGCAGCAGACCCGATTGTTATTACAGCAAAAAACAGAAAAACTATATCAAATCCGGACATCAATTCTCCCGGGCGGGTTTGTCAGCACCCGTTTCTTATGTTTTGAATCCCGCTTAGCGGGACAAATTCTATTTCTCTTTTTCCATTTTACGGATATGGTCTTTCTCCCGGAGTTCAGCAGCCTTTACCGCATCTACATTAGTAAAATGGAATATTAGATTATCACGCTTATATGTTGAGTATTCGTATTTGTCGGTCATTATAAGGCATTTAGTCGGACACGGATATGTACAAAGCCCGCAGTAGCAGCATTTAGCCATGTCAATGTCGAAAACGGGAATCCAGAGTCTTTTTTTTGAACCGTCTGAAGTGAGCCCGAGGTTTTCACCTTCAAATGCCTTGATTGTTTCCATAGTAATACAGTACACGGGACACGCTCGAGCGCACTGGTAACAGCCGATACAATCCTCAATTTTATTAAGCAGTAAATTTCGACACCGCTCGGGTATGTCCAGTTTTTTATGAGGATACTGAACGGTGACAGACTTTGTGAACATATGCTTGAGCGTTATGAACATACCTATCAATATGGTCTTGATACCAATATATATATTAAGAAAATATCTCTGCATGGTTATTTCTTCAGTCTATACTAAAAAATTCTCTTTCCGCTTAGCCCCGAGTATTCGGGGCAAAGAACGCAAAGAAATAATTGTTATTATTTAAGCTCCGGCTTGGCGGAATAATGAGTTGTTTTTATTTAATACAGCACCTGCTTTTAATAAATTTACAAATAATCCATTCTATTTAATTAAAACCTGCCAGAGCCCTCCACCGAAAATGCACACAAAAGCAAACGGTGTAAGAACCTTCCAGCAGATGTACATTAACTGGTCTACGCGAAGGCGCGGCAGCGTCCAGCGCATCCAGATTTGTACAAAGACTAAAAACAGTGTCTTGCATAAAAACCATAACCAGCCGGGAATAAATTCCAATGCGGGAAATGGCGCCTGCCATCCGCCGAGAAAAAGCGTAACAGCAATAATACTGACCGCCAGCATATTACCATATTCCGCCAGAAAGAAAAATGCCCACCGTATGCCCGAATACTCGGTCATATAACCCGCAACCAGTTCCGATTCCGCCTCGGGTATGTCAAACGGCATTCTATTGACCTCGGCAAGCGAAGCCAAAAAATAAATAAAGAAAGCGACAAAAGTAAAAGGATTGCTGAAAATAAACCAGTTCCAGAATCCCCCGGCTTGTTTCACTACAATACCCTGCATGCTCAAATCTCCGGCCGCCATTACCGCACATACTATCGAAAGTCCGACTGGGATTTCGTAACTTACAATTTGTGCGGCGGAGCGCATTGCGCCGAAGAGCGACCACTTGTTATTTGACGACCAGCCTGCCATAATGATACCGGGTACGACTACGGTGGAAATTGCCACAACATAAAGAATGCCGATATTGAGTTCGGTGACTACAAATTTTTCACTGAACGGGAAAACCACAAAGACGGCTAACGACGTCATAAAAACGATAACAGGAGCAAGAATAAATAACTTCCGGTCAACCGCAGCAGGAATTATATCTTCTTTTAAAAACAGTTTAATAGTATCGGCAAGCGTTTGCAAAATTCCGTGCCAGCCTGTTTCCATTGGTCCTAAACGGTCCTGGACATGCCCCGACACTTTACGCTCAACATAGATTGCAATAAGCGCAAAGACGGCGATGATAAAGAAAAAAAATAATGCAGCAACAATAGATGCAATAATAAACCACCAGATAGCCGGCAGGGAATTGTACATCCCGAGCCACTTGGCAATTTCTACAACAAGTTCCACAAATTTGTTATAATATTCTCTTTGTATTTCTTTCTGGAGCATGTGATTTTACCTTAATCCGCCTTTTTATACATAATTCGTTAAGACCTTTTCAGCGGTCTACGCATCCAAGAACAATATCCAGGCTTCCTATTATGGCAATTAAGTCGGCAAGCATGTATCCGCATGCGATTTCATTAATAACACTTAGATTACTGAAACATGGTGACCGGGCTTTTAATCTTGCCGGACCTTTTCCTCCTTCACTGATAAGATAGTACCCCAATTCACCGCGGGGAGCCTCGGTACGAGCATATACCTTACCCGCCGGGACTTTTATAGATTTTCCTGTTTTTTCGTGACTGACAGGTCCATCCGGTATCTGCTGGAGTGCCTGTCGTATAATTTTTATGCTTTCGACCATTTCCAATATACGCACATTATATCTATCCCAGCAATCACCGACCGTTCCCATTTCACCTTTACCGATAACCACATCAAAATCGAACCGGTTGTAAATAGAATAAGGATTGCCGCGCCGCAGGTCCCAATCGACACCCGAGCCCCGCAGACAGGGCCCGGTAACGCCGTAATCAATCGCAGTCTCCGGAGGCAAAATGCCGACGTTTGCCGTCCGCTGTACAAAAATTTTATTGTACGTAAGTATGGGATTATATTCTTCCTGTATTTTAGGCTCAAAATAGTCGAGAAATCCCATGCATTCTTCAATAAAACCGTCGTAAAGGTCATGGGAAACGCCGCCAATCCACATATAATTATAAAGCAGCCTGGCACCGCAGAGTTTCTCGAACATATCGAGAATGTACTCCCGGT
>Ga0111191_1084_pt1 | contig 9825 bp, 8 predicted proteins | sample DeeMarSWOR324_28_FD_80363 | JGI IMG/M metagenome (GOLD analysis project Ga0111191, IMG submission 80363) | bacterium SM23_31 | reverse complement strand
TCTTGCCTTTCTCTTTGTAGTTCTCGACAAGCCGCAAATACCCGAGAGTCTTATCTTTCTTTTTTACTTTAACTATCCTTGTAAACATATTATCACCACCTTTTTTCAGCAAAATAAGCTCCCCAAAACCTGTAAGTTCTTGTTTTTATTACACCACTATTTTCGCCCAAGCACAAAATCACCAAAATTCTGTAAAATTTGGGTTATATGAAGAAATTATCCCAAAGTGTACATAAAGCCGTCTTTACAGCAGATTCTTACTAAACCATCCAAAACAACAGGCGTTGATTCAAAGGGAAGTACTTTATTGAAATGACTTTCTTGCTCAACAAAGATATTATATTTTTCTCCATTAGCACCCGACAAAGAATACTTATTTGGATTATCAGTTCTTTCAAAATTTATTTTGAATAAGTAAACACCATTGTAAGTTGCCGCTACTAATTTATTACCTTCCGTAAATATAGGCGTAGATATAGAAGGACCTATGTTCTTACAAAAAATAACTTTCGGACATTTGTAATAATTCTTATTATGAGGTCCTTCAACTTTTTCCCCCGTTGTTTCAAGCTGGGACCCAACATAAAGGTAATCATCAATTCCCATGACTGCAAACAGATGGGGCAGGTCATCATCAATGTATTCATCATTCAGAGCTACTGAGCCAATAACGCCGCCTTGCCACACGCTGAACTCTCTATCTCCAGTTGGTAAAAACCATTCGACACTTTTTTCCGGTTCCTTGTCGGGATCAAGTTTTAGTACGCCCCCATTACCCGGAAGATATTGTTTTTCAATCGAACAAAAAAGTTTTCCTTCGTTAGAGATTGGTATAGTCCCATCAAGGTCTGATTGAATAGGAAAATCCCATATCTTCTGCATAGTATTAAGGTCAATTCCATAAATATGCCCTGAGCCTGCTGCTATGTAAAGCTTATCTTTAAGTCTGGCAGGTGATGATTCTGTTACAAGGTTGCCCCCGTGTAAAGGTATATCGGACTGCTCATATAACTTGACTTCATTAACGATTTCCGGTTGGATTATACCATCCTTTTTCTTGGCAGAGTTTATTGAACCGTTTAAAAAATATCCTATTCCGTTCTCACCTGCATTAAAAATCATATTCATATCTTTAAGGAATATTGGGCTGCTGTCATTATCTCTGCTGTAGCTATCCGTTTTTCTGATATTTAGCCGCCATAACTCTTTGCCAGTTCTAAAAGAGACAGCTCTGAAACTGGGTACTATCGGAGTATGTATTGTATTATCTAAACCTCTTCTACTTCCCTGCAGAATAACAATTCTGTTTTCCTCACTCGCAGTGTCATCAATATAGATTGTCGCTGTACCTTTGATAACATCATCGAATCTGTAAGTCCAGGCTACTTCATTTGTATTAATATCTATTTTTCTTAATTGATGATCGAATCCACCTATTACAAGAAATGTTTTTCCTTGATCTTTTACAACTGTGGGCTGACCCGTCCAACCGGCGCCGCTCCATTCTTTAGGTTCTCCACTTACAACAGTATTTCCTTTTCCTAAATTAAACCTCTGGATAAGGTCTAATTTTTTGGGTGTTCCTTTACCATAGAATCTTCTCTTATAATTGCCTAAATATGTTGGGATTAAGAGTTCTGTCTCAGGTACAACCTCGGGTACCACCTTAGGTTCAACTGTATTCTCTATATTATCTATAGGGGGAGTTAGCTTTCTACAAAATATAAATACTGATGCAGCTTCGGCTGCAACTACCATAAATTCCCTTCTTGAAACTCTCATAATTTTGTGTATCTTATTATTTTACATAAATTTTTTATTTTTACAAGACTTTAGCAACTTTAGCAAAAATCAAGCGCACACTAAAGTGTACGGCTACCGAATGGCTTAACTAAGACTATTAGAATAGTAGCCGCCCCAAGCAATCGGGGCGTTCAATGGATCATCACAAACCTATTTTGGCATTATTTTATAAATAAATATTGTGAATTAATAATTTGCCAAAGTTTTGATTTTTTGTATAGATATAGTTATTTGTCCTGCTTAGAGGGTTTAATTTTTCACCCTCACCTTCTCCCATAAAGGGAGAGGAAATATATCTTGTTCCCCCGAGTACTCGGGGGAACGATGTAATTAAATTATTCAAAGAGCAAAATCAGATGACTAAATATTTACGATTTTTTATTATAATGTCACAAGTTCTATATATTCGCCATCAAGAGATTTCTCTTCCCGCTTACCGAGATCGACAACAGTGACCACTTTGTGAAAATGAAGATTTATCCTTTGTCTGTCATTGCGAGGATCCCTCCCCCGAGAACTCGGGGAAGGGAGACTTTGCAATCTCTATGTGAACATTCTATAATTGCTAAATTTATATAAAAAAATCAATTTTTACGAAAGTTTTGCAATATAATTTACATTCAAATTAAAAAACCACCAGGTATTCGCAGGTGGTTTTTGCATTTTATGTACTTGATTCTATCTAACTGATGCAGGCTTTTGTATTTTTCCCGAACGGATACAACTGGCACAAACCCGCATGCGTTTTACGCTTCCGTTTTCCGTTACGACTTTTACCTTCTGGAGGTTGGGCAGCCAGCGCCGCTTGGTTACATTATGTGCATGACTTACATGACTGCCTACCATAGGACCCTTCCCGCATATTTCACATATTTTTGCCACGCTAAATCCTCTTAATATTTAATGAAACAATATATTAATAAATTTTAATTTTAAAATCAATATAAAAATCGGCAATTTTAGAAACTCTAAAAAACTTGAATTTTTCACTATTTAATTGTATATTAAAAATTATAAAGTTATTTATCTCCCCTTGTTGGATTACTGTAGAATTGCTGTTGAACCTGCTTGACGTGATTTATTCTCCTTGTAATCCTGGACCTGATTCAGGATCTGTTTCATGCGAAAACAAACGGTAAGATCCTGAGAACTCCGATGAGTGATCCCTGAGAGAAGAATAAAGAACTGAGCTGAGTTCAGTACGACAGAAATGGGAGTTATTAATGATAGAGAAGTAATATTTTACTTGTAAATAATAAAATTTATAATAGTTACCCTATTTAATATAATTATGAAAATCGGAACGGTTGAAATCAAAGGGAAAACAGCTCTTGCCCCTCTTGCGCGTGTGACGAATATTCCGTTCCGGTTAATTTGCAAAGAATTAGGCGCGGCGGTTGTTTTCTCGGAGATGGCGAGTTCCGAAGGTCTTGTAAGGTATTCGGAAAAATCAAACAAGTATTTACAATTTCTGGAGGAAGAACGCCCGGTCGCACTGCAGCTTTTTGGTAGTGATCCTGTTATTATGGGTAGAGCGGCGCAGATCATTGAAAAGCATCAACCGGATATTATCGATATTAATTTTGGCTGTCCGGTCAGAAAAGTTGTCGAGAATGAAGCAGGTTCCGCATTGTTAAAAGATCCGCTGCGTATGAGTAGAATTGTAAAAACAATAGTGCAGTCGGTTTCGCTGCCTGTTACCGTAAAAATCCGCTGCGGATGGGATGAAAATTCAATGCCTGTTTCAATGATAGGCAAAATTTTAGAAGAGAGCGGAGCTTCCGCTATTGCAATTCACGCAAGAACGCGGCAAATGCGGTTTAAAGGCAAAGCTAAATGGAGTGAAATCCGCCGCCTTAAAGAGTCGGTTTCTATACCGGTTATCGGAAACGGTGACGTTAGAACTCCCGGTGATGCCCGCAGAATGATTGAAGAAACGGGCTGCGATATGGTCATGATTGGTCGCGGTGCTATTGGTAATCCGTGGATATTTCGCGAAGTCAACCATTATCTAAAAACCGGTGAACTGCTCCCTCTACCATCGCATGGCGAGAAAATCTCAGTCTGCCTCAGGCAATTTAATAAATCCCTGGAGTTATTTGGTCCCAGGCATACAGTCAACACTTTGAAAAAACATGTTATATGGTATTTGAAAGAGATGCCGGAGAGTGTTAAAGTCAAAGCGGAAATATCCCGGGCAAAAAATCCTGAAAAAATACTGGAAATATTAATCAAATTTCGGAATTACATTAAAAAACACCATGCATTGAATAGCCGACTCGAGCGTAAAGCAAGTTGAACGGTACAAAATCTTGATGATGTATTTTAAACAAATCCGAAATATCACATAATTTATCATGAATGGTTGTATTTGAAAGCGAAATACAACCGGGGCTGTATTTAAACGTTAATTAAGATATTCAATGAATCTTTCTGAAATAAAAGACACACTACGCCGGTATAAAATAGGTGAAATTTCAGAGAAAAGTGTTATAAATAGTCTTAAGCAATTGTCGACTGAAAAGCTCGGTTTTGCGCATATCGACCATCATAGAAGCGTGCGCAAAGGATTTCCGGAAGTTATTTTTTGTCAAGGGAAAACAAACGAACAGATAAAAGCAATTGCCGGAGCAATTTTGAAGCGGAACAAAATCCTTCTTGCTACACGAGCCACAGAAGACAATTACGAGTATATTAGAAAAGATATACCCGACCTGGTCTATTATCCCGATGCCCGTATAATTACAACAAAAAATGCAGTGGCCGCAGCCGGTAAAAAAAGGAACATGATATTAGTGGTATCCGCAGGAACGTCTGATATACCTGTTGCTGAAGAAGCGGCTGTCACTGCAAGGGTACTTGGGAATATGGTAAAGTGCATACATGATATCGGTGTCGCTGGAATTCATCGCCTGCTGGAATATATGAATGATTTCCAGAAAGCGCGGGTGATTATCGTCGTAGCAGGGATGGAAGGTGCATTAGCCAGTGCGGTTGGAGGGCTGGTAGATAAGCCGGTAATTGCTGTACCCACATCCGTAGGGTATGGCGCCAGCTTTGGAGGTATTGCAGCACTGTTTGCTATGTTGAATAGCTGTGCCTCAGGCGTAACGGTTGTTAATATAGATAACGGATTCGGAGCAGGATATGCTGCTTCTCTTATTGTGCAGTCGGATTAACCGCATGTGTTTATTATAGGTTATATAATAAAATAATCCGGGGAACTCAATATTTTTTGGAGGCGTCATTATGGCTAAAAAGGCAGATGACCATGATGATTTTATGTTAAACCGAGATGAAGACATAAGATCAATGTTTAAAATATTTTCAAAATCACACCATCCATTTTTACTGCCCTCAGATACCCGGTGGATGCCGGCAGTGGATGTGTTTGAAACCGACGAAGAATTTATACTGATAGTCGATATTGCCAGTATCGACAGCAAAGATGTTGAACTCTTTATAAAAAAAGGTTATATAATTGTAAAAGGTATCCGCCGTGAAATCAAAAAGTTCAAAAAACGGCATTATCACAAGATGGAAATTGATTATGGTCCTTTTGAGCGAAAAATAGATATTCCTATTGCCGTTGATGAATATAACATTAAAACTCAGTATAAAGACGGTTTTTTGGAAATACGGCTTAAGAAAATTGTTGACAGAAGAGGAAGCAAGCGTATTATTAATATTAAATGGGAAGAGTAATCTATTAAAATAATTTTTATAGTTAATATTATTAAAATGTGAGGCATAGATAATCATGGAAGAGAAAGTTGAAAAACCTTCTTACTCAATACCGAACGAAATACCTCTGCTTGTTCTGGATAATACCGTACTGTTACCAAACATAATTATGCCTTATCCGGTTAAAGATGTACGCGATATTCAACTTATCAATGATTCACTGGTCGACTCAAAAATGATAGGGGTATTTTCTAATAGGATCATAGAAAAAGATGAAATACCAAAAGACGAAATTTTTGAATACGGTACTGCTGCTGTTGTTCTCAAACTGTTTAAAATCCCCGATGGCAGCATTCGAATTATTATTCAAGGGCTTAAGCGAATAAAGATTAATAGAGTAATCCAGGATGAGCCTTACAGGCGTGCTGAAATTCATGTAATCGAAGATGAATATAAGCCGTCAATGCAGATTGAGGTATTACAGCGTAATATTGTTGAAACTTTCCGAAAAATAACCGAGTTGTCGCCGAATATTCCGGAAGAAATTTTAACTGCCACCATTAATATTAATGATCCCGCGATACTTGCTGATTTTATCTGTTCAAATATTGAAATGGATTTAGCTGACCGGCAAAATATTTTGAAGGAAGTAAATATAGAAAACAGGCTTAAAATACTGACCACGATTTTAGGACGTGAAGTCAAGATGCTGGAACTGGGCAGCAAAATACAGACTAAAATATCTACCGAATTCGATAAAAGCCAGCGCAAATACTTTCTCAGAGAGCAGCTTAAGGCAATTAAAAAAGAATTGGGAGAAGATGAAGAGTTATCTGTAGAAATCACAGAATTTACCAATAAGATCAAAAAAGCAAAAATGCCGAAGGAGGCTCTTGCCGTTGCTGAAAAAGAGCTCGACCGGCTCAAACGAATCAATCCGGCAGCGGCGGAGTATTCCGTAGCTGTAAATTACCTCGATTGGTTAGTGAGCCTCCCATGGAAGGTATCCACCAAAGACAGGGTGGATATTAACCGTGCCAAAAAGATCTTGGATGAAGACCATTACGGTCTTGTTGACATTAAAGACCGAATTCTTGAGTTTTTAGCAATTCGCAAACTGAAAAAAAGCATAAAAGGCCCAATATTGTGCTTTGTAGGACCTCCCGGTGTGGGAAAAACCTCATTGGGACAGTCGATTGCCCGGGCTCTTTGCAGGAAGTTCATCCGGATATCTCTCGGGGGGATCAGGGACGAAGCTGAAATACGGGGACACAGGAGGACATACGTAGGTGCTCTGCCGGGTAGAATTTTGCAGAGAATAAAACAGGCAGGCACTAATAATCCCGTCTTTATGCTGGATGAAGTGGATAAAATAGGTATGGATTTCAGGGGCGACCCATCCTCAGCCCTGCTTGAAGTCCTTGACCCTGAGCAAAATTCAACATTCTCCGACCATTATGTTGAGGTTCCCTTTGACCTTTCGAATGTACTTTTTATCGCCACGGCAAACGAGCTCTATCCGATTCCTCCTCCGCTTCGTGACAGAATGGAAATTATTCAACTGCCCGGATATATTAATGAGGATAAAGTCAAGATTGCCGAGCGATATTTGATCCCTCGCCAGATAAAAGAAAATGGTCTTAAACCCGAAAATATATCCTTTGTGACAACTGCAATCGAGAAAATAATTACGGATTATACGCGTGAAGCGGGAGTCCGGAATATTGAACGGGAAATCGGAACCATTTGCCGAAAAGTCGCCCGCAAGTTCGCAACAGGGCATAAAAAAATAGTGAAAATTACCAAAAATTCAGTTGAGAAATATTTAGGTTCTGCCAAATTTTATTCGGATATGGGTAAAAGAGAAAATGAAGTAGGTATCGCCACAGGGCTTGCCTGGACGCCCTTTGGAGGTGAAATACTCTACATCGAATCGGTGATGATGCGCGGTAATAAAGGTTTTACGCTTACCGGTCAATTGGGCGACGTTATGAAAGAATCCGCGCGTGCTGCATTAAGCTATATCCGTTCAAAATCGGAAGAGCTCAAAATCGACAACAGAATCTTTGAGAAAAGCGATATTCATGTACACGTTCCCGCAGGGGCTACGCCCAAAGACGGACCCTCTGCAGGAATTACGATTGCTACGTCGTTGGCTTCTCTACTGACAAAAAAACCGATTAAGCACGATATCGCCATGACCGGCGAAATTACCTTACGAGGGAAGGTTATGCCCGTCGGAGGAATAAGGGAAAAAGTCGTCGCCGCAAAACGTGCAGGGATCAAGTCTATTATTATTCCGAAAAAAAATATGAGCGACCTGGAAAATATACCGGAAAAAATCATTAAAAACCTGCATTTTTATCCTGTCGAAGCTATTGATGAAGTTTGGAATCTCGCCCTGATTGACGGAAAAACAAATAAAGTACAATAAAAATATTTAAAATTATTACTAAAGATTTTTAATATTTTTCTGATAATTATATAGGGGACGTGCTGTCTTTCCTGAATACTATACTAAAATAGTTTTATGGAGTTTTTTATTACTGTTATAAATGTATAACAACGGCGAATTTACGCAGTCCCGCTGAGAGGTACTGCGGCTGCCGTTATTTTATACCGTATGTTTTCATTACCTTTATAAAACAATCTTCATGGTAGCCGCAAACTTTAGTTTGCGATTAGTTGTTGCATGGGTAATAATATTTACTATTAAATTCATTATGAGACTGTACTATGGAAGATATAGATGTAATTGAAAATAAGGAAACGGAAGGGGATATAGAAACCGGAGAATTTGCCGAGGAGACGGAGGAGGAAGCGCTCTCCTTTGATGATATTGTTTCTTTTACGATGCTTATCGAAACAGCAGTAATCTTCATTTGTATCCTCATCTTCTTTTTCTTCTTTGTATTATAATACCGTTAATACTCCGTTATTTACGCCAGGTTCACAGCCATTTCCCTCATCATACGGTTTTTATTGATTTTTGCATAGATTTTACGTAAAATGAAAGGAACTTTTTATAATACACGGTGAGATGGAATCAAGCGCATCTCTTGCGTGTAAAATACAAGCACATTTCGAAAAGAACGTTTAATTCCCAAAGTAAGTGAAAGTTATAAGTTAGGTCTGTAATTATTTGGCAAGATATTAAATAACAGGGATTAATTACGAATTTTACGCACTTTTAGATTGTCTATCATATACAGCACCAATATTTCTCAAGTTAATTGAATAAATGAAACTGCTAAATGATATTAAATTATTATTAAAAGCAACATATATTGAATGGAGAAAACAGAGACCGGAACTCTTAAGTGCAGCAATTTCTTTTTATGTCATTTTCTCACTCGGACCTGTTCTGGTTATTATTATAGGGATTGTAGGTTTATTATTTGGGAAACAAGTGGCAGAAAGCCAAATTATTCAAGAAATTCAGAGGAGTATTGGTCCGAAACTTGCAGAAGTCATACAAACATTGATTGAAGAGGCTTTTTTACACCCCGCAAGAGAACTTACTACTATATTAAGTATCCCTATAGTCGTTTTTGGAGCTTCGATGCTCTTTTACCGGCTTAAGAATACTCTGAATGTAATATGGGACGTAAAGCCGCAAAGTCGGAGTAATTTGATCACGGCTATAAAAAGTTATATATTCTCTTTTTTAATGGTTATAATACTCGGAATATTGCTTATGATGCTAATTATTAAGAGTTTTTTACTTGTATTATTTCAAGAATTCTTAAATAACTATATCCCTTTCCCTGTATATTTATTACAAATTATTGATGGAATTTTTACATTTTTAGCTGTAACAATCCTATTTGCTGTGACTTACAAGGTTTTACTCGAAACTCCCATAAGGTGGCGGGATATATGGGTTGGAGCTTCTGTAACTTCATTTATGTTTATAATTTCACAATTTATAATAGGGCTCTACATAAGTAAAGCAGAAGTTGGTACAGCGTACGGCGCACTTGGCTCATTAACTATTCTTTTAGTATGGATATTTTATTCCTCTTCGATTTACTTAGTGGGTGCAGTATTTACTAAAGTATACTCTCAAAGGCTTTGGGTAAAAACTTTTTAACACCTATAAATTGTTTATATTGATGTTTGAAATATGTAATTCAGGGATAAAAAGTACTGTTATAATTTAGTGTTATTATTCTTTTATTTATATTATTTGATAGGATTACAGTCCTATTTATCTTGTCTTGAAGAGATTCTTTTAGGATCAATCCTGTCTGAATTTTATTAGCATAGAGTATTTTACACAATCCTCATAAAAAATCAAAGTACTTCCTATGGCACGATTATTTGAATATCAGAGTA
>Ga0111191_1083_pt1 | contig 9843 bp, 4 predicted proteins | sample DeeMarSWOR324_28_FD_80363 | JGI IMG/M metagenome (GOLD analysis project Ga0111191, IMG submission 80363) | bacterium SM23_31 | reverse complement strand
AAAAAGGTAATATATAATGAATACCGAAGATATTTTAGCGCTTTTTGACATAGACGGCACGCTGTTACATCCCGGCACGGGAGCAAGAAAATCGCTGTCTCAGGCAATTTTTGAAGAAACAAAGCAGGAATTTACCTTAAAGACCGGCGATTGTGCCGGCAAAACAGACCAGATTATCATTACCGATTTGCTGACCAGGGCGGGCTGCGCTGAAAAAGAAATACCTTTACTGATGGAATCGGTTATAAAAAGGTATATCGAATTGATGAAAGTGAATTATAACGCTGAGGGAGATGCACATCTTTACAGTGGTGTTCAAGAATTGATAGATAAGCTGCAATCTATACAGTACGTTCACCTTGGACTGCTCACCGGCAATATCGAAGAGGGTGCAAGAATAAAACTCGGTCCCTTCAACCTCAACGATGCTTTCCCGACGGGGGCATTCGGTGATGATGGATTCTTGCGGACAGACCTTCCTCGTGTTGCGGTGCAGCGGGCGGAAAAATATTATACCGTGAAATTTTCCCCTCGAAACATTGTCGTCATTGGAGACACAGCGAGCGATATTAAGTGCGGCAAGGTTATTCAGGCGCGCACTATCGGGATTTATCAGCATTTACGGAATGAGAAAGAATTAAAATCAGAGAATCCTGATTATGTTTTTCATGGATTTGATAATACCGATGAAACTGTAAACGCAATTCTTGACAATTAAAAATATAAACGGGAGCAGAAGTAAAATGTGGTTGATAAGTAAAAAATTTTGTAAGTATCATGTCATTGTACTCTCATCATTCGTATTATTGCTTTACTCTTTTACAATACATGCACAGACGAATTATCTCTGGCCCATTATAGACAGCGATAAATACGGGAAATTCCTCACTTCAACTTTTGCCGAATCCCGTACAGATAGATTTCATGCGGGAATTGATATTAAAACTATATGGAAAGAAGGGCATCAGGTGGTTGCGGTAGATGACGGTTTTTTGTATCAACTTCGTGTATCTCCTTTTGGATATGGAAAAGCAGTATATTTACAATTGCAGGATGGAAGAATTGTGGTTTACGGGCATCTATCGCGCTTTGCACCTAAATTCCAGGAAATGATAGAGGAAGAGCAGGAAAAACAGAATTCATATTCGGTGGATATATGGTTTTCGCCCGGTGAGGTACCTGTAAAACGGGGCGAAGTTCTCGCAACTACGGGAAGAAGCGGAACCCGGCTTCAGCATCTTCATTTCGAACTACGCGACAATAATAACCGTCCCCTGAATCCGCTTGCCAACGGATTTTCCGCTGAAGATATTATGGCGCCGCGCCCGACAAAACTATGTATCAGACCGATGAATGTCGAATCTCATGTTGAAGGTGACTGGCAGCCGGTAATTAAAACACTTAATAATGGCAAAAACGGCGTTTTTACTGTCGCGAACCCTATCCCGGTCTGGGGTGATATTGGGATCAGTGTTGATGCGTATGACCGGAATGGAACTTACGAAAATAATTACGGTGTATACAGCATGAAATTAATGGTGAACGGAAGGGAATATTTTTCTGCAAAATTCGGGCATTACAGCTATTATGAAGACAGGCTTGTAAATTTAGATAGAGATTACCGTCTGCTGCGGAGAGATAAGGGCAAATTTCAAAAGCTGTATTTAGAACAGGGAAACACACTGCCATTCTACGGTGATTATCGCCAGGGTGACGGTATAGTGAGCCTTAGAGATGCCGGTTTGGGAAAGGTCCCTTTTGAAGTAATAGTAGCCGATTATGCAGGAAATGAAACAATCATTCAGGGAAATTTTGATGTTCAGCAATTCAAACAGGAGCAGGTTTTCCCTGTTAGCTCGCCCGATTCAGGTATAACCCGGGTGGATTTACCCGACCGTAAAGAAAAACCTCGAGCCGAATTCAGGATTACTCAGGATTTTCAGGACGATTATCTTAGGATTGAGTTCATGTCAAACCGGCATCTTGTTGCATTGCCGGCAGTGACTGTAGAAAAAGGAGATAGTATTATTCAACAATTAGAAACACGCGCAAAATCGCGCCGGGATTTTGTAGCTGCTGTACCTTTAACGGATATAGAAAATAAACAGGTTCGGTTTCATATTGTTGGTGAATCATCGACTCATTACTATGAAATCGCCTTTCCCGTTGAAGTGTACAGAGTTACACCGGAGAGTAACAATGTCCAATTACCCTCGAATGCAGGCAATGTTGCCTTCATGCCCGGTAATTTATATAAAGACATATGGTTGAGATACAATGTTGAAAATACAAAAGACCAAAATGGCAGATATGACATTGTAAGTGAAATAGTGCACTTAGAACCTAAAGAGACGGTTTTGCGCTCGGATATTTACTTGACGCTGCATTATCCTCCTCAAGACCCTAAACCTGATAAGTTGGGAATTTATGCCCGGGACAACGTTGGAGAGTGGCATTATATCGGACAAAATCGTAATATGCCTGATCATTCAATATCGGTGAATTTGAGCAGTCTTGAAACGGTATCGGTTATTCGTGATACGGTGCCGCCTGCAATTTGGCGTATATCACCGCGTGACGGCGCTGACATTACAAATAAAAAGCCGGAAATAGCGGCATGGTTTGACGATCAACTATCGGGCATTGCCGGTGAAAGCCGTATGGGGCTTTATCTTGACGGGAAGAAAATAATCGCCGAATGGGATCCGATTCTAAAAAAAATATTCTTTATACCAAAACAGGATCTTACTCCGGGAGAACATACTGCGCGCTTTGTTGTAAATGACCAAATGGATAATACTGCGGAAAGAACATGGAATTTTACGATACGGTAATTTCATATTGATTAAATAACTGATTTCTAAAGTAACTACATAATATTTTTTAAGATAATCTCTAAAAAATCTTGATATTTTTTAAAAAATTTAGTATTATATAAGATAATGCGGGGTGGAGCAGTCTGGTAGCTCGTTGGGCTCATAACCCAAAGGTCGCTGGTTCAAATCCAGCCCCCGCTACTATAAACTGATATTTTTTCTAAGAGTAATAATTTTAATACATTGTGGGGTGGAGCAGTCTGGTAGCTCGTTGGGCTCATAATCCCGCTTAGCGGGATCGCTGGTTCAAATCCAGCCCCCGCTACTATACGAATTAATGCTCCTAAATTTTATAAGGGGCATTTTTATTATCATGTATTATGTTTATATTATAAAATCAGAATGTGGACGTTTTTATGTTGGATCTAGCGATAATGTAGAAAAACGTCTTAAACAGCACAATTCAAAAAAATTTCTTTGTTGGACAAATAGGTATAATGAATGGAAGGTAGTATATACTGAGTGTTTTAAAAAAAGAAATGAGGCTATCAAACGTGAGAATCAGATAAAAACAATGAAGGGGGGCAATGAGTTTAAAAAGCTCATCGTACCTAACAATTTTGTTTAGCCACTAAGTTATAACTATGTGTCGTTGCTACTTTTTCAAATCCAGCCCCCGCTACAACAACATAGTATTTTTTATAAGAGTAATAATTTTCATGGACTGCGGTTTGTAGCAGTCTGGTAGCTCGTTGGGCTCATAATCCCGCTTAGCGGGACTGCCGGTTCAAATCCAGTCCCCGCTACTACTGAATAAACAAGGACTTAGGATTCTATCTGAGTCCTTTTTTATTGCCAATAATTGTGCATTCCCCGTGGCAGCATCTTGAAAAAGATTTTGAAGCAAGCTTTCAGAAGGTACAATTTCGCGGCAGTATTACAGTCCACTGTAATTTATATTGAAATAGGGTTTCACAAAACTGGTTTTTGAAAATAATCTTTTTTTTCTAAAGATCAGACTTTATCTGAAAGCTCAATATAGTATTTTGATAGTTCCGCTAAGCGGGATCAGGACGACAGAAGAGGTGATTTTATGAAAAAATGAGCATTTTACCGTAAATCTCTCAAAAAACTGCCTAATAATCCCCAAAAAAGGGGTATTTTGAGGTATTTTTGCCATTTTTAATCCCTGTAACATATTGTCAGATCCCGAGTACCCGGGACGAGTTTTGTGAAATAATCTTCTAATACTTTAATTAGAACAAATTGTAATATAACTCTGAAAAAAACTCCCCTCTAATTAAAAAGGGAAGTTGTGGTTTACTCTTTTCGGAGGTATGAAAATTAAATATAATAAAAGTGTAAGACTTATATAATTTAAACTCGTATATTATACTTACCAGAAGCCGCAAAATTTCCAATAGGGAAAGCCGATTCCAATCCAGATGATAACATTTATAACTGAAACAATAAATCCGATTTTCCACCATTTGATCAGGTCAACGTATCCTGAATTAAAATATATTGGAGCAGGTCCGGTTGCATAATGTGTAATGGATGCATTTAAATTTGAAAAATAGGCAAGTGCAAGAGCAGCTAAAAGAGGCGGTGCTCCTGCGCTCATTGCAACTCCCAGAAATGCCGGGAACAATGCAGTGATATGTGCTGTCATACTGGCAAATCCATAGTGAGAATAAAAATAAATTACCAGCATCAAAATCAAAGCCAAGCTCACAGGAAAGTTAATCAGAAAATTAGAAACATTCCCGCTAAACCATGATATAACTCCGTATTTTGAAAGACCGTCTGCCATCATAATAAGCCCCCCAAACCAGATCATTGCATCCCACGCATTTCTTTCTCCAAGAATATCAGACCAGTTTAAAACTCCCAAGATAATCATTAATGCAACGCCGAATAAAGCAACTGTAGTTACATGCACATTATGAAAATTTGAAGTTATCCAGACCGAAAGAATAAATAAAAATATCACCAGCATTGTTTTTTCGTTTTTTTTCATCTTCCCCATTTTTTTAAGTTCTTCATCGGCAATTGTTTTAGATTTTGCTGATTTCTTTATCTCTGGTTGCGTAATTTTATAAATGACTAATGGAACAAGTAATAGTGACAAGATCCCGGGTACAATTGCTCCCAAAATCCACGTTGTCCATTGAATTTCATAACCTGTAATATTTTTAGTAAACTCTGCAATAAGAAGATTTGCTGCCATTGAAGTAAGAAACATGGCAGATATAATAACATCTGCATGATACTGAGCCAGAATAAGGAAAGAACCGATCTTTCCCGGTGATTTGTCAGGCTCAGAGCCATAGGCTGAACAAAGGCTTCTAATTATGGGATAAAATATGCCTCCTGACCGGGCAGTATTCGAGGGCATTGCAGGAGCCAAAATAAACTCACTCATTATCAGGGAATAACTTAATCCAAGTGTTGTTCTTCCGAATAATCTTATAAAAATATAAGCAACTCTTTTTCCCACGCCGGTTTTCATGAAACCTCGTGATATTAAAAACGCAGATAATATTAGCCAGACAGTATCATTAGAAAATCCGCTTAATGACTCTTTTATTGTAAGCGTACCTGTAAGAGCAGTGATTACAATACCAACAAAGACAACTCCTCCCATATCAACAGGCTTAAGAATAAGTCCGATAATCGTGGCACAAAATATTGCAAACAGATGAATGCCGTTTGGTTCAATTCCGGAAGGAACGGGCAAAAACCATATTAGCAAAAAAACTGCTAAGATTATTGAAAGCTTAAATATCACATTCATTATGATCATACTCTTATAACGATTATGCCGAGAAGGTACAGCATGCCATCTTCTCTTTAATAATTTCGCGGATGCTCCGGTTAAAATATACAATCATTTATGAATAAGTCAAGCATAGTCTGATTTTTGTAGCAAATCTGACAGGCGATTTTGTAAGTGGCAATAAAAATAACCCCAGTTAGCGGGATGCAAAATGGCGTTGCCGCCACCATAGCTTCTAACGTGTTGTTTTTTGGGTTTGTTACAAGGACAAAAATCTATCTGAATATTTTTTCTTATACCTCTACAGACACTACTTTCAGTCAAAACGTTTTTTTAGGTATTTAACCGTTAAATTTCAAGGATGTGTCTTTTTTTTGTCTGATATTACCGTTAAAGAAGCTTTTCTCTTATCGTTGGATATTTCAATATTTATTTTCATTTCTTTATCACAGAGGTCATGTGACCTTATCTGATGAACGTCATTTTCTTTGTTTTAGTAAACTCTCCTGCAATGATCCTGTAAATATAAATTCCGGTTGCCACAGGATTTCCGAATGAATCTGTTCCATCCCATTGAATAACGTGATAACCTGCTTGCTTATAATCGTCGAAGAGGTCTTTTATTTCCTGCCCGACTAAGTTATAAATCTTAATGCGGACTCTTCCCCTTTTTGCCAGTTCGAATCTAATGGTCGTTACCGGATTAAACGGATTCGGATAGTTCTGATGAAGCTCATAGGTTCCCGGCGTTTTAACTTCAACTTCTATCGTGTTTAATTCCTGGGCAATACCAGTTTTGGATACGGCGGATAGCTTGTAATAGTATTTATATCCGGTTTCCACTTCCTTATCGGTATAGCTGTAGCTCTTTTCACCGGATTCAATTATGCCGCCGGTAATTTTAGCAAATCCTGTATCTTTTCTTAAGCTTCTGTATAGTTCAAATCCCGCTGTGCTGTTATTTAATGAAGCTTCCCATACAAGCGACACAACACCGTCATTCTCCTCACCCCGGAAGTCCGAAAGTTCGACTCCGGTAACAATCTGAGAATTGACGACAAAATACCCCGGTTCGCTCCAATCGCTATAAAAGTATCCGTCAAAAGCTCGCGCCTTCCAGTAATATGTCTTATTTTGTATTAACGTAACAGCTGAATTCCAGGCAGTATATTGTTCACCTTCCGGAATATTATCAGCATGGGCGGCATGGTTTATGAAATCCGGTTCTCCGTCTCCGCCTAAAGCTATAACGAATTCGTATCTCAGTTCATCACGACCCTGTGGTTTAATCGAATTTAAAATATACAAAATAATCCCTTCATTATCGATCCTTTCTCCATTTATCGGGTAAAGCAATAAGGGAACTGTGGGGCTGTTTTCTGCTGCGGGAGCACAGTTTATTGCAACGGATTCATCACTGATATTATTTGAATTGTCTACAGATGTAAGTTTGTATTGGTATTCCATTCTGTTTGTTAAACCGGTATCGTAGAAGGATGTATCCGCTACATTTGTTTCAATTAATTGGAAGCCTGTTCCGGAATTACGAAAAATATTGAATCCGTAGAGGTCTGTTTCACTGTTCATATTCCACATAAGCAGAAGCTGTTTATTACCTGATTCGACTTTAATTCCGGACGGGACTGCGGGTGGAACAATATCCGGTGTAGCCTGAGTCCTAAATGAGTAAATGGCATCAAAAATGGTTTCGTTGCCGCTTTTATCAATTGACCCGACTCTATAGTAATAAACCGTATCAGGCATCAGGTTAGTTAAGATGATTTCATGCTCAAGAACATCCTGTGCATTACCAACTGTAAAACCAAAGTTTGGCGTTAATCCGTAATTCGAAAAAGTATCACCGAGTTCATTTGTTTTGTAAGTAATAGTTGCTGACCGGTCTGATACCACGGCAGTATTTACCTCCGTGATAACCGGCGGCGTTATATCAGGAATATTATCTGTCATGAAGGTCATGTCAGCACTCGTTGTTGGCCCGTTGTCTGATATATCACTGGACGAAATCCGGAAGTGGTATAATGCTGAAGCTGTTAGGTTGGTCAGGGTCAGCACATGAATCTTTACGTCTTCGGTTGAGACACGAACATTTCCGTAATCCGTAGTAAAACCGTATTCCACATACGAATCAGCAATTTCATCCGTCTCCCAGATAATAGTCGCCTGGTTATCGGTTATCGATTCAACGACCGGACCGGCGGTTATTCTCGGCTGGGTAATATCAGCTTCAGCCTCGGTTGAGACTACAGCGTTCCCGCTTAACGTTGGCCCGTTATTGCTGACATCGGTCGAGCTCACATTGAAGTTATACACTGTCGAAGGAGTCAGGTTCGTTAAGATAATATTATGAGTGGTTACATTGACTGCATCGCCTTTAGTTAAACCATATGCCGGGGTTAAGCCGTAATTAACAAATGAGTTGCTCCGCTCGTCGGTCTTCCATTGCACGGTAATACTATTAGCAGTCTTTGCAACAACCGTAGGACCTTCGATTATAATCGGCTGCTGCGTATCCGGTTCTTGATCCGTGAAAAATGTTCCGCCACCACCCGGCGGCTGAGCGGTCTTGCTAAGTTTAAACGTTGTCGAAAAATCTGTGCTGATGAAGGCAGTTGGCCAACTAAAAAGGTTCCCTCCGAAATCTCGTGAGGCTAATTTATATTCGTATCTTGTTCCCGCTTTCAGGTTAGTAACCGTTATTATGTGACGTTTAACTTTTTTCTCGCTGCTGATTTTCCTGAAATTCTGCTCAATTGGGGTGCCGTTTAAATCTATCATTCTGATGAATACAAAAGTGTCGGAGACTTTATCGGTCTCCCACTCGAATGTGGCTGTTTTATCCGTTGGATCCACAATCGGACCGGCTATCAATACAGGTGGATTGCTGTCCAGTATTTTATTAGTAGTAAAATACTTTGTTTTGCTGACCGATTTATTTAATCTGGCACTAATGTCCTGGTTTATAATGTAGTAAAAATACTTTGCTCCCGGAGTCAATCCAGTTAAAACCGTCTTATGATGATCGACGCCGGCTGCAGCATCGTTCAACACAACCGTTTCCGTGGGATTTGAACCGTCGGAAGAATCTAACCAGTAGTGCACGATGCTTGTCGATAGTTCATCGGTTGTCCATTCGATAGTAACTGATGTGTTTTCTATTGATGTTGGATCAGGACCGGAAATTATTCGAGGTGGTATTGTATCTGGAATTGCAGAAGTAGTGAAATGCGAAATCCTACTCACAGACACATTTCCGTTCTCTGCTGTTGATGACACGCGGTAGAAATACGTTTTATCAGCCTGCAGACCTGTTAACTGCACAAGATGTTCTCTTATAAGGCTAAGCTCATCCGCCTTCTCAAACATATCAAGGTTATTTGAATCAACGCCGTAATCAACACGGCTGGACGAAATTTTATCAGTCTGCCACCAGATTGCTGCCTTATTACTCTCAACAAAATTCGCTATCGGTCCGGCGAGAATAACCGGCGGCAGGGTATCCGGAACGGTTAGTGTATTTGCAGAGAAAACTTCACTGACAGTTTCCTGATTATTTATTCCCCGAGATTTGACACGGTAATAGTATTTAGTTTCTGCTGAAAGATTGGTCAAGGACACTTTATGATCGAGGCTCAAATCGGATAATGTTGTCACATGGCTCAAATTGGTACTCGTACCATATTCTACGGTTGAATTAGATACTATGTTTGTTTTCCAGAATATAGTCATTCTGTCAGAGTTGATGTCAAGCTCCACGGGCCCCTCAATAATCTGCAGAGGCGTAACATTCTGTATCACAAGTCTACCTCTTCCCTGAAGCGTTACGATAAAATTAGTCTGGTTTGAGGCATTGCTCTCAATAACAAGACGACTATTTTGAAGTCCGATAGAAGTAGGCAAGTATTCTATATCTATATTAAAAGAGCTGTCGGGCATTAAAACGTATGAAGCAGGTGACCTCAGCTGAAACTCCGCATGATCGATTACAATATTGGAAATATTAAGCAATTGTTCACCGGTATTAGTGACGGTTATACGCCTCAATTCCGATGAACCTATCGATACCGTTCCGAAGTCAAGAGAATCCGGGGAAACGTTAATTACCGGAGGCATCAAATTAACCACTGTTACCGGAGGTGCAATAAATTCACTTACGCCGTTATCGGTGCCAAACCAGCAATTCCCTTTTCTATCCACTGCAATTGCTTTTATGTGATTGTCAACTAAACC
>Ga0111191_1082_pt1 | contig 9896 bp, 9 predicted proteins | sample DeeMarSWOR324_28_FD_80363 | JGI IMG/M metagenome (GOLD analysis project Ga0111191, IMG submission 80363) | bacterium SM23_31 | reverse complement strand
CATGCCTGATGTATGATGAACGCGTGCCCGGCGCAGTAGAAAATGTAAAAGAAGCGTGCACAGAAATACTGCATGAGGTTGTAAATCTGGGAGGGACAATCTCAGGAGAACACGGTATAGGTATCGAGAAAAACAACTACATGCACTTGGTATTCAGTGAACAAGACCTCGCATGTATGGCTGAGTTGAAAAATGTATTTGATCCGGACGGATACCTCAATCCCGGGAAAATTTTTCCGGTATCCCTAACGTAATTTAATTAATATGAATTTTTAATTAATTTGAGGATTTGTGAAAATGATTTGCAAAATACGCTGTCTTAGCTGTTTATTTGTTTTAAGTTTGTTCTTAATTCCATGCTGTTCGGAGTCAGACCTCGGGGAATACGGACGAGAGCCTGTTTTAACCGGCGTTCTCACATTAGAACTGACATTCGGTGCTGAGAATCTCAATGAAGATTATTTGTTGGCGAGACCGGAAAATATATGCGTCAATGATTACAACGATATTCTTGTTCTGGATGAAGACAGGATTAAGGTTTTTTATGAAAACGGCAGGGAAAAGACTATTTTCGGCAGACCCGGTCTTGGTCCCGGTGAATTTATTTCACCGCAATTAATTACGGGAAGTCCCACAGGCGTGATCACGGTATTGGATGGGAGAGGTATAAATATTTTTTCTCCCGCTTTTAAATATATTACAACAATAAAACCGGGGGATAGCCCTAAATTCAAAAATCTTATTGAAGAACACTATCTGCAATCACCCACAGCAGAGAAAATTATGTCTTTTAGCGAAAATGAAAGAGTGTCTGAATATACTGCAGTAGACCTTAATGTATCAAGTGATTTCCCCGGTCATCATTTGCTGGTCTATGAAAAGGACAGTCTGCTTACAAAACTCGCACAATATCCCGATCCGGGCTATTTAGCTGCGTATAGAGGGCCTCGCAGTAGGGCAAGTCAACTCTTAAGATTCCGCGGGGATTTCTACTGGGCAGCGGATTTAAATAAAAGAATTGTTTATGTGCACTCCCGGTATAATAGAATTATAGAGAATGGTAGATCAAAGTATATATTGCATATTGTTCCCTTAGAAACATTAGAAGAAACAACGATAATCCACAGCTATCCTCAAATCGAACTGTCCGATTCAATAAAAAATCAATTTAAAAACCCGGCAAACATACCGGCAAGGTTGAGAGACCCGGGGATTCTAAATAAAATTATGGATGAGGAAAAATACTACCCTGCATTACATGGATTATTCGTTGATAAAGGATTTATTTTTGTATTTACTTATGAACAAAATAACGCAGGAGAATACGTCGTGAATATTTTTGATATAAATACGGCGGTTTATGTACGGTCTACTTATTTTTCTTTTGTACCCGGTGTCATAAAAAATGGTTATGCCTACCGAACCAACACAGATGACGAGGGCTTTTCCATAATCCAGAAATACAAAATCGACCCGGCGGTGTACGGGAAATGACATCTGTATATAATAACTGTTTGAATAATCCGGTTATGTTTGTAGGAACAAGCCCCGAAGGAACAAGAGCGACCTGTCCCTGAAGGGAACCGCTTCTATAACCTGAACACTTGATATGTAGAGAAATTACATGCGTTTTAAATATAATTTTTTACTGCTGATAGTTGTATTCCTGTACTGTTCTTCGGAATCATATGTTGATACTGTACCTCCGGAAACCGTATTAACCGATGTACTTGCATTGGAATTGACCGTAGGGGATGATGAACAGGCAAAGGATTATGTGTTAGCCGGCGGTGCTCAAATGAGAATCGCAGTAAATGATGAAGATGATATTTACGTCGTCGATGATGATAAGATAAAGATTTTTGACAAAAACGGAAACGGGAAAATGATTCTGGGCGGCAGAGGTAATGAACCGGGTGAATTCTACCGGGCGGGCTTTCCAACGATTGCTCCAACAGGATATTTGACCGTACTGGATACCCACATAGATGCACCATTTAACCTTTATGATCCCTATAATAACTTTGTAATGAGGAAAAATTTCCGCACTTCCGAAGCGCGGGAAAAACTAATAGCAGTACATGAATTGCGTGCGATAAATCTTGAAAAGGTAGTCTCGATAGACGAAAATGAAACAATAATGGAAGGCGCGGGTCTCCCGTTATCGAGAGAGGATATTCCAGGCAGGTATAATATTTTATTTTATGAAAATCCTGATACACTCATTACCCTGGCAAAATACGGTGTAATGAATTACGTAACCGGCGGTGGACTGGGAAGTTATATTCCGGATTTAGGGGATTTTTACTGGGATATATCGGCAGACCGGGAAATTATATACACTCATACATGGTATGATCGTGAAAGTAATAAGGATCGGCAGCATTATATATTGCATATTTTTTCCCTCGATACTTTTGAAAAAACCTGTATAGTACACGCGTACAAGCCGGTAAAATTTCAAATTTCCGGTGAAGGGATTGCACAAATAAGAGATCAGAGAATTAGGGACTTCGAAACGGCAAAAATCGAAGCAGCCGGAAAAGCCGAATATTATGCTCCGTTACAATTGATTTTGGTGGATGATACGTTTGTATTTGCGTTTACTTATGAGCAGAATAGTGCGGGAGAATTCTTAGTTGACATCTTTGATACAAAAACAGCAGTCTTTCTTAGATCTGCTTATTTTTCTTTTAGAACCGAATTAATTGAAAATGGATATGCCTATAATATAATAAATGCTCCGGATACATCCCCCAAAATAGAAAAATACAGAATCGACCCGGCGGTTTACGGTAGATAATTTTTGAAATATTTTATAATATACACAAAAAATGATGGAGACGAAATGCGTTGTATATTTTATTTTGCAATTTTATTGTTTTTGGTTTTTAATTGCAGTTCAGAAACTGATGTGCAAAAGTTAGAGTCTGAACCAATGTTAACCGATGTGCTGACATTGGAACTTTCTTTCGGTGATGAAAAAACTATTGTTAAAGATGAATTTTTATTAGCTCGACCTGATTTTATGGTGGTTAATGATGATGGTGATATTTATGTTGTTGATGAAAACAGGGTGAAGGTTTTTAATAAAAACGGAAAAGAGAAGGCAATTATAGGAAGACCCGGTCAGGGTCCGGGAGAATTTGAAGTGGTATGTGGTATAACTATAAGTTCTACTGGATTTTTAACTGTAATAGACAATCGGCAATATCTTCATATTTTTAGTCCAAATTATGACTTTTTAGACAAAATAAACATCCAATTTTCACATATCTTAAAAGACTTTTTTTATGAGCGAGAATTATCTTCTAATTCTCCGATTCAAAAAGCATATTCAATTGATGCCACAAAAAGAATTATTGGTTATAGTACCCTTAAAATTGATGACATTGAGCGGATATCTGAGGGAATTGTTTTTGATTGTCCAGATACATTAATCGAAGTGGCATACTATGATGTGGAAGGCAGGTTTAAATTATATCAAAGAAGCAGTGAAGTTATTGTTCATTATAAAACACCCTTTAGTGGTGAATTTTGCTGGGATATTCTTCCTGACAATCGCGTTGTCTACACGGATACAGACATAGATAAAAGTAATTACCCTGAAAATACTTATTATATTCTGCATATTAAATCTTATGACACATTTGAGACTACACAAATATCTTACTCATACGTCCCGGTAGAAACTCCCTATACTGCGAAAAACAATAATTATTATCCACCCTTGCAGGGGCTTTTAACCGATAGAAATTTTATATTTGCTTTTACATATCTGAAAAATGACGAAGGGGAATTTCTCGTTGATCTTTTTGACGCAAATACGTGTGAACATATTAGCTCCGCCTACTTTCCCTTTGTTCCCACGGAAATGGAATTACAATTAAATCAGTTAGCTTGTAAAATTATTAAAAATGGCTATGCTTACAAATTTAACGATTGGAGGAAAAATGACGAATTCCCGAAAGTAGAAAAATACCGCATCGACCCTGCGGTGTACGGGAAATAATGGTCATAAATGACAATAATTTAAATGTCCTGTAGGTGCAGTTCGCGAACTGCCCATCTGGAAACTGCCCCTAAACCTTTTGGAGTAACAATGGATCCACGTTTTACAGCTCTTGCGGTTTCCGCATTTCTTAATATAGCAATACCGGTGGCGCTTGTAATTATTATTCGTCAACGTTTTAATGTTTCGTGGAAAGTTATTCTCTATGGAGCGCTGGTTTTTCTTGTGTTTCAGGTCATAGCCCGTATACCGGCGATGGCTATACTGCAGTCCGAAGCCCGTGAATGGATGAATGCTACGAATACGAACTTTGTTCTTTTTATGCTTTTTGCGGCGGTTACGGCAGGGTTGTTGGAGGAATGCGGGCGCTGGATAGGATACCGCTACTGGATTCCGGAACACCGCAGGTGGCAGGACGGCGTCGGGTTCGGCGCCGGGCACGGCGGTTTCGAAGCGGCTTTCTTAATCGGGAGTATACAATTGTTATCACTTGCAACGTTGTATATATTATTGTATGTCGATTATCACACCCTGTTTCCGCAGGTTGCGGAACAACTCGATACGGCAAAAGACACTTTTTTACAGGTAGACTGGTATACGTATCTCTGGTCGGTTTTCGAAAGGGCTTGTGCGATTGTTATTCAAATTTCGCTTTCATTGATTGTGCTTACTGCGTTTGTAAAAGGGAGCATACGCTATCTTTTTCTGGCAATCGGATACCATACGATAGTCGACCTCACGCCGCTGGTACTGCATTTTTCTAAAAGTTATTTTATTACTGAGATGGCTGTTCTCATTCTTGCGTTATTCTCGGCAAAGATTATAAAAAATCAAATTTCTTCAATTCAATCTGAATTGCAGGATCATGATAATGTGCCGATAATTTAAAACTGGTTGTTTGTTAATATTTCAAGTAGACTAAAAGTCTTATATCATATTAGATAGAAAAAATGAAGTAATGGATGCTGATAATTTACAATCACTTCGTGCACAGATTATGAAACAATTGGGGGATTCAACGCCAATATTTGAGGAGTCTCGTGAACGTTATATCATTGGCGATAAGAAGCCCGATTTGGTCGTTACACCGTCGGATGCTCACCAAATTGCATCGATAATGGAGTCGGCGCATTCATCCCGCGCAGCAGTTATCCCCTGGGGCGGGGGCACTAATATAACGACCGGAAACTTACCGGAGCACTATGACATTGCCCTTGATGTACGTAAACTGAATTTACTCAAAGAATACGAACCTGCCGAATTTCTGGTAATTGCAGGCGCAGGGATGACGCTGTCGAAATTAAATGAAGCGCTTGCGGAACATAACCAGTTTTTGCCGCTGAATCCGCCGCATCCTGAAAAGACAACAATCGGCGGCATTTTAGCGTCAAATGCATACGGATATTTGCGTGATACATACGGTGCTGCACGCGACATGACACTCGGGCTGCGCTTTGTGCGTGCCGACGGAACACATGTAAAAGGAGGGGGGAAGGTAGCAAAAAATGTTGCCGGGTACGACCTGACAAGGCTGCTGATCGGCTCATGGGGTACACTCGGCATTATCACCGAGGCTGCATTAAGAATTCATCCTGTGCCTGAAAAACAAACAACTATTTTAGCAGGATTCGAAAATCTCTCGTCAACGGTGGATGCCGCTTTTGAAATGCAAAATTCGTATTTTGCCCCAACATTCATCGTTGTTCTCAACAGAACGCTTGCGGGAAAAATAGCGGCACAAATTAACATGGACATTGAAAACGGGGCGTACATGTTTGTCATCGGTGTTGACGAACTTGAAGAGACGGTGAGTTGGCAGGTTGATAACATTAAGACGGTATGTCAAAAAAATCACGTTTTTATATGTGATGTAATTCCCGGTGATATAGCATTACAGGTTCGAAATAATCTCCGTGATTATCCTTCTGCGGAATATACCGGCGTAGTTTGTAAAATTGCTGCAACAAAAACAGGTGTAGTTAATCTGCTGAATTTTTTGCATGATTTAAAAAGCCGTACCGGCTTTTCTGTCGAGATATTAACCTATTTCGGCAGCGGCATTGTATATGTTTTGATGCCGTTCCCGTCAGACATTGACGATTTATTTAAAAATGAAGCTGTAGAATTTGTGAAAAACCTCCGGTTATTTGCGGAAGAAGACAGCGGGTTCTGTACACTGGAACATGCACCGGTGTGGCTGAAAAAGCCCCGGTTACTTCGCGTCTGGCCCACTTTCCCCGGCGAAACAATAATGAAGAAACTCAAAAAACAGTTTGATTCGAATAATGTATTAAATCCTGAAAGGTTCATCAGGCAAACCTGAATTAATTTGTAGTATTTTTATAAGCGGTGAAAATTGTCGGAACTGCCCCGAGCACTCGGGGATGTAAAGATTTACATGATATATATTTCATCATAGTAATCATTTAATCATGTGTATCAGCGGTTCAGACATGTTATTTTTTTGGTTTTATGATTAATTGTTGTGTGTTGATTCCGCTCAGCGGGATCACCAACGCACCGTACATGCATGTACCGTTTTTTTATTGAGCAAAAATCAATTTAAATATAGACATTAAAAATGGCTCAACAGATACAATTTGATTATGACCGTATTCTTGACTGCATCCACTGCGGGTTGTGCTTACCGCAGTGTCCAAGCTATGTTATTCTGGGCACCGAAATGGATTCTCCACGCGGCAGAGTATTCATGATGAAATCAGCTGCGGATGGGAGAATTGATGTTACCAGGACTTTCAAAAAACATTTCGATCTTTGTCTGGCATGCCGCGCATGTGAAACGGCATGCCCTTCGGGAGTAGTGTATCACCCGCTTCTTGATACGGCGCAGGAGCTTATCAGCGAAAATGCACCGGTGTCATTGAAGGAGCGGTTTTTCAAAGCGCTTGTCTTACGCTATATTTTTCCTTTTCCTGCAAGACTGCGGATGATTTTTCGCCTTTTATGGATGTATCAGCGTTCCGGACTGCAAAAGCTGGTCAGGACGACCAAAATATTGCGGTTGATTTCAAAAAATCTCGATAAGGCTGAGCGTTTTCTGCCGCCTGTTGCCGGTTTTTCTCCGCTGCAAACGGATATAAAGAATGATAATACAGCCTTGAAAGATACGAAAAAAGTCGGATTATTACGCGGCTGCATTATGGATTATTTCTACCCGGAAACAAACCGGGCAACACTGCGTCTCCTGAAAAAGTGCGGCTGTACGGTTATCATCCCTGAAAAACAGCACTGCTGCGGGGCGGTGCACCTGCATAACCGTGAACATGAGCTTGCAAAGGAGTCCGCAAGAAAAACCATAGATGCATTTGAAAATGAGAATGTCGACTTCGTTATAACCAATGCCGCCGGCTGCGGCGCAGTGATGAAAGAGTATGGTACGCTGCTGTCTGACGACCCAGAATACGCCGGGAAAGCGGCGCAGTTCTCTGCGAAAGTGAAGGATATTTCTGAATTTTTAGTGGATTTTTTACCAAATCTGCATTTTGGGACGGTCAACAAAACGGTGGTCTATGATGATCCATGTCATTTGCTTCACGGGCAAAAAATATCCCGACAGCCGAGCCTGCTGCTCGAATCTGTTCCGGGATTGGATATTCGTCCGCTTTATGAAGCTGAGATGTGCTGTGGGAGCGGAGGGACGTTTAATATCACACAGCCGGAATTATCGCTCAAGGTGCTTAAGCGTAAAATGGAGAATATAAAACGCAGTGGTGCAGATACGGTCGTCACTGCAAATATCGGCTGCATGATACAACTCGAACGAGGCGTAGAAATAAGTAAAATGAACCTGCGTGTCTGTCACATTGTAGACATACTCGATGAAGCGCTTAATGACACAGAATCTTGAAACAGATATATCACATCGATTTTTCGAGCAGTTTTTTGTACCTGACCCGTAGAATAAACCAGACAATTGCGGCAAACGTGAAAAAAGTCAGGCTAAAAATGATGGGAATGAGCACATTATGTATACCTTCCCAAATGAGAGGTGGAGAAATATCATTTGCCATTGACATTCCTTTTGAAGCGACGTTTAAAGCCCAGAATGTAATCAGAAATGGAATTACAACCATAATGCCGCTCCAGAATAGAATGGCATTAATACCGTTTTCCATGCCCGGTGAGAGAGGATCTCGATTCTGAATAAAAAGTTCCACCGTTTTTTTCACTGATAATACAACCACAACAATTGCTAATAATAATAGTAGAAACGTAAATGGACCGCCTTCGTGGAAAAATTTTACCATAGCCTCCTCCTTATTCAAATTTTTCAATCACTTAGTAAAAAGGTTTTTTCAAGCTGTTCAATTCTTATTGTTTTTAGTGTAAAAACAAACCATAACAGAGCAGATATACCTGCGATTGAAATGCTAAAGACCGCTAATTCCGTACATTTTCGAAACAGAATAAGAAATTCACGATAAGTACTAACGTTTCTATCACTCAGTATTCCGGCGATAATATGCAGTTCTATAAAAAATCCTGTAATCCCTGTCAAAAGACACAATCCTCCTAAAAACAAGATCAGCGGGAGACCGGATTGCAGCTGCGAAATAGTATGGTCTTTTTTTATATAGAGCTTGTAAAACTTCAGAACCGAAGTACACGCAACAGCAGCGGCTAAGAATAAAACAATCCACGTGAAATGACTGGTGTTTGTATAGTCTGTACGGAACGATACTATAAATATTAAGGCTATTAACAGTATTAGACCGAAATACTCGATCAACTGGAGAACTGTTTTTAAAAACCGGCGTAAATACTTCCCAAAAACAGTATCGTTCAACTGTGCAGGTAATGAAAAATAAGAAACAACGGAGCGTAAATACCTCCTGAAAGAAGTATCGTTTAACTGTATCAGCAGTCTGATAGTCTCATCACTCGCATCGATTTTTTCTTCAGCTTTTTGTATCGCTTCCTGCTCACTAAGTCCCTTTTCTTTGTAAAACATGTACAATTCCTCCAGGTCTCCCGCCATTTCGAGCAGGATGCGGGATTTTAACGGCTGCGGTAGATTGAGCCGGTCGCTGATCCGTTTTAGTAACGGTGCAAATCGGTTCATCTGATTCCCTTTCCCATTATTTCAAAAAAAGCCCTGAAGAAATTTTGCCAGCCGGCTTGCTGCCCTGCAAGATATTCTTTCCCTTTATTGGAAAGACTGTAATATTTCCGCTTCCGTTTAATGCTTTCTTCTTCCCAGGTTCCTGTAACAAGTCCGTCTTTTTCAAGCTTGTGGAGTATCGGATATAGCGTGCCGTGATTGAATTTAAACATACCGCCGCTTCGTTCTTCGACTTCGAGCGCAATCTGGTAGCCGTGCTTTTTCTCTTCGGACAGGATCGCAAGGATTAGAGCTTCATTACAATTCTTTGATAAATTAGAGATTTCGATATTAAACGGTTTCATAATATCTCGCCAATCTTTATATAGAACATCTATATATAGAGTTTCAATATAATAATATCTGTAAAAATGTCAAGGATTTTTTTTGATTTTTTAATATTTGTATCTATAACAGGTTATTAAACATGTATACAAATACGATGTGCCCGTTCATTCTTTCATTATCAATAAACGTTTATTTGCCCTTTTTATTAGTCGGTTATAAATTAATATTGCAAATTGGTTATTGTATTTTTATATTTTACATTTATTCTTTTTGATTGTATGATATCCTGATGAACAACATATAATTGTGCGAGGTAAAGATGAAAACGGATTTTATTTCGATTGCCGACCATTCGCGGGAGTGGATCGAAAATATTTTTAATCTTACAGCAGATATCAAAGCCAAACTGAAAAACGGCGAAACTTACCAGCCGCTTAGAGATAAAAGCCTTGCCATGATTTTTCAAAAGCCGTC
>Ga0111191_1081_pt1 | contig 9947 bp, 8 predicted proteins | sample DeeMarSWOR324_28_FD_80363 | JGI IMG/M metagenome (GOLD analysis project Ga0111191, IMG submission 80363) | bacterium SM23_31 | reverse complement strand
GTCCTGATTGGCTTAAAGTAAGATTTACTGCGAGTAATGAGTATAAAGAGATAAAACAGCTTATCAGGGACTGCGCCCTTCACACGGTCTGCGAAAGCGCACGCTGTCCGAACATAGGAGAGTGCTGGGGACAGAGAACCGCAACATTTATGATTCTCGGTGATTTATGTACGCGCAACTGTGGTTTTTGTGCGGTTAAAACCGGAAGCCCGGCTGCGCCGGACAGGTTAGAGCCGGAAAGAGTGGCAACTGCCGTAAAAAAACTGCGGCTTAAGTATGCGGTAATTACATCCGTAAACCGGGATGACCTCGATGATGGGGGCAGCTCGATTTTTTCGGAAACCATACAAGCCATACGAAGACATGTGCCCGGATGCACGGTAGAGGTCTTGATACCGGATTTCGAGGGGTGTAAACAAAGCCTGAAAACGGTTCTCGATGCAAAACCCGACATATTAAACCATAATATAGAAACGGTGCCGGGGCTTTATAAGGTCGTACGTCCGCAGGCTGATTATCAACGGTCGCTTGAAGTGATCCGTTATTCTAAAGAGTACGGTGCGGTGACCAAATCCGGCTTGATGGTCGGCATCGGGGAGACATTTGAAGAAGTTCTGCAGGTGATGCACAATCTAAAAGAATCCGGCTGCGACATCTTAACCATCGGGCAATATTTGCAGCCGACAAAAAATCATATTCCTGTTGACCGTTATGTAACGCCGGAGGAATTTGCAGAGTATAAAAAATATGGATCCCGCTTAGCGGGATTGGGCTTTCGTCATGTGGAATCGGGACCGCTCGTACGCAGTTCCTACCATGCCGCAAGTTATGTATGATAGTTATGTGTCATTGGATATTACAATGACAGGTCGTTCAATTAGGTTCTAATTCAGGGTTTCCCTGATGCGAATCCTGACGGTGGCATTGCGTTGTTCGGGATTAATGTGTCAGGCAAATGGAACGGCCAGGAATCAGAAATATCAAAGGAGGAAGTCATGAACAATGCGATTAGAAAAATATTTATCACCAGTTTTTTAATCCTGTTTTTAGTTTTTTTGAATCACCATACGATGTATGCCTGTTCCACGTTCAAGCTTCAAAAGGGCAATGGACTCATTTATGGTCACAACCTGAATCAGGGAGACATTGGTGTGCCGGGATTAATATTCATCAATAAAAGAGGAATTTTCAAATTAGGGAGGACCTGGAGTGAATTAACAACCAAAGAGCGATTAAATCCATCTTCTCACTGCTGGATTTCAAGATACGGATCTGTTACGTTCAATAACTTCGGCCGAGATTTTCCCGATGGTGGGATGAACGAAGTAGGCTTATATATCTGGGAAATGAATGAAGATATTGATTATCCAAAAAATGACAGCTTGCCGAAACTGAATCAAATGAACTGGATGCAGTACATTCTTGATAATTATTCCACCGTGAAAGAAGCGATTCAGTGTGCATCCGAAATTGAAATTGATGGATGGGGATGGCATTACTTTGTGGGAGATGCTCAGGGCAATTGCGCGGCGATCGCATTTATTGATGGCGAAATTGTCGTCAACCGGGATCAGACAATGCCCGTCCCCGGATTATTTAATACACCCTATAGCAGGGAACTTGAATTACTTAAATACTACAAAGGATTCGGTGGATTGTATGAACCTGACCTCAGCGATCATAGAGTTCCGCGATTTGTTAAAACAGCCGTGATGATAAGAGACTATAAACCTTCCCAGGATATTGTGGACTATGGCTTTGAAATGTTGGATGCACTTAAGGTATATGATGTTCCAGAGTGGTCGATTATATTCGATGTTAGAAAACGAAATGTCTATTTCAAAACGAGAATAAACTCGGAAATAAAAAGCTTTTCAATGGAGGAAATTGACTTTACCAATAATAGTCCTGTCTTGATCTTAAACATGGACACTAAAGAGGGCGGTGATGTTCTTAATAAGTTTCACCCTTACTCGAATGAAAAAATGAGGGATTTTACAAAAGCATTTATGTTTCCGATTCTCCCTGAAGAATTCTTTACACGCGGCGGAATAACATTGGATGAATATTTAGACAGGACTTCAACTCACAGTGATGCAGCCGCATTAACCGAAAAGCAATATTTCAAAGGTGTTTGGAAAACAAAACCGGACCAAGCAAATGATGAAATGCAAATTACTTTAAAGTTTGAAACAAAAGCTAATGCTGTTTTCGGGCTAATTTCACTTTCAGAAGATACTGAAGAATTCTACACATTAGATCATATCCATTTGATGGGTAGGGATTTGAATTTCACATTTGAAACAAATGGGCAAAGAAACAAATTTCTCGAAGTACAAGCATATATTAACAATAATAGAATGAATGTTACATTATATGGCATTGAAGAAAATTTTGGGAGTTACCTTCTTTTTAAGGGTGATCAACATTAGTAAAAATTCAAGTATATTGCATAACAGGTTGTTCCTGGTTCTATTTTATCAAGCAACTTTAAAGCACTAAATAACGTTGATTTAATTGATACTATTTGTAAATTAACACATAACAACTCGCTGCAGCCGAAAAAAACCTGCGGTTTTTGCGGCTGAGTTCAAACGGTGTATATATGTTCGTGATTGAACAGCGTGTATAAATACATAAAAAAAGTTTTTAGGAAAATATATATTACATAGAGCATAAAATTGTATGCATTTTGCTCTCTGTCGGTGCTGTAACCAACATATCCCGAGTGCTCGGGGTTTGAATTAGATAATGGGGCATGAGATAAAGATCGTCAGGTATACACTAAAATAAATGCAGACTATTCGGTGACCTGAGTATTAACATATGCTATTATATTATAGCATACATTCAAAAATATAACCACCAAAGAATAAAAAGTAATAAAGGATATAGAAAATGGGTTTAGAATCAAAACTTCCGAGCGGTTTTATGACTACTCAGGCGGATAAACTTATCAACTGGTCGCGTAAAAATTCAATGTGGCCCATGCCGTTCGGAACGGCATGCTGTGCAATTGAACTCATGAGCACACTTGCTTCCCGGTACGACCTTGCACGTTTCGGCATGGAACGTTTGAGTTTTTCACCCCGCCAGTCGGATGTTATGATTGTTGCGGGCAGGGTTGCAATAAAAATGATGCCGGTGTTGATCAGAATATGGCAGCAGATGCCTGAACCGAAATGGTGTGTCTCGATGGGTGCGTGCGCTTCAACAGGGGGAGTATTTAATACGTATACATTAATCCAGGGAATCGACCAGTTTATTCCGGTGAGTGTATATGTTCCGGGGTGTCCGCCCTGTCCGGAAGCTCTTATCGACGGCATGATGAAACTGCAGAAACTCGTTGAAAAAGACTCGGTAAAATACAGGTCATAATTATTGATAAAAAGGATCTCTCTTGTTAAAGATACTGTTCGTTTTTTTACAGTAATTTTTCACAACACGGAATAATCTATAAGAAGTTCCGCAGATTTAACACGTTATTCGGGATTTTATGTATGAAACTGCCTGTCTACATGGATAGTAATGCTACGACGCCGGTAGATCCTCGTGTGCTTGAGGCAATGATGCCTTATTTTACCGAGCATTTCGGCAATGCCGCAAGTAAAACTCACAGCTTCGGCTGGAAAGCAGAAGAAGCAGTAGAAACCGCCCGAAGAAAAATCGCAGCTTTAATTAATGCTAAGCCTCGGGAAATTATTTTTACCGGTGGTGCAACCGAATCAAACAATCTCGCTATTCGCGGGATTGCTGAAATGTACAGGTATAAGGGAAATCATATAATTACAGCTCAAACTGAACACAAATCCGTTCTTAATACGTGCGAACGGCTGAAAACGGAAGGCTTTGAAGTAACCGTGCTTCCGGTTGATAAATATGGATTGGTTGATCCTGATGACGTACGCAGTGCAATTACCGGAGAAACGATTCTGGTTACAATAATGACTGCAAGTAATGAAATAGGGACAATCGCACCGGTTAAAGAGATTGGCGCCGTTGCGCGGGAACGTTCCGTTTTGTTTCATACCGATGCGGCGCAGGCAGCAGGCAAAATTCCGTTTGACGTGGAGGAAATGAACATCGACCTTGCATCTATTACGGCACATAAGATGTATGGTCCAAAGGGAACCGGAGCGCTGTATGTTCGTCACGAAATGGTGGATTCCCATAAAGAGAATCCGCGTGTGAAATTGAAACCGATTATTAATGGCGGAGGTCATGAAGGCGGAATGTGTTCAGGAACGCTTAATGTACCGGGGATCGTAGGCTTCGGAACTGCATGTGAGATTTGTCAAAAAGAAATGCCCCAAGAGTCAAAACGATTAATAGCACTCCGGGATAGATTATACAATGCAATCGCTGAAAAAATTGATGAAGTGTACCTTAACGGGCATCCGGTAAAAAGGCTTCCGAATAATCTTAATCTTGCATTCTTATATGCTGAGGGACAGTCTATTTTGATGGATTTGAAAAATATAGCGTTTTCCTCCGGTTCGGCATGTAATTCTGCAAAACCGGGTCCCTCGTATGTGTTAATGGCTCTTGGAATAGGAGAAGAACGGGCATTCAACTCCGTAAGATTCGGTCTGCACAGATTCAATACCGAAGAAGAAGTGGATTACGTTGCAGAAGAAGTAATAAAAACAGTAAAAAAACTGCGGCAGATGTCTCCGTTATACATGCTGCGAAGTGGTGGATCCCAGGGATAGAAAAGAAATTCTAAAGTAAAAAATGTAAACTCCGGGTCAAATTAGCATTAGCCGGTTTTGGAATATAAAAGGGTAATTGATTCTTATTTCCTGGTTATTCAAAAAAGTGAGTCATGCATTCGACGGATTATTTTTAATGCGGCATCCGGAGCATAATAATATAAAACAATTGTTCACGCATAATAAAAAAGGGAGGTATAATGGCAGCTATAACGTTGGGTGGTAATACTATACATACGATTGGTTCACTGCCGGAAGTGAATTCAAAAGCGCCGGACTTTTTGCTGACAAAAAATGATTTATCAGATGTTACGTTAAAAGATTTCTCAGGCAAAAAAGTTGTCCTCAATATATTCCCAAGCCTCGATACCGGCATTTGTGCGACTTCGGTACGAAAATTTAACAAGGAAGCTGCCAAACTCGATAAAACGGCGGTCTTAGCCATTTCGGCGGATTTACCATTTGCTCATAAACGCTTTTGTGAAACCGAAGGAATTGAAAATGTTGTTACATTATCCGATTTAAGGAATAAAAACTTCGGTGAAAAATATGGTGTACGCATTATTGACGGACCTTTAGCCGGTCTTTTGGCTCGGTCTGTTGTGGTTTTGGACGAAAATGGAACAGTGATTTATACCGAACTGGTGCCGGAAATCGAACAGGAACCGAATTATGAAGCCGCTGTCGAGGCATTGAAATAAATAAAATCGGCTTTTTAGATTGCCCTTTATTGAAAAGAAAATATTTGACAGAACTTTCGGACAAATAGGGGGATTGAATATGATAATAAAAGGAATGAATAATGATACGTCAGAATCTTAAACTTACGCTGGCAGAAAAACTCTATTTTCCTGCAATTTTTAAGGGAATGTTGGTTACTTTAAAACACTTGATCCGCCCTCATAAACGGGTAACTATCCAATATCCCGAAGAACGAAGAGACAAGCCGGCGGGCTACCGGGGATTCCATCGCCTTAATAAAGATGAACAAGACCGTATAAAATGTGTGGCATGTGAGATGTGTGCCACTGCCTGCCCTGCAAACTGTATTACAATCGAGCCGGTGCCGACACCACCCGAATGGACTGACCGTGAACGTATGCCCGAACGGTTTGATATCAATATGTTAGTGTGTATATATTGCGGGATGTGTGAAGAGGCTTGTCCCGTAGATGCTATTGAATTGACAAAAATTCACGATTGGGCTGCGTATTCGCGTGAAGAAATGATCTGGAATAAAGAAAAACTTCTTAAGATGTACGATATTACCACTGATGAGAAGGTTATGGCTGAAATGGGACTTACGCTTAATCCAAAAGATAAAAAAACAGCCGCATAATATTATTTCTTATGAAAATAAAACTCCTGCCTGTTGTGGCAGGAGTTTTTTATTTGCAGAATTACATTTTAAGTATAAAAATGCTATTATACTTTTCTTATAGAAGTGTGAAAACGTTCTCTATCTTATATTGTTTACTCCCGATAAATAAAGGTTAGCAAAATAGTATAGAGACAGCACACTCTGGAACGTAAATATTTCTCTCTATCATATTTTTGAGAGAAAGTATCAGAGTTATCTAATAGAGAAAATGTAACCGACTTTTATTGGCAGAAACGCAGTTAATTCATGTTCAGAAAATGCCACCATATACCGTACGTCCAGGAATACAGCTCCTTCTTCTTGTGCAAATGAAATGCCAAAACCAGCCTGCGCACAGCCGAGCATTTTCTTGTCTGCTTGAGCAATCCAAGATTTATTATCTTTGAATTTAAAAACGTCGGGTGAATATCTATCAGAGCCTATAGGTTCGCCGGCTATACCAATCCCATCTAGCTCATCTTGCTCATCGTAATACCATTTTATCTTATTTGCAAAATCAACGAGACTCGGTAAAACCCGCAAAAGACCGCCGCCGCCATAAACGTACCCGCTGATCTTTTGCAAACGGGGGAAGTTAAAAGAATACTTCACATTAGCCGTTCCTGAAATTGTGCTGACATAAGCAATATGGTCAACGGGTCCCACTTCTTCAACAGGAAATCCTTTTTTCCTGATAAAACTGAATTTGTGCCATTCAAACATGCCAAATACTGAAATATTTTCTTGCAACTTTTTTTCTACGCCGCCTCCAAGATCATAAAAGGTTGTCTGCCAAAAATCATAAAAAACCTCCGGAAGCATTGGTTTGTTTGGTCCCCAGTTTATGAAAATGCTGGGTGGTTCATCAGTTTGTGCAACAACCGAGCTAAAGCCTGAAAACATAAAAATGAGAATTAATAATAATGTCTTTTTCATAAAAACCTCCGAGTGTAACGTTATATGATTTGGCTTCCCATTATATAATCAATGTAATTTTACCTGCAAAAATAATGTATTTTTTTCTTTTTGTCAAGAAAACATTTATAAAAATGAAGATTCATTGATGAGATATCAAATTATTGTAGGATGAAATTACAGCTAATAGATAACCGTTAATATCATCAAACCTTCTTCACATTTTGTGAAAAAATTGCAATTTGACTTATTATACATATTAAAAGTCATATATGCAAGAAAAAAACCGAAAAATATTAAAAAAATTACCTGATTTTTGATTTTTTTTATCGGCTTCTGTCTGTTTCGGATTAATAAGTTCTGTGAATTATATGTAATAAGTTGTTCTTTTGCAATATTCGTTCATTAATTCCACCAGATTTATAAGCTGTTATAATTTATAAATGCTTTATCAGGAGATTTTTTTAACTCCCTTAGCGGAACAGCCGCAAAGCTGTAACTACGTTGTGTGACCATTAAAAAATAAAATTATAAAAGAATATAAAAATATTCTGTTGCGTTGACAATGAAAAATTCATATATTTTACATCGTTATTTTTTAAATTATACGGTACTATTTTCTATTTTTCTTTGTTTTGAATTTACAGGGGCGATTTCTTTTTCTATTTTATAACATAAGGTTTTCCGTATGAAAGTGCGCATTCCCCGTAATGAATTGAAAGTTGGTATGTTTATAGAGCGGGCGGTTCTCGATACATCGGTCGAATCTTTTATGAACGTGGATTTTATTCAAAATGTGCTGGTTGATTCACCGGAGAAGCTTGAAGAATTAAAAAGTAAAAGAATAAAATTCTTGCTTATCGATACGGAAAAATCGCAAAAGACTGAACCTGAAAAGCAGGTAAATAACGAAGCGGCGGTACAAAAAGAGATGCCGAAAATTGAGGAATCCGAATCCGTAATTGAAGAGGTTGCCGAACCTGAACCCGAAGAGCCTCATGCGGAAGAACTCCTCGACACATTCGATATAAAAGAAAAAAAGAAAGAAACTCCGGACAAACCCCTGGTTCCGTTCGAAGAAGAATTGAAAATATCGCGGACAATTAAAGCAGAGGCTGTCGGGAATGTAAAGAAAATGCTCCAGGATGCCGCTGTAGGTAAAAGTTTTGAAACCGAAATTGCCAAAAAGCATGTAAATGAGATGGTAAAAAGCATATTCAGAAACAAGGATGCACTTTTAAGCCTGACTCGTTTAAAAAGTTTTGATGAATATACTTTTACTCATTCAATAAACGTAACCGTGCTTGCAATTGCTCTTGCAAGGGAATTGGGTTTTAGCAGAAAGCAGGTCGATGTAATCGGATTTGGCGCAATGCTCCATGACGTAGGGAAAATGAAAATACCGGAAAAAATATTAAATAAACCCGGCAAATTGACTCACGAAGAGCGTATGGAGATTCAGAAACATGCTAACTACGGTTATGAGTTATTGAAGGAACGCGGCGATATACCGGAAGTGGCGCAATTGATGGCGTATGAGCATCACGAAAAGGCTGATGGGAACGGCTATCCATGCGGCAAAACACTTGATCTGCTTCTGCCGGAAAGTGTTTTAAGCGGCGTTGTCGATGTCTATGACGCATTGACCAGTGCACGAGTATATAAACCCGGGATGAACCCCCCGCATGCTCTCACGTTTTTAAAAGCTCGTGCAGAAAAAGAATTCAGAGCTGACTATGTGGATAAATTTATCGAGGTTATCGGTATTTTTCCAGTAGGAAGCGTTGTTGAATTTAATACGGGACAGATAGGTATTGTAAAGGAAATTAACCGCGACAACCTTTTCAGACCGTACGTAATACTGGTTATGAACGCTAAAGGGAAAAAAATAGGGGCGGGGAGGATCATTACTCCATCTAAATACGAAAGCGCAGATTTAAAAATTGTCAGATACCGTGATCCACAGGACTTTGGTATCTACGTCAGCGAATACCTCGACGGCGACCAGAAAATAATTTAATCCCAATACTATTAATCTGCTCAAAAAGGTCAATCAGGAAAATTACAGTTATGGAAGTCACGGACCAATCCGTGACTTTAAGGCTATTTTGTAGAAATTGTGTCATGGAATGGTCCATGACATCCCGGTTTATACCCTTTTTAGAGTGAATTCTATTATATATATTTGCAGAATTTTAATGAAATATTTTTGCAAATAATGTGATATTATTCATATGACACATTTTATACAGTAACATTATCATTATATACTACAGAAGCTTATCCGTTATTTTAGGAAAAAAACTTGATTTTCCTATTGCAATTTACAATTTAAATATTTAGAATGAGAATGTTAAATATAATCAACGAAATGATATAAAATTATATGTTTCACAATAGATTCGCGGAAACAAGCTGACTCAAATGGTCGCTACCTGATAAAATAGTCTTCATATTCTTTGCTGATGCTCTGCTGCTGATTCCCGACCCGATACTGCGGATTATTTCTCTGTTATGTAACGGTTTTTCTCGTTGCGTCAGGACTTCAGTCCTTGACGCAGCTGATTATTCCCTGAGTACTCGGGGTTAGGGTGAGCGTTTTTAAAAGAATAAAATAGATGAGTGGCACCCCCAATCCCCCGAGCATTCGGGGGATTGGGGGTGATTGCTGGATTATTCAACTTCCCGTTGTGTCAGGATTTCAGTCTGCGACCGGTAGCGAGAAGGGAAAATCCCCCTTAATCCCCCTTCTAAAAAGGGGGAGACTTTAGTTCAATGATTAATCGGGATCAGGGTGAGGGTGAATGTATTCCCGACGTGGAACGCATAGTTGTAGCGGCTTTGCCGTTAAATCAGGTGTCATTCAAGCAATATGCCGATATGTACTCTTCCAAATCATAGGCAGGAGCCTCTGAAATAAAGCAACGCTTAGATATTATGATACCGATAGCGAAAAAAAT
>Ga0111191_1273_pt1 | contig 9964 bp, 9 predicted proteins | sample DeeMarSWOR324_28_FD_80363 | JGI IMG/M metagenome (GOLD analysis project Ga0111191, IMG submission 80363) | bacterium SM23_31 | reverse complement strand
CCGCCGTAAATAACGGTTGTTCTCGATCCAACCGGAAGCTGAGTTAGGCTCAATGTAACCGGCTTTTTCTCACCGACAGGCTTACTCGCCATCATCTTGAAACCGGCATAGCCTAATTCCAAACCCACAGCGGCGCCGCAGCCGACAAGCACTTTCCCGATGAAATTCCGGCGACCAAGTCTCACATGTCCGGGTTCGGGAAGCAGGGAAGAGGGATGTTTCTCTTCAGCGTGCTCCGGCGCTCTCTGAGCTTCTTCATGCATTTCAGACGACGTATCTTTATCTTTTTTCTGCTCCGGCATTTATCACTCCTTTGGTATAGTATCATTAACTGCGTGCTTGGTACGGTCTTCCCCCGGCATAAATCCTTTTGGTGAGTAACTCTTTACTAATGGAACACCGACATATTCATGACAGTTATTGCATGAAGATTCAACTTTGTGGCAGGACATGCATTCCCGTTCGGTGAATTCTTTCTGCAGTATCGACTGCATGTGGCGCGGTTTCCAGACCTCGAGCGGATTGTGATATTCCGGGATAATTAACTTGTCCGAGTCAATTTGAACATCGAGTTCACCCGTACCGCGTAATTCCGGTTTTTTCGGGTACGTGCAGCCGGCGGCTAAAATAAGTGAAACGGAAAAAATCAATGTAAGTCTATAAATCCACGTAAACATAATATTTACCTTGTTCCGGTTACAATATAAGCGCTTTCATAAAGAGGTCGTGTACACCGCCCACCTCAGCCGGGACTTTCCAGTGTTCCATTACCAGTGGGAGATTTGCTTTGCAAATAGCGCATGGCGTCGCAAGGTAATTTGCACCGACAGCGCGGCATGCCTCGGCTCTCGGTTTACCGCCTGCCATCCGCAGCGGCATCAATTCATCCGCTAATAAGCCGGCACCTGCTCCACAGCAGTATGTTTTCTCGCGGATAGTATCTTTGTGCATTTCAACGAAATTATTACAGGTATTGCGGATCATCTCGCGGGGCCATTCTAACATGCCCATCCGAAGTGTTGCATTGGAAGCCCGGGCAACGTTACATGGATCGTGATAGGTGACCTTTACGTCGTCATTTCCCGATTTATCGAGCTTGAATGCCCCTTTTTTCATTAAATCATAAGTAAATTCGCAAATATGTTTCGGATAGGGAGGATCGAAATCACTCATATCTTCATTAAACGTGTTCGTGAACGGGAATCCCGCGCGCCATGCATGACCGCATTCACCCCAGATGATGCTCTTTACGCCGAGTTCTTTCCCTGCTTTAACGATGCGCTGGTTGGTGCGCTTCTGGTTGAAATAATTAAGGAACATACCGAAGTTGCCGCCCTCATCGCAATACGTGGATGTAGTCCAGTTAATTCCTGCAGCGTAAAACATCACCGCATAGCCCATCATCGTGTTTACGTTAACGAAATTGTCCGCTGAGGGTGCAACCAGCAGTACTTCGGCACCTTTCGCATCTACTGGAAGTGGTATATCTTTTCCGTACTGCTCTTTCAGTTCTTCCTCCAGAAATTCGCAGCTGTCTTTCCACGCCAAAGGCCAGATGCCGAGATTATTTCCGGTTTGATAGACTTTATGAACGACCTCGGTTACGTACTTCGTTGCAACGCCGATCCGAGCCATGATTTCGCGTGCCGCCATGGTTATCTGCCCGGTGTCGATGCCGTAAGGGCAGAACACGGCGCACCTGCGGCATTCGGAACACTGATAAAAATAAGTAGCCCATTCTTCCAGCACTTCCTCAGTTAGCTCAACAGCATTTTCAGCGTTCGAGAATAATTTTCCCGCTGCGGTGAAATATTTCCGGTATACCTTTCTCAGTAATTCTGCGCGGGCAACAGGCATGTTTTTCGGGTCACCCGTCCCGAGAAAGAATTGACATGCGGCAGCGCAGTTTCCGCACCGCACACAACTGTCCATAAAGACACGCAGGTCTTTTTGATGCTCCAGAAGTTCCGCAAAGATGTTTATCGCTTCTTCCTTCCAGTTCGGAACAAGTTCCGTCGGAAGGGTAATGCCTGTCATATCCAGTTTTTTTGCAGGATAGCTCCTGTTTTGCAGTGATGCGTCATCTTCAATCGCCGGTACTTCAAACGGATAATGCATTTATAAGATCCTCTCCGTATTTATTTTTAAAAAATGTGTTTATTCACCCTTTTTATATTTGTGATATTCGACTTTTCTTTTCCATCCGGGCGGGTATTCGATACCGTCAGGGTGCTTATCAGTACGCTTATCCTCAAAATTTTCAAACGTATAAAACGGTTCGGCTGGCACATCATAGTCCCAGGGATTGACCTTGCGCCGTTTCTCAATGTCGTTACGCTGGATCATAGTCGGGCTGAAGAATACTCCCGGAGCATGCAGCAGTTTTGAAAATGGAAAGTACACAAACAGCGCAAAAACAAGGAGAAGATGGACGACCAGAACCGGTTCCATATCAGGCGCATTAAGTGAAAACGAAAAAAGCCCGAGAATAAAAGCTTTGACATCAACAAGGTAAATTCTCTCGTGGTAATTCATCCACAAACCGGATGCCGCAATGCCGATCAGATGCAAAAGCAGGTAATAATCTACCGGAAGCGAAACATAGGCATTACGTTCGGATACCAGCCTCCGCGCTAAGAGAAACACTGAAGAAATGAGTATTGCATAGCCCGCATATATTCCTATGGTATAAAAAAACATCACCCAGTTAGGAACCGGATAAAAGAAAAAACGCAGGTGGCGTAAAACAACCAGCAGCAAGGAGACATGAAATATCCATGACCCAAACCACAACAGCGGGTTAGTCTTAAATACCTTTCTGAATAAAGTAACCTCTATTGCCATACTGCCTACTACACCCGGCATCGTTGGTGGTGTATTTACGGGGATTTTTAACGGCATCGGCGTTTTAGCGTAAATATATATCCGGTATGTTAAGCCTCCCGCAAACAGCAGTATCGTAATCCATCCCAGAATAGAAAAGAGTACTGTCGGTAAATTCATTTTTTTATAGCATCTCCCATTCAATAAATGGTTTTTTAATATCGCTCATAGCATTTACAATAAGTTCAACCAGCCCGCCGTAATATATACTACTTTTTTCCGTGACCTTGTAGAATTTGAAGAGGTCGCGTATTTGTCCCTTGCAGTTAGAACAGGGAGCGCATACATACTTTTTGTTTTCGGGACCGAGGTCTCCTTGAAAAGCCTCGAGAATCTGTTTCAATTTCATTCTTCCTGAAATATGCATCCGCCAGTCCGGGAAGTTCAGTGATTTACATATTGCAAATCCGCTTCCGCCGCCGCAGCAATAGTTTTCTATACCGTGCGGTGTCATTTCACGGAATTTCGGACAGATTTTCCTTAGTATTTTGCGCTGGGGCTCCACAATTCCCATCGAGCGAACTATGTTGCAGGGGTCATGCAGCGTGACCGGGAAATCGTTTCTCGAAGGGTCAAGGGCTAATTTTCCGCTGAATACTATGTCTTTTAGCAGCGTTAAACAGCTTTCTCTCGGAATATTATTTTCGCTTGTAAAAATGCGGTCTGCAACTACGCCCAAAGCTTTATGCGCATGACCGCATTCACCGAGCACAATTTTTTTCACACCGAGCTTTTTTGCGATTTCAGCATGTTTTAATGCAATTTTCGCAAGCTGTATGTCATCATAGAATAGACCGTAATTAACGCTGTCGTATGCTACCAGGTCGCTCGAAAGGGTATAGCTGATTCCGGCAGCTTCGAGAATGATTCCAAACGCTTCAGGATTTTCCGGCCAGGCTAAGTATTCACCGGCGTTATGTATCAGCAGAATATCAGCATTCGGCACATTCACCGGCAAGTTGAACTTCATTTTTGTGTACTCTTCAAAGTCCTCTTCTAAGAATTCAATATTATCTTTGAACGCTAATGGCGGCATGCCGGTACTCGAACCGGTTTCAAGCTGCTGAACCGTTCCCAATTTATGGAGATCAGGAACGGTAATGTCTAATTCCTGGCTGAAAATCTTCCTAATTTCTCTAGTGATAAGAGCATTATCAATCCCGATGGAACACGCCTGTGCACACCGGCGGCAGAGTGTGCAGCGGTATGACAACTCGGCAAGCCGAGCAAGCAGGTTCCGGTTAAGATCAATATCAGCGCCGTAAAATTTGCCGAAAAGCCTGCCACCCGGTTTAATATATTTCTTGATTATTCTCCTGAGAACCTCTGCACGGTACGTAGGGCGGTAAATTTCTTTCTCACCGCTCATCTGAAAAATATTACAGGCTTTTGAACAGGTCTGGCATTTAGTGCAGTATTCAAGAGAGATCAGCAGCGGTTTCAGAAATGTCCAATTGTCTTCTTTGTTGAGAAGTTTCTTAACACCGCTCAGAAATTTTTCGACCCATTTTTTCTCCTGTTCTTCGCTTACCGACTTTGGAAAACCGACAAGAACAAATCCGTCAAGAGAACTGTCCATTTGCTGTTCTTGCTCTTCCGTTAACTGTTTTATTTTAGGAAAATTATCCGGCTTATCGTAGGGCGGGGGGAGAGGAACGAGTTCCTGCGGATTAATTTTAACAAGCTGCTCCTTACTTTTACTTATATCGGTAATTTTTATTGGTTTTTTAATTGTTTTTTCCATTTGCATCTCTTTCGGTATCTTTTGCGATGTCAGCCCAGGTTCCACCCTGCTTGACGTGTGATGCCGACCAGCTCACTTTATATCCGAGTTGTTTAATAACATGTTTTTCAACTTTACTCCCGCTTGTATTCGGCTCATCAGCCCAGCGCACCCGGTGGTAGGCAAAATATTTTGCCATGAAATGTATCATGTGCGTAAATGGGAGATATATTAACAATGTTGCTATAAATCCGGTAATCATAACAATAAGAAAAAATACCAGATTGAAATAGTCGGAAGGGGTACTATACAACCGGAGTTCTTTGCGGGTCATACGTTTTACTAATAATCCGGCAGCGCCTGTAATACTTAGAATCAATCCTGAAAAACCGCAGAAGACCGTTAAATAGTGAACAATCGTGCCGAAAATGCCGCTGTCTGCGGCGATAGTAACGCCGTTGTTTTCTGCAATTGCTCCTGTAACTAAGAGAAATAAATAACAGATTAAAAAATAAAGACCGGTATGAAAAGGGTATGAGAACCACCAGAGCTGCCTGTTTCTTTTGAACAGGGATTTTATAAAGATTATTTCTTCGAGCATTGCTGTCAATTCGGTCAGGCTCGATTTTTCTGCCGGTTTTTTCCAATGGTCAATTTTTTCGTAACGCGATCCCCCGTAATAATATCTTCCCTTTTCATGCGGTATCGGCATGAGTTCCCAGCGCAGGTGCAGGGGAGTTCTTATAATTTTTATGGTTCGAAATGCTAAAATAACTATAAAGAATACACATGAAACAAGTGTGAATAGCTGTAAGTTTGACAGACTGCTCATATCGTCTTCCGTATCACAAGGATATTTTGGTAATAAGTTTGTATCAAAATATCGGCAAAACAGTTAAAGCTCAAAAATAATTTCGAATTTCTTGATTTTTTTAGAGATTATACGATGCTCTATTTTTAACGCATCAAATACCGGATTTTTTTAAAGGAAACATCGTTCTTTGTTTGTTGCATATCAATATGAATTTGACATAATACTTCACAGGGACAGGCAGCGACCTGTCCCTGCGAATTTAGTAATATCAATGATTATATATTAATTCTATTTATCTGTTCTGATTAGCGACTCTAACCAAAACCTTTTATACATAATTCTATATGTGACACAGCAAATATCCGATATTTTCAAAATTAATATCATATTTTATATTTTGCATATCTGAATGAATTTGGTCTTCCACAAAATATTGCAATTTAAGCACAAAAATGAAGCCGGAAATTATTCAACCTACTTCATTTTTATCATCGTTTTTAAACACAGCCGGTCGGTTTGGCAAGACCGGAAACTTTACAGGCACCTTTAGCAGGTCCCGATGGAAACAGTTCGTAGATTTCTTTCAGCGAAAATCCGGTCTTTTTACAGAGCATTCTGATCATCGGCGCAACATGAAACTCAAGGTAGTATTCACGGAGATAATTTACAACCTTCCAATGGTCGGGTGTCAGTTCTTCTACTGATTCTGTTTTTGCCAGCGCCTTAGCTACTTCTTCATTCCATAAATCCGGTTCCTGCATGAAACCATCTTCGTCAACTTCGATCTCAATGTCTCCGTGTTTGAAAATTGCCATGGGTATAACCTCCATTAATAAAGTTATCTAAAATAATTTAAAGCGGTTTAATTAATACATATTATTCTAATTTATCAGTGCATCTCAATGTAGCCGCACGGGCATTGTTCTGCGCATTTTTTGCATCCGTTGCAGAATTCTAACTTGAATTTATATTTTTCACCGGGCGTAAGCGGTTTAATAATTGCGTTGTCCTGACAATAGCTCCAGCAAACGCCGCAGTCAAAGCATGATGCGCAGCTAAAACACCGCAGCGCTTCTTCGATTATCTGTTTTTTCGTAAGCGTTGAAGTAATTTCCGCATCAGGATTCGCAAAACGTTCTTCCACCGGCATTTTGATGTTTTTATTACGGGTTTTTTCTTCGTAATAATTCAGAAGTATCTTTTCATGCTTAATAACCGGCAGTTTCAATTCTTCTCCGCCGGAGGCGGAACTGCCCCCGCTTAGCGGGGCTGAAACGTGCTCGGTACTGCGGAAACGGTCGTGAATCGTCTGTGCGGCAAAGCGTCCGTTGCTGATTGCGATTGTTACAAGACCCAGACCCAGTACATCGCCGCCCGCATACACGCCGCCTACCGGTTCACCGTTCAATTTTACACGACCCAGTTCGTCTACCTTAATCCAGTCTCTTTCTTCACGCAGTTGTTGAAAACCTTCAAAATCGGGTTCCTGGCTGATTGCGGCAATAACCGCCGTTGCCGCCACTTCAAACTCGGACCCTTCTACCGGTACCGGTCTGCGGCGTCCCGACTCATCGGGCTCGCCCAATTCCATGCGCCGGCATTTTATCTTGACTGCTTTCTCTCCATTTTTGCTGATCTTGAGGGGTGCAGCCAGGTATTCGATCTTTATACCCTCTTCGAGTGCGCCTTCGATTTCCTCATCGATTGCCGGCATTTCAGTCCGTGTACGGCGGTACAGAATAGTGGTATTTGCACCTGCTCTGCGTGCCATTCGGGCTGCGTCGATTGCGGTGTCCCCGCCGCCGATAACTATAACGTCCGTTCCCATATCAACAGGCTGCCCCGAATTTACGCGGTTTAAAAATTCGGTTCCTGTAAAAACGTTTGCAGTATCTTCGCCCTCGACGTTCGGAAGCTTGCTTTTCTGTGCACCGATGCCGATAAAAATGGCATCGTAATCCTTTTTTATGTCATCATACAGGATATCTTTACCGATCATGGTGCTGTACTTAATGTCCACACCCAATTCCTTGATTTTATCGATTTCCGCATCCAGTATTTTCCGCGGGAGACGATATGCGGGGATACCGTAACGAAGCATTCCACCCGGTTTTGAAAATGCCTCGAAAACCGTTACATTATAACCGAGCCTCGCCAGTTGAAACGCACAAGAGAGACCTGCCGGACCGGCGCCGATGACGGCAACTTTTTCGTCATATACGGTATCGTGGAGCTTCTTGTGCTTCAGGTTGTTTTCGATGCCGAAATCTCCGATAAAACGCTCGATGTTGTTAATCGCAACCGGCTGGTCTTTCACATTCCGGTTGCATGCGTTTTCACATGGGTGGGGACATACACGCCCGCACACCGCAGGAAACGGATTTTTTTCGGCCAGAGTATACCATGCGTCATGGATGATGTTATCGTAGGCAATACCCCTTTTCTCGGCAGTAATAAACGAGTTCAGTATCCTGCGTATATTGTTTGCATTAGGACAGGCATCTTCACACGGAGGAATCTTTTCTGCATAATACGGACGCAGGGGAGAGGTTTCTACCGATGATGCACCTCTCCTGAATCCGCTTCCTAAACCTCCACCCGGTTTCTTCTTTTTCTTAACTACCTTTACCATTCATATTCCTTTGTTCCTGCTATTCCTAACCCGGACGAACCGAAACCGAGATTATATTAGCCGCAGAGTACGCAAAGTCCACCGCGGTAAAAAATATTTAAAATTTTTAACTGCGATTTTTAAATTTGCATGCTGCTTTAACGATTCCCTTTGCCCATTCCTGCACACCGCCGGTATGCAGGTGTGTATATCCGGCTAACACATTCTTATACAACAGGCCGTCACGGTTATTAAAGCAGCCGACACCCCGGTTGACAGCATAGGCGCTTTTTACATGATCAATACCGGATACTATACGTGTATAATGAAATTCATGTCCCCGGTATCTCGCACCCGGAGGGAAGAATGGATTTTCACAATCAACTACGACTTCGCAATAGCCGTGTCCCTGAGGTCTGTTATGCATCTCAACATCGACCGGGAAAACGCCTGCAAATTTATATGTATTATCATTCCACTTCAGCGATTCAGTCAGGTAAATAAATCCGCCGCATTCCGCATATACCGGCATTCCTGATTCTGCCGCTTCTTTAACCGCACGTCTCATTGAAATGTTCTGTTCGAGTTGTTCGGCATGTGTTTCCGGGAATCCGCCTCCGATATACAAAGCATCGATCTCCGGAAGCGATGTATCGTGCAGCGCCGAAATTTTTATAAGCTCCGCCCCCTCACGATTCAGCGCCTCTAAGTTTTCGGGATAATAAAAAGTAAATGCCGAATCGAAAAAATACCCTATTCGAACAGGCGGAACACCGGTTTTTATTTCAGGTTCTCCGGTAATAACATCCAGTGCGGGCGCTATACGGGCAATCTCAAGTATTTTTCTTAGATTAATATGTTTTTCACATAATCCGGAGAACGAATTAATCCGTTCAGCAAGAGATGCCGCTTCTTCCGGCGTTACGAGACCAAGATGACGCTCAGGGAGAATTGATTCTTTTTCCATATTCGGCACAGCGCCGATAACCGGTATGCCGCACTCTTCTTCAATTGCGGTTCTGATTACATTTTCGTGCCTGGCTCCGGAAACTTTGTTAAGGATTACACCGGCAATTTGCACGTCGGGATCAAAATGCCGGCAACCGAGAACATGTGCAGCGGCGGTTCTTGTCATTTTAACCGGGCAGCAAATCAGGATTACCGGGGCTTTAAGAATTTTCGCAATTTCAGCGGTACTGGTTTCCCCGGTATCCATGCCGTCGTACAACCCGCGATTTCCCTCAATAATGTTTATTCCCTCCGGTACCGCATGTGTAACAAAAGACCGGTATACGTAATCCGCTCCCATGAGATAAATGTCAAGGTTACGTGCCGGAGAACCCGACGCAAGACCGAGCCATGCCGAATCGATAAAATCCGGACCCTTTTTGAATGCTGCGGTTTTAATTCCGAGACGGCGCAATTCGGATAATATACTCAATGCAATGAGCGTTTTGCCCGAATCACCCGCCATTCCGGCTATCACGATGCGTGGAAACGCGTTTTTCATACAACTGCTTTCGTTTCAGATACAATGAGCAAAATACCCGATCATATCATTCCTTTCCGCCGGAGGCGGATCAGTCTCCGGCTGACGGTATTTCTAAGTAACTGCCTCCGAAATAGGTATAAACTAAACGACCGGAATCCACAAGACTCCGAATCGCCAATTTGCTTGTCTTTTTGTCAGTGCCGTATGCATCCGCCACAGCCTTGATAAGGTCGGTGGGTTTCAATTTTTTTTGACCCTCTGCGTCCTTTATCATTTTGTACATGGCGTCAGCGATTTCCTCGATAGTGGGCATCTATGCCCCCTTTCTAATATGTTAAATGTGCAGACCTTTTAAATGACAATCCTGCATATTTGAAATCGTCAATATGTTCTTTTTGGAATTCAATACCGGTCATCTTAAAGAACTTTGGCCAGCCGATT
>Ga0111191_1157_pt1 | contig 10007 bp, 11 predicted proteins | sample DeeMarSWOR324_28_FD_80363 | JGI IMG/M metagenome (GOLD analysis project Ga0111191, IMG submission 80363) | bacterium SM23_31 | reverse complement strand
GAAGCAATAGTGCTGGGTAAAGCAGACGCGGTGTTGGCTGCCTCTGTTTTTCATTACCGTTATCTGACAATTGAACAAATAAAAACTTATTTACATGAAAGAAATATACAAGTGAGGTTTACTTGAGAAAATTTTTTGAACGCCTGAAATTTGACGACCGGGGGCTGATTCCTGCTATTGTTCAGGATTACGAAAACGGTGAAGTTCTGATGATGGCTTATATGAATAAAGAAAGCTTGACCAAAACACTTGAGACGGGTCAAACATGCTTTTTTTCACGCTCACGGCAAAAATTATGGATTAAAGGCGAAACCAGCGGAAACACACAGAAGGTAATCGAAATCCGCCTTGACTGCGATGCTGATACTATACTTGTGAAGGTCATGCAGAGGGGTACTGCATGCCATACCGGTAAAAGGTCTTGTTTTTATAGAAAAATAACTAATCAAGGGAAAATAATCGAACAATAAATTACTTCTTTCACATTTTTTATATATCAAAGTTAGCGAAGTGAATCCCCCGAGTACTCGGGACTTAGCTTGCAATGACAATTTAAACTCATCTGTCATTGCGAGGAGTAAAGCGAAGAAGCAATCTCTTTTTAATGAACTCCAATAATATAATTTTACAACTTATCCTGTATAATTTGCCCCGAGTACTCAAGGGACCGCTGAGCAATTACATCCGGTTATATAGCAAAATGTAAACTGTTTAATGCTCTATTTATTAATATTTGAATAATATTTGAATGAAATGTATAAATAAACAGATCCCAAAAAAGGAGCAAACAGGAATGTCTGTTATACTATTATAATTACTGAATTGTAGCAATGAACGAAAAAAAAATAGAAATTCGCCGGATTGACGATTACCGCTGGGAAATCCCCAAACAGGGTAAAATGCGCGTTCCCGGAAAAATATTTGCAGATGATACCTTGATGAAAGATATTCACCATGACCAGTCCATGCAGCAGGTAGCCAACGTTGCACACATGCCGGGTATTCTCGTTGCGTCGCTGGCAATGCCCGATATTCACTGGGGATACGGTTTTGCAATCGGCGGCGTGGCGGCAATGGACATTGAGCATGGTGTCATTTCACCCGGCGGCGTCGGATATGACATAAATTGCGGCGTCAGGCTTCTACGCACTGCACTGCTCAAAGATGAAATTCTGCCGAAAATACGGGAACTGGTTGGCGCTCTTTATAATGCAATTCCAACGGGTGTCGGCTCCGAAAGTACGCTGAAACTATCGATTGCCGAGGAGAAGCGGCTGCTGCAAATAGGTGCAAAATGGGCGGTGGAGCGCGGGTTTGGAACGGAAGCCGACCTCGACAGAATTGAAGAAAACGGATGTCTGCCGGGTGCAAATCCTGAAGTAGTCAGCCAGCGTGCTCTCGAGCGTGGTCGCCAGCAGATTGGGACTCTCGGCAGCGGAAACCATTTTCTCGAGGTCGGTTATGTAGATGAAGTATACGACGAAAAAATCGCCGGCGCGATGGGGCTCAGGAAGGACGGCGTAACCGTAATTATTCATACCGGTTCGCGGGGATTCGGCTACCAGGTGTGCGATGATTATTTGAAGATTATGATGGAATGCGTCAAAAAATATGAGATCGAACTCCCCGACCGGCAGTTGGCGTGTACACCGGTTCAATCGAAAGAAGGCAAAAATTATTTAGCTGCAATGTCCGCCGCAGCCAATTATGCATGGACAAACCGGCAAACAATCATGCACTGGACGAGAGAAGTGTTTTCTAAGGTTCTAAACGCTTCGCCTGACGCTCTCCAAATGAATTTAATATACGACGTGTGCCATAATATAGCAAAGATCGAAGACCACATTATAGAAGGAAAAATGAGAAAGGTCTGCGTCCACCGCAAGGGCGCCACGCGTGCTCTGCCGCCCGGTCATCCCGATACGCCCGGCGTGTATAAAAACATCGGACAGCCCGTGCTTATCCCGGGCGACATGGGAAGGTATTCGTACGTTCTTGTAGGCACCGAACAAGCGATAAAGGAGACGTTCGGCTCGACCTGTCACGGCGCCGGTCGCGTGCTAAGCCGGAAGCAGGCGGTTAAGGCAAGCAAGGGACGCGCAATCCACCGCGAACTCGAAGATAAGGGTATTATTGTCCAGTCCCACGGTAGGCGAACCTTGCTCGAAGAAATCCCCGAAGCCTATAAAGACGTGCAGGACGTCGTCGATGTGGTGCACAAAGCAGGCATCTCAAAAAAAGTCGCCCGCCTCAAACCCGTTGGCGTGATCAAAGGGTAGTGAAAATATTCCGCTGAATCTGACTATTGCTGGTTCAAGTTTATGACCTGCCACGAAAGTGGTCTCTGGGGAACCAAAACGTTTCGGAGTTATACTTACATATAAAAGCTGTATCTCGGTTCAATCAATTTATCAGAATCAATATACTTTAATATTGAACCAACTTGTCTAGCGGCTCTTAAAGTAATTGGCTCAAAACCATCAAATTGAGTATTATTCCAATTCATTTTTGTTAAAGATAATATTTCTTCAGCTAAAAATTTAGGAGTTTGATCAGTCAAATCACAATGAAACTCTAAAGTTCGAGGAACATACATACCTGGATATGTTGAATAAAAATCTATCCCACCCTTTGTATAAAGAATATGAGTTTTATTGTCAAGTGATAAAATAGTACCCCGTAATGGTGGATAAGCGCCGCCCCTAAAAAGTCTTGTAAAGCTGGATTTTAAACTTATAAAATCATACAATTCTATACTTTGGCTTTCTGCAGATTGCCTAAATCCATTGATCTCTTCATTATTAAATGATGAACTTTTGTGTAATACAATCCTTGCAGGAAATGTACGATGTTCTGCTCGATATTTTTCAAGAGCATCATTTAACAAATTGTAAGCATCTGAATCATTAAGATGAGGATGTAAATCTTCTTTGGATATATTTGCTACAGCACCGCGAACAATTATTCCTTCACCACGTTCATTAAATATTTGTGCTACACTTGTAAAAAGTTTGGAATCGTCTATACTTTTATAAAAGCTTATACCAATATAACAAGAAGTAAGCATCGAAGGTTCACGAATTAATCGCCACGGTTTACCACCCGCTTTATAGTAAAGCGCTGTATGAATATTCCAGGCTCTTGTAGCTTCATCTTGGAGTTGTTTTATCTTTTCTGGTCTACGCTTTTGTTTTTGACGAGAATGTTTATCCCAAGTCATCGGTAGTATGACTTGAGTTGGAATCTTTAATTCCATTACTCTTGCTTTTAACAAATCGTGAAAATCTAATCTAATTTCACGTGCCGGATCAGACACTACATCTTCAGTATCTTTTGCAATTCCTTCTTCCATTTTATTTAGCAAGTTCAAAGGTACTGCGCATAATATAACATTAACGTTTTTATTTTGTGATAAATACTCAAATTCATTCCAAAAAATATTAACAGCTTCTTTAATGATTTCAGATGAATTACTAATATCACATAATGAATCAAATTCACGATTTGTAATTGAACGATTTAATGAGTCATCTAATATAAGCTGAGAGTAAAAATTTTTATCATGTTCAAATCCAGGAAATTTAGGAAAGAGATTAGGTTGTTTGCTAACTTTGGCTGCAATACCATTGCGACATAATTCAAGCCAGTTATGAACGCCTTCAACGGTTTGTAGATTACCAACAATTCCTAAATTAATATTCTTAGGAGCAGAAGGGCTGTCAAAATCTAAAGGTCCATAATTAATTAAGCCAAATCTTATATCGATATGCCTTCCAGTTCCAAATTCTAATTCTGGTTCATGTAAAAAAGATATTTTCATTTTTCAAATAAAGGTAATTCGTCAAAATTTGATTTAACTACTTGAATTTCTTCATCTATTTCGTTATTTAACCAAGATGCATCATCAAGTCCAAAATCAATGGAAAATTCCTTTAATTTTCCAAATTTTAAAAATGGATATTTATCTTCAAATAAATCATCATGAGTACCTAAGAAATGTGCCCACATAAATAGTTGACCAAGTAAAGCTGGATTTCTCTCTAATTGTTTTATTTTTGACAATCTATCTTCATAATATTTATCCAAATTATAACCATTATAAGTATAAAAATAAGTTGGAGTTATTTCTAAATACCATATACCATCGAATAACTTAAATTGTCCTTCAAATGCAGAATGACGATAATAAGAAATGAAATAATTATCACGTTTACTATAATATGCTTCAAAAACAGTTCTTGGCACTGTTCGACCACTTACTGTTCTATATGAAATTTTTTGTGGTGATAGATTATATGTTGCTTTGAAATAGAAACATTCTTTATTTTGACTAAATTTTATCTTCGGCCATACTTTTTCTTTAAGCGAAACATTTAAAAGTTGAATAAATTCTTTCCTTTTATCAATTTCTGGTGAAAATGCCCATTCAGTAGAATCAAAAGGTTCCAATGTTCCGACATCACAAATCTTATTCCAGGGATATTCTTCCAAATTATGGAAACTTAATATGCGTTTGTCTTTTAATATCCATTCTCCACCTGAATCCCCACCAAGTTCATTTAATCTCTTCCACAAACTTTTATACGATCGAAAACGGGTATCAGCAATATAAATTTGAGGAGCAAAAGATGTAACTTCAAGTAGATTAGTGAACAATATCTCACTTTTATGTGGTGGTGAGATATAAATACCTGCATCTTCAGGTAAGGCGACTTTCAGTAATTTTTTAACACATTTTTTATCAAAGCTGTCTTTATTTTTATTAAATATGACTTTGCGATTTTTACGTTTTCTAAGATCTTTAAAATAATGTTTAATTGAAATCCAATAAGCTTCATATGTAGAAGGTCGAGAGACTATTAAAATAACTGGTGCATTACCTTTTAACCAATAATCCAAATCTTTTTCGTCACATAAATAGTGAAGCGAATCCGATGTTTCTGCTTGAAATTGTTTTAATGTTGCCTTACTTTGCACTTGAATTATTGAATTATATACTTCACTTGAATTTGGATCACGTATTTCTATTATGCCATCAATTCCTGCTTCAATTGCTCCAGTTGGATACCATAGAAATCCCATATCCAAAACACGCTTTTCGATTAAATTAATACCTTGCTGTCCGATTATGCTACTACTATGTATTTTCTTTGCTGCCATTAAAAAGAAAGGTTAATGATTAGTATTATTTTTATAGCCCCTAATAATTAACTTGATAAATAGAACTTTATCATATCGGCTGAATTGATTGATAAACCAAAAATCTGATAAACAATTGGAATATCAAAAAATAAACTTATATTTGCAAGTATTTTTTACATCCTGAATCTTCCCGCTTTGTTGGTATCGGAGTATGTAACCTCAAAGAGAACAATATGTGACAAACATGCTCTTGATGTAGTAACGGGACGAAGCCGCGAAGTGGTGTCAACTGCAGCGACTTGTTGGTTAGTCCAGTTTCGGTTTAACTCAGCCTCTGATTCTGATTTGATTTTCCTCAACGATCCATAGATGCCGCTCAAGTGGTTCATCTGAAAGTGCCCGCATAAGTCGACTAAAAACCTCGAGTACATAATGCTTGTCTTGCTGTTTCAGACGCAATACGATTAATCCGGAGAACTGAGCCGGCGGATAGGACCGAATATCCGCAAAGTCCGTATCCAATGTGATCAAGATTCGTCCATCTCGCTGACAGACCAAGGCGATATCGGAATCGGAACTACTTCCCAAATCCTGCTCTAACACAGTTGATGCTTCATGTCCAGCCTGGCGAAGCAACTCCGCCACCTCAACCGGTAGGTTTTCATCAATCTTGAACTTCATTCCATCACCTTACAAAGGCATAGCAACAATCCGCTCTCGCGCCAAATCAGCAGCGTAAGCCATAGCAGCATGTACTGCTTCAAGGCTTAGAGAAGGATAACTGCGCACAACATCATCAGGCTTGAGCCCAGCGGACAAGTTATCGAGCACAACTGATACCATGATTCGCGTCCCCTTGATACACGCTTTTCCATGGCAAACGGTCGGATCTACCGTGATATAGTCTTGCCACCTCAAAATCGACCTCCTCGCGTTTTTCATTTATTATACATCTTGTTAACTGTCGCCTAACAGTTCCGGGAAGTAATTGGCATTCCGGGCGCAGCGTTAAAACCTCAAGCTTCAAAAGCATTTTTAAAAGTTCAACTGAAATATCAATAAATAAATTTATATTCGCAAGTATTTTTTACATCCTGAACCTTCCCGCTGAACGGGATGGGAGGATGTTGCACTTGTGATTCGATAAAAATCATTTTATAATCGGAGACCATGAAGGGTACAAATCTACATATGGATTATTCGTCAATCTTACTGCATTAGAACCGTCTAAATTAACCATGTAAATTTCAACATTACTGTCCATAATTGAACAAAAAGCTATCTTGGAACCATCAGGAGAAAATGATGGAGTAATTTCATAGCCGGAAGTATTTGTTAACCTGGTCTGATTAGAACCGTTTGCATTCATAACATAGATTACGTCTATATAACTGTCTCTGTCCGAGACAAAAGCGATCTTTGAGCCATCGGGTGACCAGCAAGGATAGTTATCATTTGCAGAATTATTGGTTAACCTATTTTGATTGGAACCGTCTGCATTCATTATATATATTTCTTCATTACCATCTCTGTCCGATACAAAAGCAATGAAAGAACTATCGGGAGACCATGATGGATACTTATCTTTAGCATCGTTATAAGTTAATCTAATTTGATTGGAGCCGTCTGCATTCATTGCGTAAATTTCAGAATTGCCGTCCCTGTCTGAATCGAAAACAATCTTTGAACCGTCGGGCGACCACGATGGACTGCTGTCATAATCAGGATTATCTGTTAACCTGGTCTGCTCTGAACCGTCTGAATTAATTACATAGATATCATAATTGTCATCTATAACCGAATCGAAAGCGATTTTTAAACCGTCAGGCGACCATGATGGACGATGTTTTGAACCGGGATTATTGGATAACCTGGTTTGGCTACAAAGGGAACGAAATTGAAATGATACAGCTAAGCAGGACGATAACTGCTGCGGATAGAATACTCTTATACCTGTTCATATACACCTCGATGAAAGTATTTTATAGGAATTACCTGAAAGCCCGCCGCCTTTTGCATAAAAGTATATACTAAATTGTTTTCAGTCAAGCATTATTTTTTATTGATTTCATGACTTAAACGGCGCATTAATGAAAATTGCCTGTAACTAATTACTTCTTTTCAACTCTTCCGGCACCGTACACTGAAAAAATATGTGCCTTTTTCCTTGTAAAGTTGTATATTTGACATTACGTATATGAATCTGAAAATATAAACAATGGAGTGTGTTATGGACAGGATAAAGGAACAAGTTGTGGAGTTACGTTCTGCGGGAGTGGGACGCCGGGATTTTTTGAAATCCGCGGGGAAAGGTATAGTGTGTACCGCAGCAGGCGGTGCGTTACTTGCCGCAAGCCCTAAAAATGCGGCAAAAGTATATCAGAGAACAAAAGAGGAGCGCTTGAAGCAGATCGCATCCAACAGTTATGCAGTCAACCGGTTGTTCAAGCGGCGTGCCTCATCGACACGTCAGGCAACCGGGCCGTTGAAGGAGAAATATGGTGAAATTACTATGCTCGATTTCCCTCAATTCACAAAGGATACTTATCCCGGTGTTACTAAAATGGACCTCTGGTCATCTCTCTTCGGTGATTTCGATGATGATTCACAATTCATACAGAGAGTTTCGGGTGAGAGAATCCGTTTTGGTGATTTCGACCCGTCGGTGACTTCATCAAAGCAGTATCTGGACAAACTTGCGGAAAAAATGGTTGAAACCGGGGTAATGGCTGTGCATATTTCCAATAATGCACCACGGAACATAGCAGACCCGGATGAAGAGGCGCGGCGTGAAGGGATCCGTGTGGCAAAAATATGGCTGGATGCTTCTAAACAGATCGGCGTGCGTTCGATGCGCGTGAATACCGGTGGTCCGCAAATACTGCCGCAAGCAGAGATAAGAGGGGGATACCCGCAGGATACTGAGATTGTGCCGTACTTAAAAAATGCCATCGAGTCGTTTAAAGAAATGGCGGATTACGGGGAAAAAGTCGGTGTTAAAGTCACGATTGAAAACCACTGGGGTCTTGCCGCAGACCCGATGAACGTGAGAATTATTATCAATGAAGTAAACAGCCCGTATTGCGAAGCCTCACCGGATTTTTGCAACTGGGAGCATGAATATATGCTCTACCACGGCCTTGAAGCCCTGATCCCACTGGCTACGTCCATGTGTCATGCAAAACGGTGGACGAGGTTTCCCGATGTTGACATCGCCCGGTGCGTCCGGATTCTTAATAATGCAAATTATCAAGGGGATATCTCACTCGAATACGAGGCGGGCGGCGATCCCGTGGAGGGGACGTTGAAATTAATGGAAGACGTCGTGGCTGCCCTCAGATGAGCGAATTCAGGGACACATTACATATTTTTGTTTAGCAGCAGATGTTCAATTTTACTATGCGCTGCCAAAATACTGTTATTAAGTTAGATACTGATTTGAATATGAGCCATAATATACACGGCAAGTCAAATAATATCTCTAATCAGGCAAGTCGTCAAGTACTTGCTTCATGCTTTTCTTGTACTCTCGGAATGCATTCCGGCCCTGGTCGCTCAGGTGGATGATTGTATAGGGCTTTTTGCCTTTAAATGTCTTCTCGATCGTAATGTAACCGGCATCTTCCAGCTTGGTTAGGTGTGTGAACAGGTTGCCCCACGTTAATCCTGTTAAACGCATCAGGAAGACATAATCAGCGCTTTCAACTACATAGAGATACGTGAGCACCATCAACCGGGCAGGAGTATGGATTATCTGATCAATATTTGCCAGTAGATTTAACTTAACTTGTTCGGTTTGTTGATTAGTCATCCGATCTTCTCCTCTGAGATTGATTCTTTTATAGGGATCGGATATTCTCTTATAAGACGGAAGAATAGTACCAGACCGGTAATTATGATTATTCCTGCTGTGATACCAAATGTTATTGGAAATCCATGATGGGATATTTTAAAATTAACGTATAACCATTCACCTACTAATAATGAAAGAAGGAATAGCAAACCATAAATGAATAAACGGGTGAAATTGAGAAAATACGCAGCAATGCTGGACATTACTAATACGGCAAAGCCGAAGAGAGCCGTATGTATCCAGCCTGACGTTACATTATAGTTCAATGCAAAGAAGATGCCTATGATGAACACGACGAGATTCACTACTAACATCACGGCGGTGAATTTTGCTAATCTTATTTTACGGGATTGCCCGAATTTCACAAAACCTATTCTGGGCGTGACAATATATTTTCTAACAAGACAAATAACAACAAAAACCAATGCCCAGAACGGTAGGAAAACTGCAGAACTCCAAAAATCTCCAAGGCTGCTGCTTAGTAAGGGAGCTATAGCGAATTGCAGGACAATACTGCCGATAAAGACGTCCCATAAACCGTGGTTGAAAGCGGTCCTGAAAACTTTGTGTTCCGCTTGTCTTAGACTGATTTTTTGTGACATTATTAACCTCCTTCAATTATTAAAGAGTTCTCTTTGTAACAAAGTACTCTTAATATAATACATTTTTATCAAATGTCAAGAACTTTTTAAATTAATTCAAAAATTCTACCGTTGATGAGAAATATCAGACCATGTAAAGATATCTAACAAAAAAATTAACATGACTGGAACGGCGGTGTGCGAATCTGAACGGGCGGTGCTGCGCAGAACGTATCTTTAAGTACCAACGTATTGTGCGCCGCAAGTTCCGGCAGGTTATTTTTAGCGTTAGACGTCTTGAAATTAAGATTTAATTCTCAGGTTCATACTTTCCAAAGTAAGGAGAAAAAGGCATGTATTACATTTTGTTTTATAAAACCGTTGAAAATTACGTTGAAAAACGCGCTCCGTACCGCGAAGAGCATCTGGAA
>Ga0111191_1080_pt1 | contig 10019 bp, 10 predicted proteins | sample DeeMarSWOR324_28_FD_80363 | JGI IMG/M metagenome (GOLD analysis project Ga0111191, IMG submission 80363) | bacterium SM23_31 | reverse complement strand
TATCCATTATCGATGAGTATACCGGCGGACTTATGAATTCGGATTCACATTACATAAATGCCGCAGCCGAAACATTTGCAGGAAAAGCATCCCAATTGCGACATTTAATGGTGCAGAATCTCAATGAAGGCGCCAGGTTTTATTTCACCCACAGATCAATGGTAGAAAGCAGCGCAAAAACGCTCACGGCTATTGCATCTTTTGGCGGGAAGATTACAAAAGCAAATCTTGGATCCAATCTTGCCGGAGGAGGAAGCGAGAGTCAGCTTGAAGGATTTCTTTTCGGTGAAAAGCGGCAACACTTTGACCATCTCACTGTCCATGAGCATCATGCGCCGAATACACTCAGCAATATTAACTTTAGAGTTGTACTTAAAGACCGTTCACGTTCAGCGTACACAGGCAGGATTACTATCGAAAACAATGCTCCCTTCAGCGAGGCATACCAGGAAAACCGTAACCTTCTTCTTTCATCCGGGTGTCGCATTGAATCGATCCCTGAATTGGAGATAAACCAGGATGAAGTCCGCTGCTCTCATGGAGCGGCAACGGGGCCTCCCGATGAGAATGAAATATTTTATTTAAAAAGCCGCGGTATCCCCGAATATGAGGCTGTGCAGCTCATTATCGAAGGATTTATGGAAAACTCCCTGAAACGTATCCCCGAAGAACTAAGAGGTCGTCTCAGAAAGTATATCAACTACAGATTAAAAGGAGGATGGACATTTGAGTGATACCATGATAAAAGTTGCGGAGGTTGACGATATCCCTGTTGGAGAAGTAAAGATTTTTGAAGTAGAAGATATCCCTGTTGCAATCTGCAATGTGGACGGAACATTTTATGCAATAGAAAATGTCTGTTCGCATGATGATGCACCGCTCGGTGAGGGTAAACTGCGCGGAACCGAGATCGAGTGTCCGCGTCACGGCGCCAGATTTGATGTTACAACCGGAGAAATTAAACGGCAGCCGGCTTACGCACCGATAAAAACGTTCCCGGTTCGTATTGAGAACGGTGCTATTTATATTGACATAAGCAAATATTAAACAGGATTATACCATGACAACAAAAACCGATGGAGTAATTCAGATGCCGGCTGAGACCGGAAAACAAGTTTTGAATGTTGATATTATACGAAATGATTTTCCGATTTTAAACAGGAAAATCCATGGTAACCGCATCGTATATCTTGACAGCGCAGCGACGACACAGAAACCGGCATGCGTAATCAATGCGCTTTCTTTCTTTTACAGGACCTCGAATGCGAATATTCACCGGGGAGCTTATACACTGTCGGAGGAATCATCTTCAGCATACGAGAATTTGCGTGAAAAGATTGCCCGGTTTATCGGCGGCGTTGACCAACGGGGCATTGTCTTTACGCGAAATACAACCGAATCCCTTAATCTTGTTGCGCGTTCGTGGAGCAAAGCTAATATTAAAGCAGGCGACGAAATTATTCTCACGGAAATGGAACATCACAGCAATCTTGTCCCCTGGATAATGATTGCGCAGGAAACCGGCGCTGTATTGAAGCATATTCCCGTTACCGAAGACGGCTATCTGGATATGGACATTTTTTACAAGCTGCTGTCTGAGCGCACAAAGGTTGTGTCCGTTACTATGGTTTCTAATGTACTCGGCACTATAAATCCCGTATCAGAGATAATTAAAGCGGCGCACAGTTATAATGCAGTCACCGTATTGGACGGTGCGCAGGGTGTACCCCATACGAAAGTTGATGCAAAAGAACTCGACTGTGATTTTCTGGCATTTTCCGCCCATAAGATGTTAGGGCCTACCGGAATCGGCGTCCTGTACGGAAAACCTGAACTGCTGGAAAAAATGGAGCCGGTACTCACCGGCGGCGGCATGATACAGGAGGTTACACTTAACAGCGCTACCTGGGCTGAAATTCCCTGGAAATTTGAAGCCGGCACACCGAATTATGCAGACGTCATTGCGTTTTCATCCGCAATTGACTATCTTGAAAAATTGAGTATGGATGCAATTCGGATTCATGAAAAAGAATTAACAGCATATACGCTTGAACGTTTGGAAACATTTCCGGATTTAACCGTATACGGGCCAAGAGATATCGAACATCGAGCCGGAGTAGTTGCGTTTTATGATAAATTAATTCACCCGCATGATCTCAGTACAATTTTAGATTCATACGGCATTGCAATCCGGGCGGGTCATCATTGTGCGCAGCCGCTTATGCGAAGGTACAATATTCCTGCAAACGTCCGTGCCAGCTTTTATATTTATAACGATAAAGCAGACGTTGATGCATTAATTGAAGGTTTAAAAAAAGCACGGGAGTATTTTCAATATGAAACAAGTTAAACTGGATGATTTATACCGGGACACGATTCTCGACCATTATAAAAATCCGCGAGGCCGCAAGGAATTAGACAGGATTGATGCAGAGCATAAAGGGTACAACCCGCTTTGCGGAGACCAAGTAACAATTAAGGCGAAATTCACTAACGGATATTTAGAAGACGTTGCCGTTGATTCACAGGGATGTGCCATAAGTGTTGCATCCGGTTCGATGCTTGCCGAACTTCTCCCGGGTAAAAGCCTGAAGGAAATTCAGCAAATTACCGAAGCCTTTCGTGAAATGATGCATGGGAAGAAACTCCCGGATGATATGGATATCGGTGATTTAGACGCATTAGAGGGTGTGAAGAAGTACCATTCCCGTATAAAATGCGCTCTCATTCCATGGATAACGCTGAACGATTTAATCAAAGCCCGCCAGGAAAAGGAAACACTTGTGTCACCTTCTCTACCGGAATAAAGGAGAAACTTTTAGTGTTAATTACTGAAGACATCGTATTCGAAGCATTAAAATCGGTGGTTGATCCGGAAATCGGAATAGGAATTGTCGACCTCGGGCTTGTGTACGGGGCTGACATTGAGAAAGACGGTAAAAAAGTGACCGTCCGTGTGACGCTCACGTCGCCGGTGTGTCCGCACGGTCAGATAATTGTTTCACAGGTTAATGACGTTCTCAAAACGCTTCCCGGAATAGAAGAAACCGAGATAAAGATAGTCTGGGAACCACAATGGAACCCGCGTACTATGGCATCCGACGAAGTAAAAGATAAAATAGGAATATGGTAAACACATTTAAATTTGGAGAAGAACTTTGAACGAAGAAATGATTTTAAATGCACTGCGAAAGGTTATAGACCCCGACCTTCATGCGGATATTGTATCACTGGGATTTATTAAGAATCTCGCCCTGTCAGATGGGCGGGTGTCATTTGCAATTGAACTTACGACTCCGGCGTGCCCTGCAAAAGACAAACTGCACGAAGAAGCGCGGCAGGCGGTCTCGGCAGTTCCGGGCGTTAAAGAGGTTAATATTAAGATGACGTCAAAAGTTACTTCAACAAAAGACGGCAGAGAGACAAAGCTGCTCCCGGATGTGAAGAATATTATTCCAATTGCAAGCGGGAAAGGAGGAGTAGGCAAGTCGACAGTCAGCGTGAATATTGCCCTTGCACTCAAAAGAGCCGGCGCTTCTGTCGGTCTTTTGGATGCGGATATATACGGACCGAGCGTTCCCCAGATTATGGGCGTCTCTTATGAACCGAAAGCAGCCGGGAACGATATGATCCTCCCGGCAGAACACCACGGTATCAAAATAATGTCTATGGGGTTTTTTACGCAGCAGAATCAGGCTGTTATCTGGCGCGGTCCTATGCTCGGTAAAATGGTTGAGCAGTTTCTCGGCAGCGTCGAATGGGGCTCGCTCGATTATTTAGTGATAGACTTGCCGCCGGGAACCGGCGATGTACAGCTCACACTGTGCCAGTCGATCCCGCTGACCGGTGCAGTGATTGTCTCCACACCACAGGACGTTGCGCTGAACGTTGCCCGGAGGGCAATCCTGATGTTCAACAAGTTAAATGCACCCGTTATCGGCATTATCGAGAACATGAGTTACTATGTTTGCTCTCACTGCGGCGAAAAGGAGAGAATCTTTGGTGAAGGAGGCGTGGCAAAGGCGAGCAGGGAGTTTGGTATTCCCTTTCTCGGCGAAATTCCCCTGACAACATCAATAAGGGAAAAATCCGACGCCGGCAAGCCGGTAGTCATATTCGATCCGGATTCAGAGGAAACAAAGGTTTTTACTGCCATCTCCGAAAACATTGCCGCACAGATCAGTATTCAAAACCTTGCGGAAAAAAAGAGAAAATAACTTTTTAAAAGATTAACCGCAAAGAACGCAGAGAAAAAATATGCAGAGCACGCAGAGACGTTTTTATATTATGAAAAATGCAAAGTGAATAAGGTGAAAGGGCATTTATCACATCGCGCCCTTTCGCCCCTACACATACATCGCATCTATCATTCTTATAAACTAACGTCGCCTAATCTTACCGGCATGCGTTTTCTGCCCCATGTGCCGGGTTTGGTTTCGAAATGACCGGCAATTTCAAATCCGCAAAAGGAACAGCGGTTTCCTTCAAGGTTGTACTCCCCGAGTGCGTACCAGTCGCGCTCGATAAGAAGGTTTTTACACTTCGGGCAGTATGTACTGCCGCCTTCTACGTCATTCACGTTCACTGTAAAGACATAGTGGATACCTTTAGATATTGCAATATCGCGGGCTCTGGTTAAAGTGCTTGCAGGAGTGGGAGAATAATTTCTCATTTTAAAATCGGGATGAAATGCGGAAAAATGGAGAGGCACGTCGCAGCCAAGCTCTTTGGCAACCCACTCGGAGAGTTCGTTCAGTTCCTTATTGCTGTCATTCTCTCCGGGAATTAAAAGAGTAGTAAGCTCGATCCATACATTAGTCTCGTGTTTCAGGTATTTCAGCGTATCCAGCACCGGTTCAAGATTTCCCAGGCACAATCTTTTGTAAAAATCCTGTGTAAATGCCTTAAAATCGACGTTTGCGGCGTCCATATGCGAGAAAAACTCACCGCGTGCCTCTTCGGTGATGTAACCTGCCGTAACTGCGACAGTATATATTCCGATTTCATGGCACGCCTTCGCAATATCAACGGCGTATTCTGCAAAAATCACCGGGTCGTTATAGGTGAACGCAACCGATTTGCATTCAAGCCTTTTTGCTGTTTCGGCGATTTTTTCGGGCGAGGCTGTATCGGCAAGCCGGTCCATCTCCTTCGACTTGCTTATGTCCCAGTTCTGGCAGAACTTGCATCCAAGATTGCACCCGGCAGTACCGAACGACAGTATGCTCGATCCGGGATAGAAGTGATTGAGCGGCTTTTTTTCAATCGGATCAACGCAGAAGCCGCTGCTGCGCCCGTACGTGGTGAGCACTATCCGGTTGTTTTCGTTCATCCGTACAAAACAGAATCCCCGCTGACCTTCGTTCAGGATGCAGTATCGCGGACACAGGTCGCACTGCACGCGTCCGTCATCAAGAAGGTGCCAGTACCGCCCCGGGAAATATGTGCTTTTTGAGTCAGTCATTGTATATTCCTGAACATTTTAAGATTTATTTGTATCTCCGACATTACGGCATTTCATATTAAGAAAACGTTTGTTTAAGGTTAAATTTCAGCATTGACTTTCCCCAAAGTACTTGCGAAAATGACATATAAACTCACTGAATAAAAATTTATTACCATTTGTCATTAATATACAATTAAAAGTCAAGTAAAATACCTATCGTATTATCCATAAGCAATATGTAATGGTTAACCGGTCGCTAATATGAAAAAAACAGTATAAAAAAATGTACCATATACAAAAACTCAATTGTATTAGTACTTAAAATTAACTATATTTCATGTACTTAAGATAAATGAAATGCTTAATAATGTCAAGCCTAATTGTTAATGAGCGGTGAGCTGAAGTATTAGATGGTAATCTGCTCGGTATGAAAAACGGATTGAACAATGGGATTTTTTCAGGAAAAGTGTAAGGAGTGTAAATCCACGGTTGAAGTTCAAATGTGCCAGTACTGCAGAAAAATGGTATGTGCGGTATGTTTGAAACGGCTTGTATATAAGGAAACCCCTCCAAAATGGTTTGCCGGAAAAAAAGTAAAAGACTTTAACGAATACAAAGAGCTTAATAAAAAGTATTGTAAACTGCTCAGTGATAAGGATGTATCGGTCCACTGCTGCGACCAATACCTAAAGAAAGCCTGGAGCATAATTCTAAAAGAGGTCAAAAAACTCGAAGAAGACCGGCAGCAGATAGCGGGAAAAATTATCCTGAAGTAAAGCAATCATTTACTCTTATCAATCATTGCAAATAAATTTATAATTTCTCACAATTTCCTCACCCTCGCTCTGATCCTCTCGCATAAATTAAGAGGGGATTATGAATACGACCTTCTTAAAAAAGTAAAATACTATCCATAAAACATTGTAAGAATAATTTTTAACCCGGGGCGGAAGATATTCGCATAATATCGTTAAAAATAATGAAAATCATCAAAGCCAGAAGAAGCGCCATTCCAATTTGCTGGATAACGAGTCTTGCTCTAACCGGCAGCTGCTTTTTGACTAATCCCTCGACCATGAGTATCATTAAATGCCCCCCATCCAGAACCGGGATAGGCAGGAGATTCATAAATCCGAGATTTAAACTGAGAAATGCCACAAAAAAGATAAACGCTGCAATGCTTGTTTTCCGAAATTCATTTGTCATTTGGGCAATTTTTATCGGTCCACCGAGGGCGTCTTTTAGTCGTTCATTGCCGAATATCAACGATTTTATAGTTACAGCAATCAACCACGTTAGTTCCCCTGTCCGCACAAAACCCGTTTCAATACTTTTAAAAAAGCCGATTTCATAGTAAGCAATCCCAATACCGAGAACACCCACTTCTTCATCAACTTCGTCGGAAGGATTATCCTGTTTAGCAATTGTAACCTGTTTATCAAATGTTTCATTATTTCGCATAACCTTGAGCGTTACCGTCTCAAGCGGGCGTTTTCTTATAATCTCGGTCAATTCAATCCATGATTCTACCTGTGTACCGTCAATAGCCGTAATCATATCACCGGTTAACAGTCCTGCCTGCTCTGCCGGAAGGCCCTGCGTAATGCTTCCGATTGTCGGGCTATCTTCATATTCTATGCCTATAATGTTTGCATGTAATGCAAAAAATAAGACGGCGACTATGAAATTCATCAATGGACCGGCGAGTAAAACAAACATTCGTATATGTGTCGGTTTTGACATAAATTCCCAGGGTTCACCTTTGATCCCTTCGGGATCGAGAGATTCATCGATCATTCCCGACATCTTACAATACCCGCCGAGGGGAGTTAATTGAACACAGTAATCGGTATCGCCTATTTTTTTACCGAACAAACGCGGGGGAAAACCGATAGAGAACCGTTCTACCCTGATTCCCGTCAACTTGGCAGCAATGAAATGCCCTAATTCATGAAAAAATACGAGAACTCCCAGAACAATAATTACCCAAAAAATTGTTGAAAATATATCAATCATAATGTTGTACCTTTTTTAGTGTTACACTTCTTGCCCATTGGTCAGCCTCCAGATAGTCGTCAAGAGAAGGATTATGTTTTATTGTATGTAATTGAAGAGCCGTATCAATTAAAACCGGTATATCGGAGAATTTTATTTCTCCCTTTATAAATAACGTAACAGCCACTTCGTTTGCAGCATTAAGTACTGCGGGTACAGTACCGCCTGCCTGGAGTGAGTTGTAAGCCATAAGCAAGCATGGAAATTGTTCATAATCAGGCGGTTCAAAAGTTAACTCCGCATGGGAAAATAAGAAGCTGTTATGCATTGCCATGGGGCGGCGTTCGGGATATGTTAATGCAAACTGTATTGGGATTTTCATATCCGGAATTCCCAGCTGCGCCTTAACCGAGCCGTCAATAAATTCTACCATCGAGTGAATAATTGATTGAGGGTGAATTACAACATCAATGTTATCCGGCGGTACACCAAATAACCAGAATGTTTCAATAACTTCGAATCCTTTATTCATTAATGTCGCCGAATCGATGGTAATTTTATTTCCCATCTTCCAATTGGGGTGATTAAGTGCTTCTTCTACCGTAATAGAATCAAATGTTTCCTCTTTCCGTTTAAGAAAAGGGCCTCCCGAAGCGGTTAATATTATGCGCCTTATGGTATTATTGTTCTCACCCAGAAGACACTGCCAAATCGCACTGTGTTCGCTGTCTACCGGAAAAATTTCGACGCCATGAGTTCTGGCTTCAGAAGTTACCAATTCTCCCGCTACAACCAGGGACTCCTTATTTGCCAGTGCGACATTTTTCCCGGCAGCTATGGCATCAAGCGTTGGAAGAAGTCCTGCAGCGCCGACAATACTATTTACCACTATATCCGCATCTGCCTCTCGAACCATTGTTCGCAATCCCTCGCTCCCCGAGAATAGCTGACTACCGTTATAGACGGTTTTCGCAATGCCGTTTGCAAACTCGGAGTTGCTTATGCACACACAAGCAGGATTGTACTTTTGATACTGCCGGCTCATAAGATCAACGTTTGAATGCGCAGAAATACCTACTAATTCAAATTCATCGGGATTTTGTTCGATTATTTCGAGGGTATTCCGACCAACAGAACCTGTTGACCCTAATAGTAATATCTTTTTTTTCATTAATGAATAATTTCGAACAGGATATAATTATTAAACAAATATTAACACAGTTCCGTTCATATTTTTTATGAAATTCCGCTAAAAAATGGAGAGTACAATGCCAAAAGTTGCGGTTTGAAATTCTCCAATATTATATTCAACATTCATTTTTGTAAAAGGGGTCAATCCGAGAGATATGCCAAATGCAAAATGTGGTACATTTTCCTTGTAAGATTCACTAAATCCTTCCGGATAGTGTGCATCCGGAGCAAGATCAACATCCATCTTAATTATGTTGTAATTCGCTCCTGCATATACGGTTATAACAGGAATGCTTTTCCCTACGATTCCTCCAACAGTAATTGCACTGAGGGAAAAATCGGAAATACCTGTTATACGGCTGTACGCAGAAAAGATCGTGACATCGGGCAAACCTATACCGCGTAATACACTGAATTTTACCAATCCCGATGTCAGTTCAACCTTTTCTTTGTTCTCATCGCCGAACCGGAACGAGAACAGCCGTCCCCCGACTTCGAATCGACCAAAAAGCCCAACATTTGCCTGGAACACAGGAATAATAACAGCTTTAGTGCCGTCGAGAGGGCCTAATTGGTTTTTTTTCGGAATATATCCGAGCATCGACTTCAAGCCGAGGTCGACACCGCCAAACCTGTGTATTGCGGCTGTGTGATATAACCCGCTTCCGAGAATCTGTCCGGCTGCTTTAGTAAGATTCGAAAAGGTTGCAGCGCCATAATTGTTCAAGTTCAAATCTTGTGCGGCTGCCCCGGAGCCAAGAAATATAAAAGTAGTTAAAAGTAAACAACTGTAAATTTTTCTCATTATTCACCTATCTCTTTTCCTTATACCCGGTTACCGTTTTAACAGATGTGCATAGAAGTGTGCACGATAGATACTATATCTCTTTTTTAATTGAGCCTCATGAGTAAAAAAATACGATAAATCTATTTCTTTTTCCCAACAGCAGCCCAGTTCAGATTCAAAACCCCGGAGCAGTGCATCTATAATTTTGCCCTGTGCCTGATGATCGACCGCCAATTCATTATCCTCCACCGTAAGATCGTTCAGAGAACCATGTATAACGTCATCGTTACCGGTAAATAATTTTTTTAGAATGTACTGCTGATCGACTAATAGAATTGAACCGTGCTGGAGGATACCGTTCGCCATACGCCGCTGGGCACTCCCAACCATTTTTCTGCCGGAATTTTTTATTTCGAACCTGGCAGTACTTCCAAAGCAATCATAATATGTGTCGTAGTTTCCTTTGCGGTTCGGTTTATTACGTTCAATTTCAACAGGAATACCTATTCTGCGTAAACCTGCCGAGATGGCTTTACTGATTTCAAAATATAATTGATGTATGCTTAAGGTATAAAGGCTGCAATTTTTCGGGATAATTAC
>Ga0111191_1079_pt1 | contig 10047 bp, 6 predicted proteins | sample DeeMarSWOR324_28_FD_80363 | JGI IMG/M metagenome (GOLD analysis project Ga0111191, IMG submission 80363) | bacterium SM23_31 | reverse complement strand
ATCGCCGCGGCTATAGGACCCCTCGCCATACCTACGAGTTTAACGAATGGCGCTCCAAGAGCAAGTCCCTTGAATATCTGGTCCTCGAAAGTAAATCCTCCCGCTACTGCGAGAGCTGGTACGTATCCACCTTTATCGGCAATGCGCTTCACATATTGGTATAGAAGCGAATGCAGTTCCACCGGAGGCACTCCCCACTCGTTCATCATCCGCCACGGGCTCATACCGGTTCCTCCGCCTGCACCGTCAACGGTAAGAAGGTCTAATTTAAATTTGGACGCAAACAGAACAGCGCGCGCAAGGTCAGCCGGTCTGTAGGCGCCCGTTTTTAGAAAAATGTATTTTGCACCTGCTTTGCGCAGTTCTTCAACTCTTTTTCCAAAAGATTCTTCAGTAACCATCCCAACCCGGGAATGGCGTTCAAATTCTTTAAAAGCGCCCCGCTCAAAAGCCTTTATTACGTCAGGATCGGTCGGGTTCGGCAGAACTATATATCCCCGTTCATACAACATCTGGGCTTTTTTAAGGTCGGTTATTTTAACTTCACCGCCAATATCCTTCGCCCCCTGGCCCCATTTGAGTTCAACACACTGGACGCCGAGCTTTTCTATGGCAAATTCCTGTACTCCCAGACGTGTATCCTCGATGTTCGCCTGTAGAATTATTGCACCGTAACCGTCGCGCTGGTAATCCATAAAAAGTCTGATCCTGCGCTTTAAATCCACCGCATCGACAACCCTGCCGTTTGTGATTTTAGCTTCTGCGTCCATTCCGACAACATTCTCACCGATAGTCAATCCCGTACCTGCAATAGCTGAACCGATACCAAGACCTTCCCAGTTGTTCTTTGCTATGTTGGTTGAACCGATGCCGGGAATAATCCACGGATATCGAAACTTTAATCCTTTATCATGCCCGAACCGGACTTCGAGATTCACAGCCGGGAAAATTGCTTTGTCGCTGTCGGCTTCAATTCCCACTGCGCCCACAGCCGTACCCATTATGTTGAAATGGGAATAATCTACCGGATATGTTTTTTCGGCAGCGGTTGTTATTACCCCAAACGGCTGGGGATAGATTACCTCATGCCCGCGGTAAGCGGATTTGCCTATCTCGCACATTCCGATACAGCCGTCAACGCAGGTTACGCACATTCCCGAAACGGGTGAGATTGATCCTTCGGTTCTATTTTTTGTCAACGTAGCTGCAGAAGTATTTACTCTGGAAAATGACATTTTGTACTCCTCCTTTTCGTATTTTTTAGTCTTTTTTAATTTCACATGCAACGCAGGGATCCATATAACACATCATATCATCGAATTTTTCCTTTTCGATACATGGCGGGCTTAAATTTGCACAACCCCCGCACACAGCTTTTTCCGGCTCGGTATACGTACACCTGAGCTGGCATGCCGGGCATACATACATACATCCGCCGCAGAGGCGGCAGACATCGGAAGGAACATCGAAAGGTGTTCCGATACTCCTGTTCTCTCCCCTTCCGCGAAAACCGATGGCTTTTGCCATCATTTGTTCTTCACAATACCGGACGCACAAACCGCATAAAATACAGTCTTCATATTCCTGTCTGAAACGCTGCCGGCGTACATTGTGTGCTGAAGCAAGGTCTTGAATCGTTTTCGATTGGGGACACGATGCTAATAACAGTTCGATGATTATTTTTCGAGCTTTGACAACGCGCTCCGATGCTGTTCGAACAATGAGCCCTTCTTCAGCGGGATAAGTGCATGAAGTAACTAATCTGGATTTAGAACCTTGTCGGATTTCTACCACGCAGAGGCGGCAGGCACCGTAAGGCGTGAGCCCGTCCGTATGACACAATGTTGGAACAGGAAAACCTAAAAAGCGGGCGGCTTCTAATAGTGTCGTTCCTTCTTCAACTGAAACATTCAAGCCATTTATTTTCAATGAAATCATTCTTTTCCTCCAGCGGCTAAAGATTCTTTTTCATCTTTTTTATCTTGTTTTAGTTGTGTAAATTCCAGGTCACACCTGAGACATCTTCCGGCTTCCTTTGTTGCTTCTTCAACTGAAAAGCACATTTCCACTTCTTTAAAATTTTGTATCCGTGAATCGACCGGGACAGTTGGCTGTGCAACCCTGGTTTCCTTGCCCAGTTCTTCTTCAACTTCTACAGGCTCGATATATTCTTGTGGAAGTTGAGGGGAAATAGGCTGATATAAATCAATATCACTTAGATAGCGGTCAATCATTACTGCCGCTTTTTTCCCGTGGGCAATTGCATCGACAACAGTATTAGGACCGGTCACCACATCGCCGCCTGCAAAGATGCCAGGCTTATTTGTTTCGAGAGTTTCCTTTTCAATCTTGATTTTTCTTCCATCTGCGAACTCCAATCCAAATGTCGATACATCACTGATACTCGGTTGTTCGCCAATCGCAACTATCAAGGTATCAAGCGCAGCAATATACTCCGATTTCGGAATTGGAACAGGTCTGCGGCGTCCGCTTGCGTCAACTTCCCCTAATCTGTTTTTGATAAATTCGACACCACTCAAACTTCCGTTTTTAGTGTGAATTTTCACCGGAGAAACAAGGAGTTCAATTTTTATCTTTTCATCTATTGTAGCGTCTATCTCTTCCTCAAAAGCAGGCATTTCCTGACGCGTGCGGCGATAAAAAATTGTTACACTTTCGACATCTTTTTGACGGAGTGCTACACGGGCTGAGTCTATTGCAGAGTTCCCGCCGCCAATAACACCTACTCTTCCTCTGGCAAGATTTTTATCGTTTAAATGAAAAGACTTTAAAAATTCCATTGATGTATAAACGTGTTCGGTATCTTCGTTTTCTATGTTTAGTTTCTGACTTATATGTGCTCCCATAGCCAGAAAAACAGCTTTAAAACCTTTTTTATTGAAAAGGTCGTCTATATTAAAGTCTTTTCCGAGAGGAGTATTGCACTTTAAAGTTACATTCTCATCTATGATTGATTCTATTTCCTTCTCGAGTACATCCCGCGGGAGACGGTAGGGCGGAATTCCGCTGATTAACATGCCGCCGGGTTTGTTTTCAGATTCAAAAATAGTTACTTTGTAGCCGCGAAGAGAAAGGTAATGGGCAGCAGAGAGACCCGCTGGACCTGCACCGATAACGGCCACTTTGGGTGCATCCCGGCCGGTTTTCACGACTTTGAGCGGTTTATATATTGCGGGATCAACATGGTCGGTAACAAAACGCTTCAATGCTCTTATAGCTATTGACTGCCCGCCTCCGGTTCCGGCGCGGCATCTGTCTTCACATGGATGAGTACAAACCCGCGCGCATACGGACGGAAACGGATTGGCTTTTCTTATAACTCCATATGCGGCTTCGTAATCTCCGTGTTTTATATGAGCTATGTAAGCCCATGCTTCCGTACCTAACGGGCAGGCAGATTGACACGGAGCTCCAATAAGCTCTTTACATACGCCTGCAGGGCATCGCTTATATTTGATGTGCTCAATAAATTCATCACGGAAATATTTTAATGTAGATAATACGGGATTTGGCGCAGTCTGCCCCAGCCCGCACATTGTTGTATCTTTGACAACTTCAGCAAGTTCTTCGAGAAGATCGAGCTGTTCAAACGTGCCTTTTCCATTGGTAATATCTTCAAGGATTTCATACATGCGCTGCGTTCCCTTGCGGCAGGTATAACATTTGCCGCATGATTCATCTTTAAGAAAATTCATATAATATTTTGCAATGTCAACCATGCATGTATTCTCATCCATCACAATCATACCGCCGGAGCCCATGATAGAACCAGCCTTGCTCAGGCTGTCGTAATCGATAGGTAAATCAAACATTGAAGCAGGAATGCAGCCTCCTGAAGGACCGCCTGTCTGCACAGCCTTTATTTTTGCTTTGCCGATGGATCCGCCCCCAATATCGTAGGTTATTTCTTTGATGGGAATTCCCATCGGCACTTCAACTAAACCCGTGTTTCTGATTTTTCCGACAAGGCTGAAGATTTTAGTGCCGGTGTTCCCGGAAACACCTACTTCAGCAAACTCTTTTGCTCCTATGCTGATAATAACCGGTATATTTGCAAGCGTTTCTACATTATTAATACACGTGGGATAGCCCCATATACCCTTTTTGGTTGGGAAGGGCGGTCGCTGTCTGGGTTCGCCCATTCTACCTTCTATGGATTTGATCAGCGCCGTTTCTTCACCGCATACGAAAGCACCGGCGCCTCTTACAATTTCAATGTCGAATGAGATTCCGGTGCCGAGTATATTATCCCCCAGAAGTCCGAGCTCTCTTGCCTGTCTTAGTGCAATAACCGTATGTTTGATTGCAAGGGGGTATTCACATCGAACGTATATAACACCTTTTGTTGCACCAATTGCAATTCCACCTATAATTAATCCTTCAATAATGGAGTGAGGATTTCCTTCCAGAAGACTGCGGTCCATATATGCACCCGGATCGCCTTCGTCTGCATTACAAACGATGAATTTTTGAGCTGCTCCATTTCCGGATGCCCTGGCAATTTCCCATTTATTACCGGTTGGGAAACCGGCGCCGCCTCTTCCCCTAAGTCCTGACTTCTTGACCTCTTTGATGATCCATTCAAACCCGTATTTAGTGGGATTATTAAGAATTTTCACTAAACCGGAATATCCATCATGCCGTATATAATCATAAATCCTTATAGGATCAACTGATTCATTTTTGCTGAGAATAGTGCGAGTCTGATTTTTAAAATATGGAATGTCAAGTATAGATAAACAGGGTTTTTCTCCATTATGTCCAACTTCTTTATAAAGCAAGTCTTCAATGACTTTATTTTTAATAACAGCTTCAATAATTTTTGGGACATCCTTCATCTTGATCTTAGGATAGAGATTTTTTGCCGGCTCAACCATAATAAAAGGTTCTACCTCGCAAAGACCATGACAGCCGGTTATACGCAGAGAAATTTTTTCATGAAGTCCATTTTCCAAAATATATCGCTTTGCTATTCGAATGATATCATTTGCGCCGCTTGCTTGTCCGCATGTACCAGCGCTAATTACTATACAGGGTTTTTCCTCTTTCGCCTCATCTAAAATGATCCGGCGCAAATCGTTATATTCTTCAACAGTCGAGAGTCGTTTCATTAAGCCGTGCCTTTCATTTGAGTTAATAATCAGGTCTTTAAATAGTCTGCATTTATTTTATCGTACACCTGACGGTCTTTAGATAATACCTCATTATCAAATGCAGATAATTTTATACTCCGAGCAATAACATAAGATTTACTCCAAATATGAAATAATCTTAATTTACATTAAATCCAGCATATGTTCCTTACACCCGCGGCGTGAACATATTTGAACCACACCGCCTCCTTGTACAATCATAGTAACCATGGGTGCGGCGCATTCCGGACAGAGGGATGCGCCGGTGAGGTCTGCGTGGCAGTGGGGACAAAAAATGTTTAAAACTGTGTCCAAAGGAATTTTGTACTCTTGTTCAATAGAATAGCTCCCATATAAAGATGATAACCTGAGCCATCCGTGCGTGTCTCCGAAAGAGATAGTAACGCGTATAGAAGGATGTCCATCAATGTCAAAACTTTTATCCATCAGGCTGTGGTTACACCTCGGACAACTTACTTCAACAGGAAAAATCCGCTGGTCTGTTCCGATTTCAACCTTATCCAAACCATAACGGGCTTTCTCTATTATTTTACTTACCTTTACTCTGTTTACATTAGAGAAATAGCGGCCGTCTACCACTGTAATAGGACCGAGAGCACAAGCTCCCAAGCAGTTGACCGTTTCCAACGTGAATTCGCGGTCCGGTGTCGTACTGCCTGCTTTGATATTCAGTTGTTTTTCAAATTCTTCAGCTACAACAGGTCCCCCGCGTACATGACATGCGGTACCAAGGCATACTGAAATAAGATGTTTCCCTCTCGGCTTAAGGCTGAATGCTCTATAGAATGTTGCCACGCCGTAAATATCTACTAAAGAACGGTTTGTTTTTTCAGCAACTATTTTTAGCGCTTCTGCCGGTAAATAGCTGTACTGTTTCTGGATGTCTTCAAGGATAGAGATTATCCCCCCGTTATTCCGGTAATTCTTGTCGACTATGTCGATAATGTTTTCCCGTTTCATATTTTTCCTGCCTCAAAAAAATGATCAATAAAATGTACTTTAACTTTCTAAATTGTTACATAAATTCGCAAAAATAGGAATTTTCATGTTTTATTTGAGATATAAAAATGCATTTTGACTAAAAATCGGGATATTTTCTGGCACAATTCCGCCAAAACATCAATATTAAATAATAATAACATAAAAAATGCAAATTCCATTCCAAATTATTGCCTGAGCATTTGAATAAATCAAGAACCACAAAGTTGCAATAGAAAAAAACAAAGAGCCCAACACAGTATATTAATCCCGCTCAGCGGGATAGAATTTTTGAATAAAACGGCTTGAATACCTATTCTATCTTTTTCAACGGATTTACAGATTTTTCCAGTTAATAACTCATAACTGAGAGTATAAAGCTGACATAAAAATAATTTAACGTTATTAATTGTATAGTGCAATACATATAAAAATTCAATGGTAATATTGACTGTTTCAGTTTTTTTGTTATTTCTTCCCGGCTACTTCGGTAAATTGAGGTTAATAGTAGGTGATATTTTTTTTATAAACAGTTATTAAATCATCACAGTAACAATATATTAAAATTAAACCGTGGCAATAGCAGCGTTTGTTACCCGGCGCTTGATTGAGAGGCAGGTATTCCGGCAGGTGGGAATTATAATTCCAAATATGTAATGTTACAGCAGTACAGGATTTAATTTATTCTCAGGAATAAGTATTCGACCGCATACATCGCATTGAATTAATTCCTGCAATTTTTCAACTTCCACTATCTTCTGAGGTGGAATAGTCTTAAAACAGCCGCCGCAAGCATCCCTGGTTATAGGAACGACGGCGACTCCGCTTTTTGCATTTCGTATCCGTTCATACCGTTTGAGTATCTGCAATTTAAGGCGAACAGTTAATTTCTCACGCATATGATTAAGTTCCAGTTCTTCCTTTTCCGTTGCTTTCAAAAGGGCATTCAATTCCTTTTCTTTACTTTTCAGATCCTTTATTAACTGCTCTTTTTCTTCACTATATTCTTTAACCATGTTCTGGTTTTCTTCGTTGGCTTGGATCATCTCGAGTATCTGGTTTTCACCCTCTTCAATTTCTTTCTTTTTCATTTCAATTTCATTTGTTATGGCATCGTATTCTTTATTACTCGTGACATTGTAAAGCTGATTTTGATATTTTTTAAGCTTTTCTTGTGCCAGTTCAACCAGATTTTCTATGCTTATGCGTTCCCGTTCGATTTTCTCGATTTCTTTCAGTGTATTTTTAATTTGTGTTTCTAATTTACTAATAGAGCTTTTTAACCGGGAAACTGTCTTGGGAAGATCACCCTTTGAAAATTCCAGGTAAAAAAGTTTTTTATCGACTTCCTGAAGGGATGCCAAATACTCTAATATCTCTTTCATGCTCATGTCACAATGTCCTTAAGGCTGCCCTGTATAATAAAAAAAGTGCACCATTCATTCATGGTGCACTTTTTTAGTTTTCTTGAGTTTTATTATCTGATGTGTTGTAAAACTTTATTTTTGTTAACAACGCCATATAATTTTTCGTCTCAATCAATAAAGGCGATATTCTCATATACTCTTCCGCCCATAGCAAACGCCAGGGAAATCAAAAAATAATATTTAAATATTTTATACATTTTTCCAAAGATAAAAAATTTTATATAGATTTATAATGTATAAATTTATATTTTAATATGCAATAATTTTTTTAAGATTTTTAATTTTTATGGCAGCAGATTTATTTCAGGATAACCGCTTTGGAAGCTAATATTTTATTGTTATCCTGTTTATCCACAAGCATTATCTTACACGTGCCCGTTACGTCAACAAGTTGTTCCAAAGAAACATCCCATAGCTTTCTATTGAAAGTTTTCTTTATATAGGTACGAAATCGGTCATAACGAATCGGCTGATCCCATACCTCTTGACGCATCCCGTTCGCATATTCGATGACCCAGGTAATAGTCTTACCCGAACAATTGATAATCTCCGTCCAGATTTGTACTGCTCTTATACCACTCTCACCAAGCTCGAGCGTCTTTTGGTCGGGGAATACGGTTTCAAGCTCTTTGGTTTCGGAATTCCAGCCGTCACCGAGTACAATGCCCCGCGGAACAAACGCAGTCGTATCCTGGGCATATACATAAAGTGCGCCACACAACAGTAGCGTCAAAAATAAAAAAGCCTGAAGTAAATGTTTGATGTTGCGCATGATAACCTCCTGTTTTTTATTAAGTGTTGAAATCACAGCCATTTTATAAATTATAACGGTAAGGTGCATTTTCTAATAATATACAAAACAAATGTCTATTTCAAAGACTTTTTAGGAAAAAACTGCACGTAATTTACATTTCAGGAGAAATGAAAAAACCAATGGCTGCTTTAAGCCAGTAATTTGCATAAACCATAATAAAAAATTAGAAAACGGCAAATTGCTTGACAATATAATACCGCTTTTGTATCTTTGCTGTACAATGAGAGTGTTGCATAACCATAACCATTCATTATGGTGGATTTCAAGACGAGATTACTGCGCTTCGCTCAAAATGATACACTCATCCCTGATGTCTTTATGATAAGCGAAGGGACGAAGCAATTATATTCTAACTATGCAGCAATCCCATAATATAAATATTTCTGTCTTTGAGTTGTAAATTGAACTCTTCACTAATTGTTTCAAAGAAATATAAATTTATCACAATACCGGTTATTTGGTGTATTTTACTGGTCTCGCTCAGCTGTATGATGTGTTCATTCCTGCTTCATAAACCGGTCCGACCACCGGTTCAGATAATTCCTAAGCAGTTTCCGGACGGCTCACAGTATTACGTTTTTTACAGTATCCCTGATTATTTTCCCTCAGATATTCATTTTTATAAGAGGGGGGAGGTCCTGAAAGTGTTTGTGTATCAAGAGCGGGAAATGGACCTCATTTTCAGAACAACTGATTCCATAGAGGATATTATACAATACTTCAAAACAGAAAGTGAAAAGAACAACTGGAAAATAGAACGAATGGCGGCAGACCCTTTAGCGGAGCATCAGATTATTACATTGCCTCTTATATATAATAACCATTCCGTTGAGACCTTACAATATTCTGCATACCGGGGATACATTTTTACTGCATCACGCGGAAACAGGGTTATGGTCTGCCGGATTATTCAGGTAACAGACACACCGTTCACTTTGATCGTACAACAGATTAGAACAAAGTTATAAAATTCAGGTTAAAGTGGATAATACAAAGTTAATACTATTTTATAATTTTTACTTTTCACTTAGCATTTGCATTTTGAAATAATTCTTGATTTTGTGATATAATTTACATAATTTTTGTTTCATTTTTTTGTTAACATATTACTGTTTTGTGCTTGTGTGTTTCAGGTATATTTGGCTTTATGCAGGATGTATTTTTTCAGTTTTATATTTTTTAATGGGGCGTCGTCAAGTGGTAAGACACAGGATTTTGGTTCCTGCATACGGAGGTTCGAATCCTCCCGCCCCAGCAATGTACAGTATCATTATTGACGAGAACAAAAACAAGAAACTAAAAGTAGCGTAGATTAAGTAGAAAAACAATAAAGAATGTGGTGCTGGACTTATGCTTTATGATTTAAAGATTTTTTCCGGTAATTCTAACAGAGATCTTGCAGAAAAAATAGCTGCTTCAATAAATTTACCGCTTGGCAATTCAACCATCTCGCGGTTTTCGGATGGTGAAATCCGCGTAAAGATTGAAGAAAATATCAGGGGAGCGGACGTTTTTATTATCCAATCCACCCAGCCGCCGAGTGACAACTGGATGGAATTGTTGATAGTACTTGATGCTGCCAAGCGCGCCTCAGCCGGTAGAATTACCGCAGTGATTCCATATTTCGGTTATGCCCGGCAGGATAGAAAAGAAC
>Ga0111191_1078_pt1 | contig 10065 bp, 3 predicted proteins | sample DeeMarSWOR324_28_FD_80363 | JGI IMG/M metagenome (GOLD analysis project Ga0111191, IMG submission 80363) | bacterium SM23_31 | reverse complement strand
ACGCCGCATATGTTCCTTATATAAATCTATGGACATGCTATTCCAGAAATCCGTTATAAACTTTTTTTTCCCTTCAAATTCGTATGCTTCAAATGTCTTTTTTTGTGCGTGTGTGATTATATATTCAAGCTTATTCCAGTGTTCCTGAATATTATTTGGCGTGATTTCCAGTTCGATTCTACCGGTTGCTTGTTCAGCAATAATTTCGCCCGGTTTATAGACCATAAAATCAGTTCTTTTTTCAGATGTGATCCCCGTAGCATCATCTGTAACCTTAATATGCAATAAGTAATAGTTATTTTTCAGCGAAAGAATATTTACTTTTTCCGCAATTACCGCAAGGACCGATTCCGGTTTTTTTATTGGCGGCTTTTTAAGCCAATGCACTCGTTCTCCTTCAGGACTGAGTATCTGATATTCTACTGTATACGTATCTTTATCATTTTTCGGTTTACCCAGATTATAGATTTCGCTGTAGAAGCAAAGTGTGGGTTTTGAATTACCATACAGCCTTCCGGGCAATGGTTCAATATACAAGGTGCCGTGCTTGATAAATTCCTTAGCAAATTCGCTTGTGTCTGTTACAGGTATAATGTTGGAAGCTAACTGTATGTCACTCATACTGATAATACTTGTAGGATATCGCGGCACGGAAATCACTGTGCCTGTCGGTGTGGAAGATGAGACTTTTGAAATAAGGTCTGTGATCGTAATGTTTAAGTCATACGTTCCCGGCGGAATCAGTAAATTTGCTACTTCCAGTGAAGCCTGTATTTCGGCTTCAGAAATGTCGGGAACCTTTATAACCCGCTGCCATACCAAACTGTCTATTACACTTTCTTCTTTATCTTTTATTTTGACATCTAATTGAACAAAGGCGTAATAGTTGTTATCTTCTCTTTTAATATAAGAAAATTGCCCGTTTAATATTGACATGTATATTTCTAAATAAGTTTTACCCGGATCAGTCAAACTGCTGAATGTTGCAATCATCGTATCCCAGGCAAACTGGTTCTGTCCGGTAATAATAGTCTGCGGGTTCTGACGGCCATAACTAACCGTGGAAATCATAAAAATACTACAAAGAATAAAGAAGGTCTTTCGCATCATTAAATATCACAATCATTATTTATGATTTATTATTATCAATAATTAGGCGACACTTTTTTAAGAAAAGGCAACCATCCCGAATCTTTGAATCTTTCATCTTCAATAAAATAGTCATAGATAAGAGGATTGTATAACGTTAATTCAAAGGTTATCGGTACCGTATATCCATAAATCTGGTCGGTAGTATTGTGTTCTATATCTCCTGAAGGGCGAACGATAAATAAATTGTACTTAAGATTGACGATCCGGTTATCGGACAGGCGTTCAGGAGTTTTTTGAAATTGAAATCCCGAAAAAGTAATATTATCCCATCCTACAGACTGATATTGGTCTCTTTGGTCGCGAAAATTTTTTGATAGTGACATAGCACCGCCGCCTTTTATAAAAAATCTTAATCCTTTGAGTTCGTATTTACCATTTGCCGGTGCATTAGGAATAAAGAAAAAGCCGGCAGAATCTGTCTTGGTCCATTCGAAATACGGTTCATTTTCACCGTAAATACCGATAACAGCAAGCTCAATATCATCTTTGTAAACTTCCTGTTTTCCTTGGAAATTATCAAATATCATAGTAATATTTCCGACTAATAAAGCCTTGTTCTCTTCAGGCTCGGTTAAAACTACCTGTATACCACTTGCGCACATTAAAAGAGAAAGAGACACTAAAAGAAGAGAAATAATCCTGACTTTCGCATTCATTTCAAACTCCAGTTTATCTAAAATGCCCATTTAAAAGCAAAGAGATATTCTAATAAGAATATCTCTTTGCGATTAACTGATTACGAATATTTAGCGGTAAAACTTTTCATTCTAAAATTTGATCTCAATAGACGTTACATATACACCTTCCAGATCGCCGTAATCTGCATAGGCGTAATCGAAGATCATCTCAGAATTCATAATAGGAATCTTAATACCGCCGCCGAAAGAGTATTTAAAGGTATCGTAATTTTGTTTTGATCCACCCCGGATGGATAACATATTGTTCCACATATATTCCACACCGACAATTGAACGAAACGGTGCATCAAAAGCATCGTTGATTTCCGTCAACAACGTCAACTGATGAATATCATTCGGCAAAACAACACTCGTTGGTCCGACAAAATCAAATGCTATACCGCCGGAAAACGTAGTAGGCAGAGCATATTTATCCAAGATCAGCCGTGACGGCAGCTGGCGGTTTCCGGGAAAAGCCTCTTCCTGTCTTTTGAAAAACGTAAAATCAGGACCTTCGTCTATTTTCATTTCAGGCCCAAGGTGTTTTATTGCCAAACCAAGTTTCAGTCCACCGACACCCGGCGTATATACTGTTCCGAAGTCAGCAGCAAAATTAGTTGCGGAACTATTCCAATATTTTTCACTTATGTACTTAAAAGATACTCCGAAGAGTACTCTATCGGTCAAACGACGCGCAAAAGAGAATCCGTATGCAGAATTAGAAGAAAACACGTATTGTCCGCGCTCTCTTCTCTGCATCTCAATATCCGTTCTATAAATCCAGCCAAGGTTCACATAGTTGATATAGACGCCGATAGCGCTGCTCTCGCCAAAAGGTATCACAATACCGGTGAAATGCTGGCGAATATCAGCATACAAATCAACATTATGATAGGTAAAGGTTGGTTTTTGAAAGTCTGCCAGTCCGGCGGGATTAAACAGCATCGCTGTTCCGTCATTAGCAATAGATGTGAATGCACCACCCAAGGCTACTGCACGTGCGCCGACTTCTAATTTCAGGAAATTTGCGGCGGTTGACCCTGCTTTATTTACTTCTTCTTGTCCAAAAACCGCTCCTGGTATTAGCAGGCTCAGTACAAGAACAACCAATAAAAAACGTTGCATACTATTATCCTCCTACTAATATTAAGTCTTTTTTTCATATTAAGGCCCGGGGCATAGAGCCCCGGGCAATTGTGTTTATTTAATAATGACCAATTTTTCCATGAACTTTTTACCGTCCGGTGTTTTAACAATGTATATATACATACCATAGGAGACATCCAAATTCTCATTTGTCAATAAATCCCATGTTGCTTCACCGACTCCGGTAGGATAACGTAACTTATGATCTTCCACAGTCGTAGGAATATTAAATCCTCCTGTATTATCCTTATGTTCGATAGTCCGTATCCGATCACCGGCAAGTGTGTAAATATCAATTGTACATTCCGGAGGAAGATTGAGGAATCGAATTTCCCTTCTATTCCATGATTCAGTACCAACGTACAACTCTGTCGGGGACGATACAATATATGGATTCGGGACGGCAACTATTCTGTCCATAATATATTCCTCTTCATCGATATGACTTTTCGCGGTTTCAAAAATATAGGTATCGTCTTCCGTAAAGGGGAATTCCGTCTTCCAAATTAACTTGTCACCGACCGAAGGATTATACCGGTCAAGAGAATCCTGCGTCCAAAATAGAGTGTCAAAGGTTACCTCTAATGAATCATACGGTACTTCATTAATACCATAAAAAAGTGTATCAATGTAAACAGTTGTATCGGGAGGATCAACGTTTGTATCGATGATAACTGTTGTATCGGCGATAACAACCGTATCATAGGTAAGAAATTCCGGGTCCCAGATTAATAAATCCACTATATTTGCATGGACGTTTTTTATGTCGCCAACCTCCGGATAATCTCCTGTGTAATCATTTCTCCAAACCCGCTGTTCTTCCCATGCGGTTGAATCTACTACCCATACAACCGGACAGTCTATTTCTAAAATCCACAGCAATGTACCGGGATCATCCGGGTGTATAAGATATATATTATCAAGGCTTGACTGGTATGTTCTAAAAGCCATATCCCAGGATGTGCTATACGGTCTCAGAAACATTTGAACTGTCTCTCCGGTATAATCCGGAACGGGTTGTCTCACCTTCATTACCGAGTCGGTTATATCCCAGATTTGAAACGGATAGATTTTCGCCGTATCTTTTACACGGTCATTGTTATTATATCCTGTATCAGCAGCGCCGCCATAAAAGCGCATTTCATAAATTGCGTTGTCATCTGCTGAAGCATTATAAGCTATAAGGTCGCCAAAGTACCATTTCCCATGCCCGTCCGGGTACCAGTCACCATCCTCATCTTTAGCCTCAGTATACGGGCTTCCGGTGGCTAAGCGTCTCTCTACGGTTTCATCAGACCACTTTTTAATATATTGTTGTGGTAAATCTACATTTGTAAACGCAAAACCGATACCGTCAAAAACCGGATAAAAATCTTTAACTACGGTTCCGGCATCTAATTCGCTTCGATTAAATATGGTGGGAACATTCTCCATAACCTTAATATCGGCATCAGTATCGTAGACGGTATAACCGAGTCTTTCGGAAGTGTCTTTCGTAACTACATCTACATACTGAAACTTGGCAAACGAAATTAAATATTCTTTATCCTTTACCAATAATTCATCCACGACCTGGTGTTCTATAATACCGGTAGATATACCAGTCGGATGCGGATAAACTGTCCGGTCTGCGAGCTGAGGAGAATCAACTGAATAGTCATGGATAGTAGTATCGCCGGAGGCATAACCGAGCGTTTGGTAAACCGGCTTAATAAGGACGAAATTCCTGTACCTCGGATTTGAACCTATCGGCGTTGAAGAAGACGGTATGCCCTGTACTGAATCCCACCTGTCGTATGCTTGTAAAGCATATTCATACCGCAGACCGTTAACTACATCTCCATCGAAAAAGGTATGTATGATACCCGTATCATCACCCATATAGAGTTCATAGTCGAGTTGAGGATTCTCTGCAGTATTAGTTTCCAAAAATTCTGCAACACCGATTGGGTCCCATCCTGTCATACCATTTATTAAATCCCACTGACCGAACAACTCGAATTCTGATTCAGCATTTGGATCGTACATTCTTTTATAGAGTCTATACCCTTCAAAGTCATATTCCTTTGTCCCGTAATCAAGGGTTAATTCCGAAAGATCATTCCAGTACAGTGTGACGCCGTCTTGTTCTCCAAGATACATCGGCATATTGTTTTCATCAAGAACCAGCGTTCCTTTTGCCCACACGGTAGGGGTTGACGGGGGACCTGAGCCCCTGAAGAAGGCCTCGTACAGACGCTTCGCATATTCAAGGTTTCTGTAAACGTCTACAAACCTGTCGTGCGGGTCGACGCCGAATCTTAACGGGTCGTTAATGGGCCAGCGGTCACCTTCTTCCATTCTCCTGTCGTCCTCTGATCCCGGAGAAAGCGGTCCCGGGTTATCATCCGAGCCGAACATACAAAAGGATAATTGAGCTGTGTCACCCGGAGACATTTCGAAAGGACCGGAAGCAATCATAAAACTTACATACGGTCTATTACCATAGGACCTGCAGTCGAGCGTGTTCAGTCTAAGCGAGCCGTCTTCTCTGTAATCATGAAAATTGATCATAGAATCAGGATTGTCAAACGTATAATCGGGTTCTACGCCCTCTGAAATTGTAGGATGGAAATAAAGCCTCCTTTCTGCCCCGGTATCATCATACTCATCCATAATTTCCGGTCTGCCTGCCATCATGGCAAACAGCCTCATCTCATATATCTGCCCCGGTGAAGAGTTACGTGGGGCGTACTCATCAAAGTAATGCCACGCAGTTATGCCAAGGTTCATAACGGTTTGCGGCATGTAAAAACTATAAACCGACACCGGTCCGTTATAGGTGGTACCCCACTGCCTTTGATGCCATCCGTATTTAAAATAAAAGAATATAGCATCAGGCGGCACCCACCAGGCATAGGTATCCTGTGCATACGGTCTTGCGTAATTAGAGCTGCTTGTTCTCCGATAGTCGGGAAACTGGGACCACCACCACATTCCGAAATAGACACTGTCGATAGTACCGTTATACATATGCCGGTATGGGTCACCCATTAGCTCATTACCGTTCGGTGCGCGAATCCAGCTTTCTTTCTGAAAAACTAAATCTACATCCCAGTAAATGATATCTTTAGTAAGCGGGGAAGCATATGCGAATGTATTGGTTTCCAGATCAAATCCGACGGGATAACCGGTAGTGATATTATCGTTGGGTCGTATTCCGTTATACTTATCAAATTCGGAATAATAGGAACACAAATCTGCGGGGAATTGACCTGGCTGTTCCTGACCAAATGTTTCTGAAGTCGGGTCAGCGTCCCGAGCCCATCTTCCGGGCCAGTGCCTTTCGCCCGGGGTATCCGTCCACTCGCCACTGCCTGAGAAACCATCTGCGGGACCGTAATACCCTTCGGGCCATGAATCATCACGGCTACTGATAGCACAGAGCGGTATATTACCGGAAGACCGCGCTCCATCGGGACCACCCATGGCTCGAAAGAGATTAAAATCTTTTGCTTCCCAGTCGGCATAATTAATACTCAGGGGCTGACCGGATATGATTATAGCCTGTATTAATTCGAGCACATTATAGTTCTTGCTCCTGTTTACTCTGCCAAATTCATATGTAGGGATATTTAAACCCCATGGTCCCGGAGGCATACCAACCATAGGAAACATACGGATAATTTCACCCCAGTATCCATGGACCATATATGGAAAGTAGTTACTTTGCCAGTAGCCGTATGTTCTGGAATTACCTATTAATTCTCCGATATCGTTAAAAAGAATGCCGCGGTCACTAAAGGCATCCTGTTTATACAACAGTTCTTCTCCGGGAAATACATCGTCCGGTACTCTTTTATTCACCGGATCCTGTGCATAAGAGACCGCAACAATGAACAACATACTAATACATAGCAGTCCGATAAACGTTAAATTTTTCAATTTCATATTGATAATCTCCTTTTACTAAAAGGTAGTTCATTAATGAAGCGGTATAATAACGGCTTGGTTGAAATTGACATGTTCGCGTATTACCAGTGCCATTATTCTAAAATATATGACCTGCTCTCCCTGAGCCCCGAGTGTTCGAGTGACGGGAGAGCAGGCATGATTTTTTTTACATTACGTTATCCCGAATATTCGGGATAAATATTAAAATTGAATTCTGAAACCGAATTGAATATTGCGGTTTCCTACGAAGTTATTCGTCGTAAATCCGTCCACTACCGTAGAAGAATAACCTTCATAACCCGTAACATATCCTGCACGACCGGTAGTCCCATACGGCTCTTGTTCCAGTCTGGTATTCAAGACGTTGCCCAAATTGACAGACAACTGTGCCTGCTTTTCAAAGAGCGTAAAGTTCTTCCGTAGTCTTGCATTAATATTATGCTGGAACGGTGCTGTGTTGCCTCTTGAGGATACTTCACCGATACCGGCGGATGATGTACTGCTTGGCGTATAAGACCATCCGGAATTGCCGGAATATGTCAAGTAAACACCAAAATTAGAGAGGGGCTTGAATCCGAAAACGTTTGGACCGAAACCGCGAGGAAGCTGGAAGTCAAAGTTACCGCGAATACTATGGGGACGCTCCCACTCCGGTTTTATTTCACGCTTCGGCATTGTCACTGTTGTATATGCCGAAAATGATCCTTCACCCTCTCTTACGCCTGAACCTTCCCAGGAGGTCTGCGCTATCGTGGTAGTTTTTGTCCAGGAGTACCCGATATTGCCCGAGAAATAATGGCTATATCTCTTTTTGATGCTCAGGTCGAGACCGCGGCGCGAACCGAAGTTATTATTCAGTAGTACCGAATAAGCGTATGGATTGTCCATACCGGGATCCGAATATTCGAGAACGTTTATGGAACCGACCTGGTTTGTTGTCTCATTGAGCCACAGGTCGGCAGTAATTGCGATTAACGATCCGATCTGATGCTGCATACCGAGTTCATACTGGATGGATTTTTCTTGCATAAGACTGGGATTACCCACAAGATCACCCTGCATCAAGGCCTCTTGTCGAACGTTGATAGCCTGATAGAGGTCACGATAACTTGGATTCTGGTAAAAATGACCGAAGTTGAAGTTAATAGTTGTTACGTCGGTCAACGGGAAAGCGACGCCGAAGCGAGGGCTGAATTTAAATTTCCTCTTTGCTTTAACAAATGGATTATAGATAAGCATCTCATTCGGGTCCGGCGACAATGGATTATACCCTTTTAACGGATCCAGCGGGTCTGCCCACATCTCGCCACCGGCGTTTGCATAATCGATCCTCGTACCGAGACTTACGACAATGCTTGTTAACTCTATCCTATCGTTTAGATATATAGAACCCTCTTTCGGGAACATCCGGTAGATCGTTGGTCGGGTCGCTACTCTGCTGCGATCACTATAATCTTCATAGTACATGTCTCTATAAGTAAAGTCGAGCCCGGTTTTAATCTGATGGTTCTGGGTTACCTGGCTGGTTATGTCCAACCTGCTGACACTTGTCCAGGATTCGTCACCGGAATAGAATGGATCGTCACCTATCATTATATAATATCCTTCCCATGGGTCGTACCCGTAGCTTCTGCCTCCACCGCTGTACGTGTTAAAGTCATATTCCCACTTGACCTTTGTATTTTGCCAATCCGGAGCAAAAATCCACCAGTCATTTTTGTAAATTTCTTCATAGTCTCTTAAAATTCTTACTTTACGTCCGGCACGGAAATATTGACCACTTATAACGTACGTTGTTTTTGGACTGAGCATGTGGTTTAAAATAAACGAATATCTTTCGTCGCTGGTAAAGTTTACATTTCGCCCAGCCTGCCCTGTACGATTCCGGTTACGGTATCTAATGAGCTCTTCCCTCGGGAAAACATCCGCACCCTCCGGCAGACCCATCCGGTCTCTCATAGCGTATGTATATTCGGGGTACATGTAAATAATGATTTCACCTGCTCTGTGCTGGTAATCTGCAAAACGGATAGCTCTTTGCATCTGCATAGTTCTAAGGTAAGGACCGACAGGCCAGCGATAAAGATAATAGGCGGTTCTCAAATTAGGCTGTTGATACCGCTGGGAATGAGACCCGGACAATGAAAATCTCAAAGCCTGAGAATAACGATAAGTTAACTTTGCGTTTACACCAAATCCGTTATTGAAGCCGAGACCAATCCACCCTTTGTACATGTCAAGCGGATTAATCCATCTGTCAAACAATCCGTATGAATATACGGGGGATGTAGTTTGCCTAACTCCGTCGTAATCACAACCGGGTAGATATAACCGGCTTTCCGCCCACGTGTTCAAAATTTCCAATGTTGAGGGTTTATCACCCCGATGGTCATCCCAGGTGATATCATCCAACAGGTAGGTATCGTTCACACCGGCATTCAAATTGCCGGAAACAATATAAGATAAACCTCGAACGCCTTTAACCGGACCGAGCAGTGAAAAATCGACACTCTGAGAATTGTTTGCTTCACCCACTTGCGTCGCAAACGCATCTACTCCGAAGGGACGAGATGTGTTATACTGAAGGGTTCCGGTCGTTTGTGTGCCTCCTTCACGCGTGGTGATATTAACGACACCTGAGAGTGCATTACCGTACGAGGCATCAAACCCACCTGCCTGAACACTCATCTGTTCGATTGCGAATGTGTTGATTCGGGTACCGAATCCGCCGAATACCGGATTATTAACAACCATACCATCAATCATCAGAGAAACTTCGTTATTTCTACCGCCGCGTATGCGGATATCGTCGATACCGCGCTGTTCATATCCATCTCTTTGATACGGCGTATTCGTTAATACCGTGACATTCGACTGAGTAGCAAGGAGCTGGGACAGGTCGTTTATCGGCATCTCGATAATTTCATCATAATTAACCGTTTCCATTTTATATGTTCTGTCCGCTTGAATCATTGCCTGTTCGCCGACAACAATAACTTCTGTTCCCAAATCAATAGTACCCACTGTCAAATTGAAATGGCCAGGAGTTGTCTGATCGGGCCTAATTTCAAGTCCTTCCAGCTTCATAGGCCTATATCCTACATACGAAGCGGACAAATCATATATACCCGGCATAACGTTCATGATGAAGTAATAT
>Ga0111191_1077_pt1 | contig 10204 bp, 7 predicted proteins | sample DeeMarSWOR324_28_FD_80363 | JGI IMG/M metagenome (GOLD analysis project Ga0111191, IMG submission 80363) | bacterium SM23_31 | reverse complement strand
CCGCACGGTGGGATCGCACTTGGGTTCGACAGAATTGTCATGCTGATGGCGGGAGCACAGTCCATTCGGGATGTCATTGCCTTCCCTAAGACTAATCGCGCTTACTGTCCGATGGTAGATACTCCGTCGGAAGTGGATAAGGAGCAGCTCAAGGAACTGGGTTTAATATTGGTAAAACATAAAAAGGGATGATTTTTCAACCGCAGAGAGCGCAAAGTTTACGCAAAGGACACAGAGAAGAATAACAAATTGTTTTTATTATGAATTTGATAAATCAAATGCTCTATTATCATCAAATAGGTTGTTTTATGAATTTGATAAATCAAATTCCTACTGTTTTATGATTTTAGTATCCAGCGGGCATTCTCTGCGTCCTCTGCGGTTAAATAATCAAGGAAAATATTATGATGAAAACAGGAAAAAAGCGGCTTGGTATAATTTTTGGAGGTCGCTCAAGCGAACACGAGGTCTCCATTGTTTCAGCAAAATCGATACTTGGTGTTATTGATACGTCAATTTATGACGTTGAACTTATCGGTATTACCCGTCAGGGTGGATGGCTCGTTGGTTCCGATGCAAAAAGTCTGCTCGAAGGGAAAACAATAACGTCCCGCGAACGCTTGTATATTCCTGCAACGCCCCGTGAAGGACGTCTTGCGTTAGTAACCCGCCAAAAAGACGCCTCATTCGTCAGGCTATTGGAAAAACTGGATGTTGTATTCCCTGTGCTTCATGGTCCTTATGGTGAAGACGGCACTATCCAGGGGCTGCTCGAAATGGCCGGCATCCCGTACGTTGGAGCCGGCGTCGCCGCATCGGCAGTGGGGATGGATAAGATTCTCATGGAGGATATTTTCGATGCAAATAACCTCCCGACATTAGAAAGCATTCACTTCACTCGAAAATTCTGGCGGAAAAACAGGAAAACTGTCTTCGAAGTCATGCAACTTAGGCTTGGTTATCCATGTTTTGTGAAGCCGGCTAATACCGGCTCAAGTGTTGGGATAACCAAAGTTCATGCCCAGGAAGGGCTTGAAGATGCTGTTGATTATGCGGCTGAATTTGATAGGAAAGTTCTGGTGCAAAAAGGAATAGACGCACGGGAAATCGAGTGCTCGGTACTGGGAAATGATGATCCGGAGACTTCCGTACCGGGAGAAATTGTACCATCGCGGGAGTTTTATGACTACAATGCAAAATACGTTGACGGAACCTCAAAACTTATAATACCTGCAAAGCTGCCGAAAAAAACTGCTAAAGAAATTCAAGAGCTCGCCGTATCTGCGTATAAAGCGATCGACTGTGCGGGCATGGCGCGAGTCGATTTTTTTCTCGAACGGAACACCGGATATATTTATATTAATGAAGTCAACACTATTCCCGGTTTTACTTCAATCAGTATGTACCCCAAACTATGGGAAGTTAGCGGCATCCCCTATCCCGAACTTGTAAAAAAACTTATCGACCTTGCCTTCGAACGCTTCGAGGACAAAGCCAACTGCAAGACGACGTATACACCCCCGGGAAAATAGCTTACAGTACGTTGCAAAAGTACAAGGTCACGGGTAAAACCAAAAGGAAGACTATACCTGTCAGGCGGGATTCATATATATCAAATTTCAATGCTTTTCTTTTCGGCTTTGCGGGGGATATAAATAAATGTGTGAATAAAAAAAGCATGGCGGCTTCCGTAAACCGGAAAGCCGCCATAGTCCATTGCAGTATTCGGTTATATATGATAATTCAGGGGGAAAGCCCTTACTGGAATAATGCCAGCACATTTTGCGGCGCCACGTTGGCTTGCGCCAGTTGAGCCGTTGCAGTTTGCTGGAGAATCTGTAATCTCGTCGATTTTAACTGCTCATTTGCGATATCGGAATCCAGAATACGGCTCTTTGTCGCTAATGTGTTAGTGATTGCAATCCGAAGCGTTTCTTCCTTGAATGTCATTCGGGAGATCGTAGCGCCGATAGTCTGAAGTATGCTTGAAACAGAGTCCATAGCAGTATTCACATTATCAAGCGCCGTGCCTGCATCAGTGTGATTTGAAACCATATTTGCCACACTCGCATCATCGACACTGAGACTTGCAGGAGAGGCGTCATCGGTAATACTAAAAGGCATCACGTCGTCTTTCGCCTCACCCGTTTGAAACTGCTTGTCGATATATGTTCCGTCAAGCAGTGGGATTTTATTAAATACTGTTTCATCAACGGTATCTTGAATTTCAGCCGCGAGTTCGGATAATTCATCTTTGATAGCGTTACGTTCCTAGACTCCCAGCGTATCGCTTCTTGCCTGCGTAACTTTCTCCTTCATGGTGACCAATATTAACGAAATGTTCAGCAGACCTCCTTCTGCGATAGAGAGAACGTTCTTTGCCGTTCCGACATTGTCAAGAGCGACTGCTAAACCCCGTGCTCTTGCGTCTAATCGTCTGGAGATAGTATAACCGGCAGGGTCGTCGGCAACTTCGTTAATACGAAGTCCCGTCGCAAGTTTGAGCTGACTGACTTCCAGATTTCGGTTGATTGCCTTAAGGGCGTTAAGTGCGTTGAATGCTGCAATGTTGGTATTGACTCGGGTGGAATCACCAATAGCCATGCTTAACCTCCTTGTTTGTAGTTGTCTAGTGTCCTTACTAGATTCTGCGCGGTTTTGCGCGTCTTAATACATCGACGTCGCACTTCAATAATCGTCAATTCACTTTTTGGACTTTAAATTTTGTGGAAAAATTTTCTTTTATTTCGTATATTAGGTGGAAAATATTACCGTGTCCGCTGCAAAAAACCAAAACTTTTATACTTAGTTTCAATATAAAAATAGTATGGCATTATTGTTGCAGACAGAAAGACGATATGAATAAATTTATCGTAGTATGACGGTGTAAGAATCAAGGAAAGAATTATATGTTATCAAGGAAAAAAGCGCAGTCAATCTGTTTTTTTCTCGCTCTTTTTGTAATCTCTTCGCTAAATCCGCCGGTAAAATCAATAGCTGCTGCAGCAAAGCATGTCGTCGGAACAGTATGGTATTCTGATAATACCGTTAAAGTTTACGTCGATCCGGCACAAACCGTCAGTAGACCTAAATATAAATATAACATGCTCGATGGAAACCGTTTTTATATCGACATTTTTAACAGCAGGATTTCAAGTAACCTTGATGCGCTGATCAATCTTGATGATGTACTTGCGGTCCGCCGCGCCCAGAATAATACGAGTACCTCGCGCGTCGTTATTCATTTCAACAAAAGCGGAATAAAACCGACCGTTACTTACAAAACCAGCCCGAAACCACATTTTCTTATTGCGTGGGCAAGCAGTTCAACCTCATCTAACAGGGAAAAATTCAGAATTCTCATCGACCCCGGTCACGGCGGAAGAGATGCCGGCGCTACAGGTCCAATTAAGAAAATGAGCGAAAAAGTTATTAACCTTGATGTAGCTTTAAAGTTAGAACAATTATTACTTGAGAGAGATGATGTTATAGTGGAGTTAACTCGCCGGACTGATATAGAAGTGAAATTATCAGAACGCAGGGAAAAAGCGCGAAAATGGAAACCGGACATTTTTATTTCAATACATGTAAATAGTTCAGAACATAGTAAAAGCCTTAATCAGACTGAAATATATTATTATGACAGGAAAAGTCTGCCGCTTGCACAAATTGTAAGAGATGAATTAATCGATGAGCTTGAAAGGTCCGGTGGGAAGATTCACAGGAAAGGATTCGAAGTTATAAGAAATAATCCGGCGAGGTACGGTTCGGTTTTGGTGGAAAGCTGCTATATCTCCAGTAGGCAGGGTGAAAATTATCTCAGCCAGGATTGGTACAGACAAGAAATTGCAAAAGGCTTGCGCAACTCAATAGATGCTTTTCTAAATTTGGATAATATAAATAACTAAAGTTTTCGTTATAAAAAAGAGTGTGAATGCATACATTGTCAGAACCGCAGATGTACACAGATGAAATGATCCCTATGATACATTCTTTATCATGGTAATCATTTAATCATCCCGCTCAGCGGGATCAGCGGTTCAGACAAGTTCCTTTTGCGTAAATTTTGAGTAATTCAAAAAATGTTGGCAGCAGCTTACTTTCTCAAAATACATATCCCTATTATTAAAACCACTACTTAAGTCTCCTCGATTTTCTACATTTCTGAAAATGCTCTTTTAATTATTTGTTAAATTTCATATATTTTCAATGTCTTCAAAGTATAGATTAGCCTTTCCTTGTGGGGACTATTGCGGTTACCCAAAACGACATTGTATTAAAAAAAGGAGAATAAACGTTGGAAAAAGAACGCGATAGGTTATTGGAAATTATTCGCACGAAATCCGTCAAATACGGCGATTTCACGCTGGTATCCGGGAAGAAAAGCAGCTACTACATAGATGGTAAGATGACGTCATTCGATCCAGAAGGTGCATACTTGACCGGGCGTCTGATGCTGGAGGAAATCAGAAAATTGCCCGGTAAAGTCGATTCAGCCGGCGGACCCGTTATTGGCGCAGACCCGATTGTAACCGGTATAGGTATAGCAGGACACCTTCAAAATGACCATATCAGAGTCTTCGTCGTCCGCAAAAAAACAAAAGAGCACGGAATGCAAAAGCTGATCGAAGGCAATTTCCAAAAGGGAGACCGGGTGGTAATTGTTGAGGATGTCATAACGACCGGGGGATCGATTTTTCAGGCAATTGAAGCAGTCGAAGAATCAGGCGGAATCGTCGAGGCGGTAATCGTTATCGTAGACCGCCAGCAGGGCGGAAGAGAAAACATGCAAAAACGGGGATACAACTTCCTCTCACTTTTTCGGATAGACGATATTTTAGAACGATAAAATATATAAAGCATTTTAATATTTTCCATTGTATAACCTCGTTATATTTATCAATGAACATTGAAAAAAGTATCGATAAGTTGCTCGATAAAAGAAAATATATTTTCACGAGTATAATTTTCGCATCACTCCTCGTACAAATTCTATTTATTCTTGTTTTAGGAGATTTTGAGAAGCATGCTAAGCCAATTGATTATATAAACCATTATAAGCCCGGCGCTGAAAATATCCTGCGAGGAAAAGGTTATGTTAATAATGATGGAGAACTCATATTGACATTTTCGCCGGGTTATCCACTATATCTTACGCTGCCGCTGTTCGTGACTAATTTAACAGGTTTTCAGGATATAACAACCATAAGAATATTTAACGTATTTACTACGGTAGCATCAACCATCATCTTTTTTCTTCTTGTCGAACTTCTTTTTAACACTCGAATAGCCTTATTCAGCACATTTATCTGGATGACCTACCCGTTCCATCTATGGCTGATAAAAGCCCCGAGCAGCGAAATACCATTTTTACTTTTTTTCTTCGGAGGATTGTGGCTGTATTTTCGTGCTATAATTAAAGATAATAATGCATACCTTGTGCCGGGTATAATATTAGGATGTGCTACATTAATTCGCCCCATAGGGCTGTTACTTGGTCTTATTTGTTGTATTGCCCTACCGCTTTTAAAAAGGTACCCGGTTAAAAGACAAATTTTTCGCGGCTCAATCGTTTTGATTGGATTTTTTCTTGCAATCTTTCCCTGGGAAATGCTCATGTATGTTAGAACGGGTGAAATTATACCCCTCAGAAAAGTGGAGCCTGAAGAAATAATACCAGCATACGCATTTGCCATAGAACCCGGTGCCGGTGGAGACCAGGCGAGCATTCCAGATGATGTAATGGCTCTTATGCTGCGCCTATCTGAGAAAAAGGACTTTGAAAGTAAGAGAGCTGTAGTTAGCTATCTTATGAAGGAATTTATTAACGATCCTACACCGGTAATAAAATTAGGTCTTATTAAGATAGCGCGGGCATGGTACGCCACTTCCTCAATGTGGTATGAAAATTACATTCTTGTTATTCAGTTATTCTATTTCATTACAATTATTCCGGGATTAATAATTGCTTTTAAACAATATAGGGAGAAAATCCACACAATACTTTTTTTACTCAGCATTGTAATGTACTTCTGGGGAATGACGGTCATAGCTAAATCAATTCTTCGATATATGGTGCCGGTTATATCACTTTTATTTGTATTTTCTGCAATTGTTTTTGATAACTTAGTTAAATGGGGATCCGGAAGGGATAAGGAGAGTTTAGTCAGTTAGATATATATGTAGAGGCGACCCGCCGGGTCGCCTCTATCGTAATTCTGTCTTTATAGTTCAGATTCCTTCTTAATGCGACGGCATCAGTAATACCGCATTCAGAAAGAGCGGCTCGAGCCCGGTTAAGAATTCTCTCCATGTGGGATTGTCTGAAAACAAGATAACATGTCCGCGCCCCATACTGGCGTAGGCGACATATCCTTTATCTGAGATCCGCTCGAGGTTTTCCGGATATACATACCCGCTTAATTTTGGATTTTTGTCAAAGATTCCCACCATACCGCCTCCGGTCGGCAGTTCAAATGCGGTGGTTCCGAACTTAAGTACGGCAATTTCTTTTTTCATGCCGTACGCAAGCTGGTGAGTGATGTCGAGTTGTGCTTTGACAAAATATCCGGGTGATGCGCGTTCTTTCCTGCGGCGTTCGCGCTCCACGACGGTCAGACGTTTGAGCTCTTCATCTTCTTTTTCCTGTTCTTCTTCATCTCTTTCCGGTCTGGCTGCCATTTCAAAGTTTGCCAGTTTAACATCTTCCGATAATGCGAACGATGTTCCGCCGCCCCACCCGACATATACACCGCCGTCACGAATCCATTGTTTAAACTGGTTTATGGCGGTTTCATTATTTAGAGCGCTGCTGAGACTACTGCCGACAATGATAACGTTCACATCCTCAATATCGAGATTTGCTAATCGGTTGGTGCTGATATTTATAAAATCGATATCATACCGGTAGTCAAACATATGTCTGATAGCACCGTTGCCGACCACAGCAATCTTGGGTTTTACAAGGCTCGATATCCTGCCCGAACCAAGATCTATACCCTCTTCAGAATAGCCCGTGTTTACGCCGTACATATTAACGCCGAATTTAGCGGCTGTTTCACGAACGAGGGAGTGAAAATTGCTGATGTTCGAATTCTTTCCGACATAGAACACGGCGGTTCCTCGGGGATAATCGCGTTCCTCGATAGTGAATTCTCGGTTGGCAATTCCGCCTTTTACGTCTTTTCTTGCAAGCTCATAATATGCTAAGGTTGTTTCGATACCTTTTAACTGCATCAGGTATGCATACTTAGCGGGAGCATTCGTAACACTGCCATCAAGTGGATGTGGACCGGGCACCGGTGTGGTACGGGCGGTTATTTTTGAGCCAGTCCAGTAGGTTTCAATGTTTGTCGCATACGGCAGCGACCATGTAGAAATATCGTAGAAGAATGTATCGGGCAAAGCTTGGTCCTGCTCGAACAATACTTTTAGCAATCGTTTTTGGGGCTGCTCAAGCTTTAATACATACGTGCCTTCAGGAAATTCTTTATCCTCTACGGAGGCATCGTAGTAATCGTAGGCGTCTTTGACTTCAAAGCTCTCCGCCGCTTTTTCAACTTCGATACCCTGCAGCAACAAGCTTTCGAGCATTATGTTAAAAGTAAACGGATTTGCCGGTGGAGGAATTAGATACGCACTGGCATCTCCTCTTTGTCCCTCTTCAATAGCAGATGTAAAAAACTCATAAAAATCTGCGAGACGGTTTTCCCTGTTTTCCGAATTGGTTCGAAGAGTTGCCATACTGGTTGTAAAATGACCCCACAACCTGTCGACCAGTGACAGGTAGTCATCTTCCCCCCGTTTAAGGATAACACCGGCAGAACCGCCTCCGCCCTGTTCATATGTCATACCGGTTGCACCGTTAAATGATGGCCATGAATCACCGTAGCCGGGATAAAACATGTCAAATCCCTCGTGAGTATAATACTGCCATCCGTAGTGATCGAATGCCTGAGCGTTCCCTTTTCCGTAAATTTTTTGCCACTTCATGACTTGTTCGGGATAATTTGCATTTACCGGAGAAGCTGCAGGAAAGAAGAAGTACGTTGAACCGGATCCCATCTCGTGAAAGTCTACCGCCACCTGTGGCATCCATCGGCGGTAAAGTTGTGTGCGTTCCTGCGTTTCCCGCTGGGTTAAGAATGCCCAGTCACGGTTGAGGTCTACACCGTAATGGTTGGTTCTTCCACCGCTTCCTCCAGACCGTTCCGCCGCAAGTGAGGAAGAATTGGGTTTTTTATCAAGCGTGGAATTATAACTGAATGCATACCCGTCTCGTCCGTCCGGATTTAGTACGGGATCAATTATTACAACCACATTTCGAAGAATATCAAGCGTTATAGGGTCTGTACCCGCTGCAAGCTGGTATGCGGTCAGAATGGCGGCTTCTGCGCTGCAGGATTCGCTTCCGTGTACACTGTATCCGAGCCAGGCAATCGTCGGATTGCTTTTTATAATGTTTTGCGCCTCATCGTTGTCCGTCATTTTTCGCGGGTCGGCAAGTTTAAGATTATTCTGCCTTATCTCTTCAAGCCGTGCCATATTCTCCGGCGCCGTTATGATGAGGTATGTCAGCGGACGTAACTCATAAGTCATGCCATACGTATGATATTGCACGCGGTTTGATTCTTCCGCCAGCTTTGTGTAATAGGCGACCATCATGTGATGTAGCGTAAACCGGCTTCCGAGTTCATACCCGAGAAAATCATCCGGGCGGGTGATCCGGCTGTCATACGTCCCATTCGGGAAAAATTCCCATGTCTGTGCTGAAACATTTGCTGCAACTGCGCATACAAAAAGTAAGTGCAATGCGATAATGAACCGTTTCATAATGCCTCCTCTGGTTTAATAGGAAAAAATGTGAAAATGTTTTTGCACGTTAATTGTGAAATTTACATCTTTGGTAGTAAGGGATTAAGCAGGAATGCACTTAATGGCTGAAAGAAGCTTTCCCAATAGTAGTATGTAAGACAAAATATGCAAAAAAGCAATAGTATTTTTAAAAAAAAAGAATATGGAAAAATTCACTATTTAAAAAAGTACGGCAACCACGAAGTGACGGCTGTGCCAAAGAACAACTTCGCCGGCAGAAATGCCATCTATATCCGTAGAGACGCATGGCGATGCGTCTCTGTTATTTAACAAACTATATCGGATTTTATCATAATAACGCAAGCACAAACATGCAGACGCATCGCCATGCGTCTCTACAGATAAAACATTGACCATTATTAATCGTTAATCCTTCGGGACAGGGCTCGAATTATTACGGAGGGCTCTAATCCCTCTAAGCGGGATTGTGAATATAAATCCCGAGGAGACTCCTTCGGAGCGGTTAGGACCCGTTCTTTTTTTCGGCATCAAGCAGGTTTTATAGTTCAATGCTTTTTTATTGTTTTAGTGGTATCGCTAAAAGTCATTTTTATTTCTATATACATATCATTTTTCTTATCGGCAAGCCATTTTTGGTAGTACTCCGTTTTTTTACGGTTGTTTACAATTTCGTTAATGTAGTCATAGTCTGTTTCGAGAGTACGTGACCGGTTTTCTGTAAGCTTATTTACTTTGACTATATGGTATCCGAACTTTGTGCTAAAAGGCTCTGATATTTCGCCTTCGTTCAAATTTTCTATATAGGGTTTGAATTCAGATAAAATTTCCGGGAGGCGCTCAAGGTCCCATTCTCCTAAGTTTCCTTTATGCTCCTGGACCTCCGGATCGTTGGAATATTCGAGTGCTAACTCGCTAAAATCTTCTCCCTGTAAGGCAAGTTCACGGTAACTTTTCAAATCGTCGACAGCCCTTTTGTGGTCTTCTTCGGAAAGGCGTAGAAATGCCAGAATGTGTCGTGCATGGAATCGTTCGGCGTCCCGTCCTAAAAGTTGTATAATATGGAATCCGATTTGGGTTTTGACAATACCCGAAACCTCTCCGGAATCGAGAGCGGCTACAGTACTGTCGAATTCTGCGACAAGCTCTCCCGGTTCTAACCAGCCGAGATCACCGCCATTGACGCCGGTATAAATATCCTCCGAATGCTTTTTTGCCAGTTCAACAAAATCTGCACCATCGCGTATAAGCTGCAGGAGAGAGTCCATAAACGCTTTTTTTATAGTCGCAACTTCGGGAAGAATTGAAGGGATTCTCAGAATATGGCTTATATTAAAAATCCGCGGAACCGGAGGAAGACTATCTTTGTATG
>Ga0111191_1156_pt1 | contig 10223 bp, 7 predicted proteins | sample DeeMarSWOR324_28_FD_80363 | JGI IMG/M metagenome (GOLD analysis project Ga0111191, IMG submission 80363) | bacterium SM23_31 | reverse complement strand
TCTGCCGGCAGCCTCAAAGACACTGCGATTGGCGTTTCGCGTCAGGAGACATGGAATGAAAAGATTTGATTGAACGGGATTGTTTTTATTAAAATTTGCAAAATCGCCTGTCGAATTTGGGTTATTAACAATATCAAGGATAATTATAAAAGAACATACAAAAAAGCGGGACTGAAACGCAACTCAATCCCGCCTTTTTTTATGTAATCCTGTAATCAAGTACCGAAGTTTCGGGATAAGGATCTTTCCGCTGTGTGTTGGTGTTGTCACCAACACACTCTTAGAATTTAATAAATCAAATTCCTACAATTGTAGCATATCCCGCTAAGCGGGATTGCCTGTGCGCAAAACTGGTAAAAACGTTTTGTTGAGTCCATGACGCCCTCCTTAGGGATTAAGGTTGAAATGTATCATAAAAAAGTTATCTTCTTATATCATAACCGAATACCGCTAATGAATCTAACACATTTTGGGGCAAGAAGGTAAGCTGGCGTGTATTCTCTCCATTACTGTTCATAACCCAAATCGTGCCCAATCCCCCTGCTTGTGAGTACCACATAAAAGCGATTTTTGTGCCGTCAGGAGACCAGGCAGGTTGATCGCCGTTAGTCAGTCTTCTTTTATCGGCACCGTCGATATTCATAGTCCAAATATACCGTTTCTTTCCTTCTTCACTTGATGAAAATGCAACACTTCTTCCATCTGGAGATATTTTTGGATATCTATTATCTGAATTTTTTATTGACTCTATTGTATCCGGAGTTGCTTCAGTAAATGGATAAAATTTAAGCATATAATCATCAAGAAAAGGCCCCGCGAACGTAAAAATATTCATGCTATTTGTATGCCATGTAGGAGAAGAGCGACCATAATTAAATATATGTTTTCTTTCCGAACCGTCTTGTTTTATAATCCATACACCCATCGTAGAGCCTGTGCTTTTTTTATATACAATCCATTCTCCATCCGTACTCCATTCGGGGGAATGGTCAGATCCGCTTTTTGTTAATTTAATACGATTGGCAAGGTCTAATGAATCTCCAATTACAGGCGCTTTATATATAATGCCGGCATAGTCAAATACGATCCAATAACCGTCCGGGCTATAATCCGGAGAATTAAGGGCAACACCTTGCGCCAAGAATTTCATATTGCCGTTATCTATATCCATCGTCCAGAAACCGGTCGAATCAACATCAATATCGCTTCCTTTGTCCCGGTCGATATTCACTATAAACCAGCGTTTAAAGATTATTTTTTGACCGTCAGGAGACCAAGATGGTTTTTTATCAAAAGAACTAAATGCTGGTTCCGGTATTCTGTAAAAACCTTGATCTTCGTTCAATATATTACTACAATTATTAAAGAATAATACTATTAACATTGAAACCAGACAAAAATATATATGTTTGCGTTGTATACTATAATTCAAGCTTGAACTATTCATAATTATCCTCCTGGTTCTTATCTAATCGCAACTTATACTTCGGGGTCAGTTCTTGTATTATTACATTTTGCGCCGGAGGCGGATCTTTAGACAAAACCTGACCCCATTATGTGCTATTTTTGAATAAAATATTGAATATTATTTTATTAATAATCAGCATCCCATAGCCTAATTGCTCCATTTATTGTTTCTGGATTTATAAATTTACTAACTTCACCTGTCTCAACATCTATTATCATAACTCCATGATAATAAAAATAAGGTACAATCCATTCTGTCCTGTTAAACAGTATTGTTTTTCCTTCAGGTCCCCATACAGGATAATCGTCCGTATAATCCCCTGAAGTATAACTTCGGTAGTAAGAACCATCAAGATTGGTTACTGATATTTTACGTCCGTTAAGTGTAGAATCATATTCAGAACAAACGAATAATCCCGCTGTACTATTCCATCTCAATCTTTTTGAATATTCTGATATTATTCCAGTACTACAATGAACAGGTTCTAAATAAGGATTGTCAATACGCGTAAGAAAACTGCCTTCATGGTCTGTAAAGTAATTACCGTAAGATTGTTTCCCTAATTTTTTATCATATCCATAAACCATGAGGGTATCCGTTCCTTTTAAACCATATAATTCATGAATCAAAAAATTTCCTGGACCAAAATTATAATCAAGTTGAGTATCAAATTGATAAAAATAAACACCTCCTAGATAAACATAGTAATAGAAACCTGAACCGTCGTATTTCCAGACAGGTCTTTCACCATATAGATTGAGACCGCTTAGACGTCGTATATTTTTCACAGTATCTTTATTTACATCGTATAGAGCAAATGAATAACCAGCACCCGGTGCGTAAGGTTTTGTATTAAAAATTATTTTGTCTTTATTTGCTGAAAATCTTGGAGTTCTTACACATGCTGGAGGGTCTTTTACAATTTTATAATTTGAAGGATCATAATAATCTAATAATAATAATCCACTATAATTTTCAGTAAAAACACATTTTAATGCAACAAGGTCTTTATGAGGTACATTGAATCCTTCGTCTTTGGGATTATTTATTTCATTCCCAGGACCGTTTACGTCTTTTCTGCAAAACGACAGGCTTATAACGATTAATGAAAAAAACCAAATGATTAATAATTTTTTCATTCTGTTTTCCTTCTTTAATGGTTTTTAAAGAAATACTAAAATTTATTTAGAAATATTGTATTTATTATTGATGTAAGATTGTACGTGAGAATTTTATCGAGAGGAATCGTATCGTGATCAACTAATGTTATTTTCGCCTGGAGAAAGATCTGTATTTTTAACTTTTGTACAATCTTGATATCTCATTAATTTCCTCTATTATATGGAATAGCAGGATATTTAAATTTTAAGATAATTTAAATCGCACCTTTATTATTTCTAATGTAATTAATACTATTAGGGTTGTCAAGCTAAAAATTAAAAATGAAAAAATATTATGCTTGATCTATTCATACCAGACAGAGTCTGATTTTTAGATAATAAACTGCAAATATCATGCCATAATTATTTTTATTTTATTCGGTAAAAAAAGTGAAAATTATATATAGTGAAATATTTTGCACTATTGGGTAAATTTTCTGAGCATTGTATTATCTTAACAGTGAAAAATATTGCATTGTCTAAAAATACGTAAATGATTATTAATATTTATATTACATATTTTTAAATATTTTTCAAACAGTGAATAATCAAGAACAATGAAAAATATTGCACTATAACATCGGGATCAGGTTTTGCATCCCGCTCAGTGGGAAAATTATGATATTTTCCGCCAGAGGCGGATCTTTAGACAAGACATAATCCCAATTATGCAAAAAAATGGAATAGCTTTGGGGAGTCAATGGCTTGTTTTTGCATTAATGAGTTCACTCTAAAAAGGGTATATACTGGGATGTCATGGACCATTCCATGACACAATTTATACAAAATAGCCTTAAAGTCACGGATTGGTCCGTGACTTCCAGGACTGTAATTTCCTTAATTGACCTTTTTATAGCAGATTCATTAATGGTTTATAATAGGTATGAGGGGAAAGTATTTTATTAACGCAGGCTAAAGCCTGCGGCTACCGGTTATGTTTTATTTTACCGAAGCATGTTTTTAGCATGCTGGAATTGTAAAGGTAGGCGCAGTCCCGCTTAGCGGGATTGCGTTATACATTGCTGCATGTTTTAAACATGAACAGAAACTTTCAGGTTCAAGTTACAAACTTGAACCAGCAAAAGGTATATGAGACGCATCGCCATGCGTCTCTACGGACGGATAAGACTTTCCGTTACTTCGGGATCAGGTATTGCATCCCGCTTAGCGGGACTTTTTCCGTTAAAAGTGCATCTTTAGACATGTTTCTCTTCAATAAAGATCAGACTTTTTCTGAAAACACAATCCCCAGAGTAATCGGGGAAAATTATGATATTGTCAGACAAAGTCCGATCTTTAGACAAGACTTGATACCGTTTCAGAGAACGGAACTTCTACAAATCTTCTTTCAGCCAGGGCATTTTTTTGCGCATTTGGGCGCCCACTTTTTCAATGGGATGTGTTGCCGAGACTTTACGGAGGGATTCGAAAATTTTTTCACCGGACCGGTGCTCTTCCATCCAGCGTTTAGCAAATGCGCCATCCTGAATATCTCTAAGGACGGATTTCATTGCCGTGCGCGTCTGCTCGCCGATTACACGGGGACCGGAAATATATTCACCAAACTCAGCGGTATTGCTTATCCTGCGGTTCATTTCTGCAAGCCCTTCTTTATAAAACAAGTCGATTATCGGTTTTATCTCATGCATACATTCAAAAAACGCAATCTCCGGCTGGTAACCCGCCTGTACAAGCGTTTCAAACCCGGCTTTAATGAGTTCAACAATTCCCCCGCACAGTACCGACTGCTCACCGAAAAGGTTGGTAACGGTCTCTTCTTCCACCGTTGATTCCATAACGCCCGCCCGGGTACCCCCGATACCCTTAGCATAGGCAAGGGCATAATCACGGGCTTTGCCCGAAACATCCTGATGGACTGCAATGAGATTAGGGAATCCGTATCCTTTCCGGTAGTTTTCCCTGACCAGGTATCCGATACATTTGGGAGAATTTATCACCGCGTCAACAAAATCAGGCGGTTTAATTCCGCCGAAATGAATGTTAAATCCGTGTGCAAACCCGAGAATTTTCCCGCCTGTAAGATGAGGTTCGATGGATTTGCGGTAAACTTCGGGCTGGAGTTCATCAGGAATGAGCAGGACGATAAAATCAGCCGATTCAGCGGTTCGCTCAATTTTATCTACCGTTAGTCCCTCGTTTTCCGCTTTACTCCGGTTCGGGCTTCCTTCCCGCAGACCGACTACCACATGTAAGCCCGAATCCCTCAGGTTCAGTGCATGTGCCCGTCCCTGGTTGCCGTAGCCGATTATGCCTATTACCTTGTCATGCAATAATTCCAAGTCTGCGTCATCATCGTAATAAAATTTCATAGAATCACCGGTAAGTTTATGCAATATATTATTTCGCAAAGCCGCAAAAAAGATACAAAATAAAATTTATTCAAAATTTTTTAATTTAGAAATATCTTTGCGGCTTTGCGAGAGATTTTCACTTTTTATTTTCAATCTGCACGATAACCGCTTCAGGAAGCTGTGTAGCTTTCCTTTTCGGAAGGATAATTTCCTCCTTTTACATCTTTAATAAAACTGCCGAACGCTTTTCTCATTTCTTCAGCAAGGTTAGCGTATTTTCGTAAAAACTTTGGACGGAAATCCTCGTTGATTCCGAGAATGTCGTGAGAAACCAAAATCTGCCCGTCACAAAATCGCCCTGCGCCGATACCGATTGTAGGAACTGAAACGGATTTTGTAATTTCTCCGGCTAATTGCTCCGGGACTTTCTCCAACACCATAGCAAACACTCCAGCCTGTTCAAGAATTTTTGCATCTTCAAGGATTCTCTTCTGTTCATCCGATTTTTTACCGCGAACCTTGTAGTTTCCGAAAACATTTATCGACTGCGGCGTCAAACCGAGATGCCCCATTACAGGAATCCCAAATCCGACAAGCCTTTCAACAATTTCGGCAACCTGCCTGCCCCCTTCGAGCTTGACCCCCTCTGCACCGGCTTTTAAAAAGAGTCCCGCATTTCTCACCGCATCGTCAGTGCCGCATTGGTACGACAGAAACGGCATGTCGAGGATAAGGAGCGCACGTTTTACGCCGTTGTGCACAGCGCGTGTATGATAAAGCATCTCCTCAACCGAAACGGGAAGCGTCGTGCCATATCCTGCGATTACATTTCCGGCAGAATCGCCCACAAGTATTAAATCGATTTTGCAGCTGTCAAGGATACGAGCCATTAAATAATCGTATGCCGTGAGAGCTGCGATCTTTTCACCGCTTTGCTTCATAGACTTGATATCCTCGACAGTTACTTTTTCAATCTTTGAATTACCCGTTGATAAACTCATTTTCACATTCCTTTTATAAATTATTAGGATAAAAATATCTCACAAAGACGCAAAGTTCGCCAAGAAATTTTGTATAAAATATTGATTTTATTTCAAAATTTTTTGTGATGCTTTTTTCTAATATTAAAACTTAGCGATTTTGCCCCGAAAGAACTCCTTCGGAGCGAGATATATATTTTTAACTGTTTATCCCGCTAAGCGGGATCAACCGGCTTTTTTAGAGATAATCCCCCCTCCGATAACCCGGTCGTCTTTATAAAACACAACTGATTGACCGGGAGTAACCGCACGGACAGGGTTTTTAAAAAGTACCGTAACGTTCTTTGAGCCTTCCGGCTGCAAAACCGCATCTGCCCCGGGGTCCCGATACCGAATTTTAACCCACGCATTCAAGTCGTCTCCAGCGGGAATGCCGTTTATCCAGTTAACCGATTCCGCATGAAGCGAATCCGATAAAAGAGCATCTTCATTACCCACTACAACAACATTTTCATCCGTGTTGATTTCGGTTACATATACAGGTTTTCCTGCTGCAATCCCCAGCCGCTTGCGCTGACCAATTGTGAAATTGTGGTAACCGTTATGAGTACCTAACAGTTTGCCGGATACATCGCGAATTTCACCGCTATTGAATGTTTTTCCATCCAGGCGGAGGCGTTCGTTAACATACCTTCGGTAATCATTGTCGGGTATAAAGCATATCTCCTGGCTTTCGGCAGTATTTGCCGTAACTAAATTGTATTTTTTTGCAAGAGCCCGCACCCGTTTTTTAGTTAACTCTCCAAGCGGAAAGAGCGTAAAGCTCAGCAGTTCTCCGGTCAGCCCCCATAAAAAGTAAGTTTGTTCTTTCCGGCGGTCGACTCCCCTGTGCAGTTCAAATGCGCCTGTAATCTCGTTTTTAACGACCCGCGCATAATGTCCGGTTGCGATAAAATCCGCCCCTAGTATGTTTTTCTTCCGTACCAGCGGTTTCCATTTAATATGGGTATTGCACCGTACACAGGGATTTGGTGTCATGCCGTTGATGTACTGCCCGTAGAAATTATCCTTGACCTGTTTTCTGAACGCCTCCCGGAAGTCAACCACATAATGCGGAACGCCGAGATGGTCGCACACTCTTCGCGCCCGGGATGCCATCTCAACGGAACAACATGACCGGTCTGGAAGTGCATATATAGAAGCATCTTCCTCATCCGACAGGCGCATGGTTATTCCGATTACATTAAATCCCTGTTCTTTCAACAGCGCCGCCGTGACAGAACTATCCACGCCCCCGCTCATCGCCACAAGCACGGTCTTATTGTTTTTGAATATGTTCGACATATTACTTGAGAATTTTTAATTCATGTGAAATTTGGTATTAATACCGGAAAGATCCCGAATCCCGCTCAGCGGGACGATTATTTATGAAAAAATCTTTGTAAAAAATTGTCTGCGTTTTTCATAATCAATCTGCGTTAATCTGTGTCAAAATTTATTCAAACCATATAATATTTTTATTTCAAGCTCCGTACCCGCTCGATAATGTCTTTAAGAACGGAGACAGTATAGTCTAATTCGGACCGTGTTGTCCATCTGCCGAGTGTAAAGCGGATGGCTGACTTGGCATATTCCGGCGGCATTTTAAGAGCCGTAATGACATGCGACGGTTTGATACTTCCGGATTCGCACGCAGAGCCTGCAGAAACCGCAATGCCGTGCAAATCAAGACTGAGCAGCACCGATTCACCGTCTGCGTCTTTAAAAGAGACGTTTAAATTACCCGGAAGACGCTGTTCCCATTGTCCGTTTAACCGTACATCCGGTATATTTTCCTGAATTTTATCCCAGAAATAGGTTCGCAGTTCAATCAGTGTCTTGCTTTCCTTTTCCATTTCTCTTTTACAGATTTTAGCTGCCGTGCCGAATCCGACAATTGCGGGGATATTTTCCGTACCGCTCCGCCGGTTGCGTTCATGACCTCCGCCGTACATTAATTTAGCAATATTCGTACCTTTGCGGATATACAACACACCGACACCTTTGGGCCCATAAAGCTTATGACTTGACATCGAGAGCATGTCGATATTCATTGTATTAACGTCAATGGGCACCTTACCGAACGACTGCGCACCGTCGGTATGAAATACAGCGCCTTTTTCCTTTACGACCTTACCTATCGCTTTCAGGTCGTTGACCGTTCCGATTTCATTATTAACATGCATGATTGAAACAATTAGTGTCCTGCCGGTGACGGCGTCCTTCAGTTCATTCAGATTAAGCGTACCGTCAGGTTCAATCGGCAGATACGTAACCTCAAAGCCCTGAGCTTCTAAAAACTTGCATGTATTAATTACAGCATGATGCTCGGCATTATTCGTAACGATATGATTTCCGCGGTTCTTATTGTTAATGCAGTAACCGGTTAATGCCCAGTTATCGGATTCAGTTCCGCCGCTGGTAAAATATATCTCCTCCGGCTGCGCTCTAATCACCTGTGCTATATTTTCCCGTGCCTGTTCAAGAGCGTATTTCGCCTCGCGTCCATAACTGTGAATGCTTGAAGCGTTGCCGAAGTGCTCCCTGAAATAGGGCAGCATGGCATCCAAAACCCGTTTATCGACCGGCGTTGAGGCACTGTAATCGAGATACACTTTCATTTTCACGGGATTATTGTAAAAAACATTTTAAATAATGTATCAGGATTAAAATTTAACATTAAAGGGTATAATAAGCAAGAATATAATTGGAGAATATTTTCTAAAAAAAATATTGTGCAATTTAGAAAAAAACCGTACAATTGACTAACAATGTTCAATATTTATTTGTATTTAGCCGATACATTAGATAGACATGCCGGATTATTTTATGAAACATTTTCTTTTATATACATTTATAATTACTTCTCTGTTCCTGTGTGCTCCATCATTTGCCCAGCAGGAAGAGGAGCCCGTTTCTAAAACTTTCCGGGTCCGGTTCAAAACCGTTAAGGAATTTGAACCGCTGGTGAAGGCTATACTGTCGAACAGAGGGCAGTTGAAATCTTCCGAAGCACTAAATATGATGGTTGTCGTTGACCGCCCCTCATATCTTGTCCAGATAACAAACCTTCTTTCCGAGTTTGACAAACCGGCTCAGCAATTTATAATTGAAATCCAATTACTGCTGGGTTCGGACGATCCCAAAGTGAAAACCGTACCCGATAGTACGGCAATTCACGAACTGCTCGATCCGCTCTATTCCTATTCTAAATATGAAGAACTTGACAAAGTATATATAAGAACCGAAGAAAAAAGTCTCACATTATTCGACCTCGCTGAGGGGCAGTTTTCTATTATTTTCGAGGTAGATTATATTCCGGGTACAGAGTCGCCTGTCCGTTTCAGGCAGTTTACTCTGAGCGAATATTTAAACGATATCAGCGGAAAATATGCCAAACCTGTCTATACATCCTCTGCCGAACTCAAGGAAGATATTAAAGAGGTTTTTGCTGCCATCAAACATGAGGGCACGGGTAAGACCCTTATTCTTATCGTCACAGCACACCGGATATAGAAAAGCTATTTATTCAAACATATCTTCTGCTTTATACAGGTATGCGGCATCGGAGATGAGTTTCAGGAAAAGAGAGGCGCGGTGAATTTCAACATCGATGTCGAGGTAATAGAATGGTGTGTCCGGTAGTATCCAGCGTTTTAGTTTGTGCCAGTCTTTTTCTGTAGTAATGAGATAATCCGCCGACGAGGTTCGGAATTTACGAATTATGCGGCGCACTTTCCAGCGGGAATAACGTGCATGGTCTTTGTATAAGAATTTACGGCTTACATGTGCACCCATCTGCTTAATTGCGTGTATAAAATATTCAGGTTTTGCAATACCTGCCACAAGCCATACGGTTTTCTTGTCTAATAGAGCAATGGGATGTTCTTGCTCATCATTCCGTATGAACGCCGGTTTGTACTGTGCACGAAACACGGGACACGAGAGTGTTTTTACCATTTCTTCCTGAATATCTTCAGCATTTTCATACAGGTCGTACTTTGTAAAGATTACAACATCGGCACGGCGAAGGTTTTTAAGCGGCTCACGCAAAAAAATATTATTGTGCAGGATTTCAGGGGAATCCAACAATACAATATCTACCTTTCGCTCTAATCTGCGATGTTGAAAGCCGTCATCAAGTAAGATAACATCGGGTTTGAACCGTTTTTTTGCTTTAAGAGCACCTCGTACCCGGTTTTTGCTAACGATTACGGGTACGCCCGGAAGCTTACGTGCAATAAGGAATGGTTCGTCCCCTGCG
>Ga0111191_1076_pt1 | contig 10354 bp, 9 predicted proteins | sample DeeMarSWOR324_28_FD_80363 | JGI IMG/M metagenome (GOLD analysis project Ga0111191, IMG submission 80363) | bacterium SM23_31 | reverse complement strand
GGGCTGGCATTCGGTCCGATTTTCCCCACCGTTGTCGGCTATACGTTCTCGAAAATATCTCCGGAACTCTTCGGGAGCGCCTTCGCAATAATGTTTGCCGTAGGATTGCTGGGCGCTACTACTATCCCTAAAGCCATCGGGAATTTCGCTAAAGGGAAAACAATTCAGAAGAGCCTGGTCATATTAGCTGTAACGGCGGCGATCCTGTTCATCATTGCATTAATTTTCCGCGCAGTTTAGCTCAGTTTGAGTTAAACATACAAATTTTTTGCAATCCGGTTATCTTCCGGGGAAAAGTCCGGTAAGATAAAGAGAACCGTAAGGGCGTTCCGACGAACGCTCTTACTGTTTTATTTTGAAACAACTTTACTTGAAATGTCGTTCTAATAATGAAAGGGAGTATATAAAAGATTGACCATGAATGGCTCAGCAATTTCTCATTTGAGAGAACATGATTATATACTTTACGTTCCCACTGCGCATAAATTGTACTTGGAAGTTTGTCAAAATTTCACAAATAATTTACCATATTCGGTAATATTTTTGAATTTAATGGAACTTTTAGATATATATATTAGTATATATGATATATGAGGGAAAATATTGTAAGTTATAAAAGAAAAAGGCGAAACAATTGACTGAATATTATTTTTATATAAATTTTTTCTTGCATTTGTAATATATTTAGTGTTATATTGAGTTACAATACCACAAAACACTTTCAATAATACACTTTTCAGTGTATCGAAATGTACATTATTCGTACATATTTGGAACTAATTTCCCTTAAACAACATTTAGTAATTTATAAATAAGCTTGAAAATTTTTTGGTATAGTATTTGCAATTGATTTATTGAGTATTACCGCGTTGTTGGTAAAAAACAGGAGGAAATCAAATGGAAAAAAGTATTAGTAATTATATAAATAGTTTATTTGAAAATTATGAAGATTTTTATATTCCCTCTCCACACAGAGGTTATAATTTAGATGAAATGGACAATGATTTCTTTAAATCATTATCTAAAATTATTGAATTTAGGGAAAGTGGTAATTTGTCTTCTCAAACATCACGTCGTTTAATTACTCATCTAATGGCAGATTATATAAGAAACTTAGTTATTGAAAGATTATAGGCCGATGTAATGAAAAAACCCAAAAAAGAAGACGGGAAAGAAAAACTCCCCAAAAAAAAAGAAGAAGAATTTCCAAAAGATGAAGAAGAACCAATTATTGGTGAATTAAAAGCTGCTGGAGTTCCTCCAGGAGTTATAAAAGAGGTTTCAACATTTATGCAAATTGCTGGGCGTGGTTTTAGTCCTATTGAAAGAAAAATATCTGCAGAGAGTATAGATAAAATAATAGTAAACCAAGATAAACGTCATCAGAGAATTATTGATGATGGTCAAAAAGAAAGAAATTACAATTATAAAATCCTTTTAACGATATTTTGCTTTGTTTTAATTTTATTGGGTTTTTTTCATTTGATTGGTGAATTCAGTTTTTTAAAAGACAATTGGTTTCCGATATTATCATGTTTAATTGGTTTCGCTGGTGGGTTCGGTTTTGGTAAATATTCTGCATTATCCAACAGTAAATAGCAAAAGCGGTTTATTCTTTTTACGCTTCTTCTATTTATTTTACATTTATGCTTTCTTTGTAATATAACCTTTTCCATGCAATCCTTTCAATAACATTAATCGTTCTATCTTTTTAACTTATTATATGTAGAATATATCTAAAATCAAATTCACTTAAATATCTATGTAAGTATTTTTTGCTTATGTTTTGATACACTCCGACTAATCCACGTTTTAATATGCTTAAAAAGTTTTCTGCAGTGTTTACATGAATAGAGCCGTCTTGAAACATCCATCTTTCGTACCGATAATAGTAATAACCGCTATATTTATTGCTGTGCCAGAAAGTAATGCACAGGTTGAAGTTCTGAAACCGGGAGAAGTAAAAACCGAAAGGCTTGAGACGGCTGACAGTAATATACTTGGTGCAAGAGCCACCGGTATAATTGAGGCGCCCATTGATTCGGTCTGGAAGGTGCTGAATGATTTTAATAAATTTAAAGAGTTTATGCCGAATTTAAGAACGTCTTTTATTGTCGACAAGGCAATTTTAAAAGAAATAGATATAAAACAAAAATGGGACCGGGAACCGTTTGAAAAAATGCTGAGTAAATATATACTTGATCAAGCGAACAGTGATACAGTCTGTTCTTACAGCGTTCTTGATTTACCTATAGTAACAGACCGATGGTATCTTTTGAAAAAGGTCGTTGATAACGAAAAACATACGATCCGCTGGAGCCTTGCCCAGGGGAATGTGAATGTCAATGAAGGATCATGGGAGTTACAGCCGTACGCAAAAAACCACTCGCAGACTGTTGTAATTTATACCACTTATTCCGATCCGGGCGGTTACATACCAAATTGGATCATTGAGTTAGGTTTCACTACTACCTTGGAAGATGTTATTCTTGGGTTACGCCGGAGAGTCCTGCGTTAAATCTTTTACGAATTTTTCAATTTTAACGGTGCTTTTAACCGGACGAACCGCTTCACATTATACCGTTATGCCCAGTACATTTCACCCGGTTTTTCTTTGATAATTATTCCTTTAAGGAATTGCACCGCTTTCTTCAGCCCCTCAGCGGAACTCATCAGGCTGTCTTCGTGCTCGATACTCAGCACTCCGTCATATCCGATTAGTCTTAAAGTGCTTACAAAGTCGCGCCAGAATTCCTCAGGGGGACCGTATCCTACTGTTCTGAATATCCATGACCGGTTGATCTCATCACTATAGGATTTTGTATCCAGGACGCCGTTAACTTTTGTATTATACGGGTCAATCCGGCAGTCTTTTGCATGAACGTGATAGATAAATCCTTCAAGTTTTCGCAGACTCATTATCGGGTCCATACCCTGCCAGAAGAGGTGGCTTGGGTCAAAGTTGGCGCCTAAGTTGTCGCCGCAGGTTTCCCGTAATTTCAGAAGGCTCTCCGTGTTGTATACGGCAAAACCGGGATGCATCTCAAATGCAATTCTTATTCCGTGGCCGGCGGCGAATTTTGCTTCCTTTTTCCAGTAAGGAATGATTCTTTCTTCCCACTGCCATTGTAAAATTTTCAAGTAATCATCAGGCCAGGGGCATGTAACCCAGTTCGGATATTTATCCTTTCCGGATCCGCCCGGACATCCGGAAAAGTTGATAACCGTCTCGATCCCCATTTTTGAAGCGAGCAAGATAGTGTCCCGGTGAGTATTATGATACGCTTCGGCAATACCTTTATCAGGGTGAAGCGGATTGCCGTGGCAGCTCAATGCGCTGATTTCCAGCCCTTTGTCCTTTACTTTTGCCTTATACTCCTTGATTTTTTGATCGCTTGATAATAATTCTTTCACGTTTATGTGAGAAGAACCCGGATAGTTGCCTGTTCCCAATTCTATTGCTTCTAAACCCAATTTAGAAACATAATCAATCATCTCGTCAAAAGACATACTTCCTAATAATACTGTTAATACCCCTAATTTCATTGACAATTCCTCCCATAAATTTTATGTGTTGTTCAATTTATCTATACATTTTTGGATTATTTTAACACGTTATGATTTACATTTCATCCACGTTAATCCAGCATTTTTCTTCAGCAGATTTGATTACGGCATCTAATACCTGCTGGCATTTGAGCCCGTCTTCAAAGCCGGGCGTTACATCTTTATTCTCCGCTATACCTTCCAACATGTCGTAAATCTCGTTAAGAAAAGTTTGTTCCCACCCAATAATGTGCCCGGGGGGCCAATAGGCATTTATGTAAGGATGAACCGGCTCGGTGACAAGAATAGTCTTAAAACCCTGCACGTACTGAGGTTCCGTGCTTGAGAAGAACTCGAGTTCGTTCAACCGCTCGAGATTGAATACAATAGAGCCTTTACTTCCGTTGATTTCGAATTTATTGTAGTTTCTTCTGCCGTTGGCAAAACGCGTTGCTTCAAAACTTCCGATCGTACCGTTCTTGAATTTTGCCAGGAACAGGACAGCATCGTCCACCGTAACCTCGCCTTTTTGTTTTTTACCTGGAGCGGTTAAACCTGCTTCTTCGGCAGGGAGCGGTCTCTTTTTAATAAAAATCTTATCCATACCGACAACTTCATCAAAATCTCCGACTAAATACCGGGCGAGGTCGATGATATGCGCATTCAGGTCACCATGAGCGCCGGAACCGGCTAATTCTTTTTTGAATCTCCAAACCATCGGAAAGTCCGGATCAATAATCCAATCCTGCAAATAAACTGCCCTGATATGAAATATTCTGCCGATTCTACCTTCATCTATGAGCTGTTTTGCGAGAGCAACCGCGGGAACCCTCCTGTAATTGAAACAGACCATGGTCTTTACTTTTGCCTTTTTTGCAACGTCAACCATTTCTCTTGCTTCGTCCGAGTTCATTGCGAGGGGTTTTTCACAGGCAATGTGTATTCCGTTTTCAGCAGCCATCACCGCAATTTCTTTGTGACTTGCATTAGGAGTGGAAATATCCACAAGGTCAATCTCACCGCTTTTCAATAATTTTTTATAGTCCGTCTCGTATTTTTCCCACCCCCAGTTTTCCTTAAAGGATTTTACGCTTGATTTGTCTTTATCACAGATAACACTCATTACAGGTTTTGCTTTTAACGGGAAGAATTTGGCAACATTAAGATATGCGTTGCTGTGGGACTTGCCCATGAAACCACATCCGACTAAACCTACTCGAATTCCTTTCATTATTCACCCTCATTTGTTTTATTTACGTTAAGACACTAATAAAATAATCCTTTACAAAGCAGCATTTATTTCTTATATTTTTGCATAGTTTTTCTTTCATTCCGGCTTCTATAATAACTCTTTATAGTTTAATATAAAATAAAATATTTTAATAAGAAACAGCTATTTTTGTAGATTATTCATTTGATAGATATTTCCACGCTTGACGATAGAGTTTAATATGGGAAAAAGCAACCATATCAGGTGTGATTGATTTAACTATTTATATTTTTTAGATTATCAAGCTATTATAATAATTAACCGAGTATAATTTTGAGGAGGTTGGAAATGAACAGCCGAAGTAGGAACAGAAAATCCGGGAAAGAAATTTCCCGACGAAGCTTTATCGGTAAAACCGCTGCTGCAACTGCTGCCTTTACGATAGTTCCGAGCCATGTTTTAGGTGGTCGCCGCCGCGGCCAGGTAGCCCCGAGTGATAAACTGAATATCGCCTGCGTAGGTGTCGGGGGCAAGGGTCAATCTGACATATCTGCCGTTGCTACGGAAAATATTATTGCGTTGTGTGATGCCGATAATACTAAAATGGAAGAATTTTTGTCTTATGCTCAACGAAGAGTAAGCGGGGCAGGAAGACGCAGACAACAGGAGGAACAAGAAATACCCCAAAGACAAGAGCCGGATTTAGTGGCGCTGTTTGAGAAGGCAAATAAATACAGTGATTTTCGCGTCATGCTTGACAAGGAAAAAAGCATCGACGCCGTCACCGTCAGTATTCCGGATCATTGTCATGCCGTCGTCGCCATGATGGCAATTAAGATGGGAAAACATGTTTTCGTCCAAAAACCAATGACGTATTCCGTTTATGAAGCCAGAATGCTTGCGAATGCGGCAAAGGAGTATAATGTTGCAACACAAATGGGTAACCAGGGGCACGCAGGTGAAGGCGCACGTCTCATAAATGAATGGATCTGGGACGGCGCAATCGGTGATGTTCATGAGGTGCACTGCTTTACAAACAGACCGATATGGCCGCAAGATATTGTACGGCCTGTAGAAACACCGCCCGTACCGGAAACATTGAACTGGGATGCATGGTTAGGACCTGCTCCTTACCGTCCTTACCATCCTGCCTACTGCCCGTTCAATTGGAGAGGCTGGCTTGATTTCGGAACAGGCGTGATAGGCGATATGGGCGCTCATATTCTCGACCATCCCTTCTGGGCGCTGAAGCTGGACGCTCCGGCAACAATTCAGGCTTCATCTTCCAAGATGTCGTCAAGAGAAGCCGAAAGAGAAACCTATCCGTTGGCTTCAATGATAACATGGACATTTCCTGCCAGAGGAAATATGCCTCCGGTAAAATTAATATGGTTTGACGGAGGCTTACAGCCGCCCCGCCCCGAAGAACTTGAAGCAGGACGCCGCTTGTGCAGTTCAGACGGCGGCGGGATTTTCATCGGCACCAAGGGGAAGTTGATGTTTAACTGTTACGGCAACAGCCCGCGATTGATACCGGAATCAAGAATGAACGAATACATACAACCTGCACAGACTATCCCCAGGTCTTCAGGAATAGCCTCGGAATGGATAGAAGCCTGTAAAGCCGGTACAAAGTCAACATCCGATTTCAGTTATTCATCGCGGCTTACTGAAACCATGCTGCTCGGCAATGCTGCGCTCCGTACGCAGAGAAGTAATACGATCCTCGAGTGGGATACTGAAAAGATGGAAATAACCAACCTGCCGGAAGCAAACGAATTTCTCCACAGGGAATACCGCGAAGGCTGGAGCTTATAATTTGCAGAATATCACTGGATATTATGTATTATGATTTCAAAAGCATAACCGGTGACATTCCATCTGTTTTTAATAAAGGTCATGCGGGTAACAGGATTTAACAAGATGCAAAATATCAAAAAAGAGTGGTGTAATATGGATACAAGTAAAAATGGCATCAGATTAGCCGTACTCATACTAACAATGGCAGCGGCTGCCGTAACCTACGCTCAAACGTCCCAGGAGTTGCCGACTACCTATCATCCGGCAACCGATGCGTACAACGGGTGGAGGCTCGGAATACAGGCATATACGTTTAACCGTTTTACTTTTTATGAAGCGGTAGAAAAAACGGCATCGCTCGGTCTTGACTGGATAGAAGCATATCCCAGGCAGCGGTTGAGTGCGGAGCATCCCGATGCCCAATTCAGCCATACAATGCCGGCGGAATTACGAGAGGAAGTAAAAGCAAAACTAAAGGAAACCGGCATTAGATTGGTTAACTACGGTGTCGTCGGCTTGCCGAATGATGAAGCAGAATGCCGGAGAGTTTTTGATTTTGCAAAGGATATGGGCATTGAAACCATTGTATCGGAACCCCCCGCAGAAGCATTTGAAATGATCGACAGACTCTGCCAGGAATACAAAATCAAGGTTGCGATTCACAATCATGCAACTCCTAATCAATACTGGAATCCGGACAGGGTGCTGGAAGTTTGTCAAGGACGGAGCGAATGGATAGGCGCCTGCGGTGACACAGGTCACTGGATGCGCTCCGGGGTCAATCCGGTTGAAGCATTAAAAAAGCTGGAAGGAAGACTCATAAGTATACACTTAAAGGACCTGAATGAATTTGGCGACCGTTCAGCTCATGATGTTATCTGGGGCACCGGAAAAGGAGACGTTAAAGCAATGCTTGCCGAGCTGTACCGCCAGGAATTCAAGGGTGTTTTCTCCATAGAATACGAGTATAACTGGGAAAATTCCATTCCTGAGATACGCCCGTCTGTAGCGTACTTTAATGAAATCGCCTCACAGTTGAATCCATCCGGATGGAAGGACCTTCTGGCGCCGGACTTGTCGAACTGCGAATTCAGACAGGGAGAAGGCTCGTGGACTTATGAAGACGGCCTTTTAACGCGGGGAAGAGGCAATATCTACACGAACGATAAATACGGAAACTATATCCTTGATATGGAATACATGGTGTCCGAAGGCGCTAACAGCGGCGTTCTCCTCCGGGTAGGCGATACCCGTAATTATGTACAGACAAGCATCGAGGTGCAGATTCACGAAACGACGGACGGAGGGAAATACGGTTCCAACGGATGTATTTATGATTGTATGCCGCCCAGCCGGGATGTAGGCAAAAAAGCCAACGAATGGAACCATTACACGATAATCTGTAATAATAATAAGATTTACATAGTACTCAACGGTGTTCAGATCATCGATATGGATTTGGACCTTTGGACGGAACCACGCCAGAATCCCGACGATACACCGAACAAGTTCAGAACCGCTCTCAAAGATTTTCCCAGAGTGGGAGCTATCGGTCTTCAAGACCATGGTTCGCCGTTGTGGTTCCGGAATCTGAAAATCAAAGAACTCAAGTAATAAAACCGTATTTTGTAAAACATGAAATTAAGTTATGCGTTCTTAATTTCTTGAGACGGGATCCAATATTTTTAAGCACGGATGACACCCCCATTCCGCTTTGCCGAGCGGGTGGAATGGGGGTAATATATGATATCCGATGATTAACTTTTGAATTAAAATTTAAAAAATACCGTAATAAAAGTATCACAAAGGGGAAAACTGAAAAACAATGAATGATAAAAAGAGTAATAAATGCATTAACAGGCGCAGTTTTCTGAGTTACAGTGCAGCCGCAGGTGCAGGATTAGTTATGTCGCGTATGGCACATGGCAGGGAAACTATAAGAAAACCGGATGATATTAATGTAGCAATATTAGGCACCGGCGCCCAGGGACAGGTTTTATTAAATGCCGGCTTGAAGATCCCGGGATTGCGGTTCAAGGCTGTTTGCGACATCTGGACCGATTATAATCAGAAAAGAGCGGCAGGCCTGTTGAAAAAATATGGACATGAGGTCAATTCATACGTGGATTACCTTGAAATGCTGGCACAAGAAAAAGACCTCGATGCCGTTATTATTGCCACCCCGGATTTCTGGCATGCCGAACATGCAATAAGTTGTATGAATGCGGGGCTCCATGTGTATTGCGAAAAGGAAATGTCCAATTCCCTGGAAAAAGCCCGGCAAATGGTATCGGCATCCAGAGAAACAGGGAAATTGCTTCAGATAGGACACCAGCGGAGAAGTAATCCGAGATATATCCACTGCTACGAAAGATTAATTAAAGAAGCTAAAATTCTCGGCAGAATAACAACCATCAATGCTCAGTGGAACCGTTCGGTACAACCCGATTTGGGATGGCCTAAAAATTATGCCATACCACCGGAAGTGTTAAAAAAATATGGATTTGAATCCATGGAGCAATTCCGAAACTGGCGCTGGTATCGCAAACTCGGGGGCGGTCCGATCGTTGATTTAGGTTCTCACCAGATTGATATTTTTAGCTGGTTTTTAGGAACTGTGCCGGTATCCGTTATTGCCAGCGGCGGCACCGATTATTATGACAGGAAGTCCCACGAATGGTATGATACCGTAATGGCAATCTACGAATTTCAGACTAATGACGGCATTGTCAGGGCTTTTTATCAAACGCTTACCACAAACAGCAACCAGGGGTATTTCGAAGTTTTTATGGGAGACCAGGGCACACTATTTATTTCCGAATCTGCCGGAAGAGGGGGCATTTATCGCGAACAAACAGCGCCCGAATGGACGAAATGGGTTGATATGGGATATGTATCGGCGCCTGTGGAAGAAACAACATTGCTTGAAGAAGCCCTCGTACTTGATGTCCGGGAGACGATTGCTCCTCCCCAGCATGGTATTCCGGTTGTATTCAACGATCCGTATCATAAACCTCATCTGGAAAATTTCTTTAATGCCGTCCGCGGCACAAAAAAACTTAATTGTCCGGCAGAAATCGGTTATGAAACTGCAGTTTCTGTCTTAAAGGTAAATGAAGCGGTTGAAGCAGGCAAAAAGCTCATGTTCGCTCACGATGAATTCACATTGTAATACCGATATTCAGAAGGATCTGCGGATTCACATAATGATTAGATATTTTGATTTTCGAGCGCTTTTATCAATTGGAATAATACTCGTAATCCTGGTAAGAACCGGTTTTTCGCAGGAGCTGAAAGTTGGCGACGTCCCCGACGGTAGCCGCTCAATTCCTGTGCATTTACTCGACCTTTTTGATGAAGAGGGCGCTTTAATCAGGCTTTCCGATAGAATACTAATGCCTTTTTCACCAAAACAGACGTGCCTGGAATGTCATGACTACGGGATTATCAGCGGCGGCTGGCATTTTAATGCAGCCGACCCTGAAGTTTCTCCGGGGCGGCGCGGCGAACCCTGGGTACTGGTCGACCCCATAAGCGCTACACAGGTACCGCTTTCTCACCGTAATTGGTCGGGAACTTTTAAACCGGAATACTTTGGGCTTTCGCCTTTCTTGTTTACCGAAAAATTCGGAAGACATCTCACCGGCGGCGGTATAAGTGAAAACGATTCAACCGAATCACTTGATATATACATGCGGTGGATGGTTTCCGGCAGGGCGGAAATCAACTGCCTGGGTTGTCATGATGCGGAGCCGGCACATGATCAGGCTGAATATTACCTGCAAACCGTAAAACAAA
>Ga0111191_1276_pt1 | contig 10383 bp, 14 predicted proteins | sample DeeMarSWOR324_28_FD_80363 | JGI IMG/M metagenome (GOLD analysis project Ga0111191, IMG submission 80363) | bacterium SM23_31 | reverse complement strand
TGGATTTATGGCATAGAGTTTGTCATCGTCTGCACCCACATAAACCGTGCCGTCGGTGCCTATGGCCGGGGATGAACGAACAGAACTACCGGTTTGAAATTCCCATTTCTTTGTACCATTGGAATTTAGTGCATAGAGTTTGCAATCAATTGCACCCACATAAACCGTGCCGTCGGAGCCTATGGCCGGAGATGAATAAACATCATGGTCGGCTTGAAATTCCCATTTTTTTGTGCCTGGTGTTTGGGAATACAAAAGAAAATTAAGAAATAATAGGAAGATTAAAGAAAAGTTAAACACTTTCATTTGATACCTCCTAAGCTAATAAGACTTTTAAGGCATAACGCCGGCATCAGTTGCGCAAGGGTTGCATTTGAGTCAACAAAGAAAATTGACTAACCGAGTGCGGTGTTCTGCTTGAAAGTATTTGAAACAACTGCCCTTGCGTCAACTGCATGTAAATGTTATGTGTTTTTTATAAATAGATAGATTATTGCATTGTTAACTCTTTGGACATATTATTCTTCTATTTATAAAATTTAGGAATTAGATCTGTTTTTTCCCTAAGTTTATTTATCAAAGCACTATGGTTCTCATCAATAGTCATTGGTGTGATAATGATGAAACCTTGTTGCAAATAATAATCATCATATTTTATCTCTTGATTATTTGGATTTCCAGTTACTTCTAATACCCAAATTGTTTTATGATCAGTAATGTGTGCCTCTTCACCATAAATTTTCTTAAATCTAAATACCTCCGGTTTGTCAAATGTAATCCTTCTTTCGACTAATTTTACACCCTTTATTTTTTCAAAGGGTATTCTTGGGAATCCTACCGTTAGATAACTGTTATTATCGAGTTCAGCAATAAAACCGGATGAAATAAATTCTTCAATCCATTTTGGAATGATGATAAAGGATTTTTCATTATCATCATCAAAACCTGAAAATGCTATAGCTTTCACACCTATGAATGCAGATGTTCTGACGGTTCCTATGGTACCAGAACTAAACCAATAAGGTCCATCATTAGCTCCACTATTAATACCAGATAATAATAAATCCGGACCATCATCACCAAAAAAGCCACCTAATCCTAACATAACACAATCAGCTGGATTTGCTGGCAAGGTGTATATGGCAATGTTATTTTCTTTGTCGTAATATTCACAAGTTACTTCCAAAGTTGATTGATATTTTCCATAGGTGGAGTGATTTGATGTTCCTGACATATCAAATACTGAAACAATAATTGAAACGCGGTCTGCAACATTTGACACACTCCTTGCTAAGGCAAGTAACCTATTAGCATCTTCGATTCCATCATCATTAGTAATTAAAATATGATTAAACCGCGTCTGACCATAGGTTAGATGGAAACATAGGAATAATATCAATAACATGATATATTTTTTCATTGTTTTAATCCTATATATTTGTGTTTTGTACTATATATCTTTGTTTTTTTTAATTACGCATTTTATTATTTCTATCTTAGTAAAACTGATAGACACATAACGGTTGGGTGTTAAACCGACCGCCCATGATCCTCCTTTGGCAATGCACTTTTCGTAAAACTGTACGTGTGATCGGTTCGGCTTGAACACCTGGTTAGGCTATTTATCAATATATTTTTGCTATTTTTTCGTAAATAAGACTTCGAGCACCGGATCGTATCCAGCAATTGCATATGGTTTTTTCATTACCAATTCCACTTTGTTAGAATCCATCTTTTGAAAGGTTTGTAAAAACAATGAGTCATGCCAGCTCATCAACAATAAACCATCATCAATAAATTCACATGTTGCTTCTGAATAACTTCCAGAATTCTCAAACCACCAATATCTGTAGTTTTTAGCTTTCTGATCCCATGCAAAAATGCCATGGGCTGCTCCTGTTTCACCTGTAGGTGAGCTTACTGAGTAGTCAAAGACAACATATTTGCCATCGAGAGATTTCTTAAATGTTCCGGTTCCAGAGCCTTGGTGAGATATGTATTCCATGTGCCACGTTCCTATTAGGAAATCAAACTTATCCATCGGATTTGATTGCTTATTCATTTTATCCTCCACATTGTGATCTGGCTCGTTACCTCTTGCGGTAAGACTAACCAGAACAACACAGAGACTAATGGATAGTCTTTGTAAAATACTGGACATTAACATTTTCTCCCTTTTGATTTGTTTGAGCCTAAAGGACTTATTCGACAGTCACAACGGTCTGCGTTTAACTGGCGGCGGGCGATAGAAACGTTATATCACTAAAACTTCAGCTGAAGCCGTCCAGTTGAAACGCGTGTTAGGGGCAAATTATACTAAAGCTTACAATTTTAGAGAGAATGAACTGTGTCAAGAACAGCTTCAGGATGTTTATCTGCAATGAAAAGTAAAATGCGGGCTGGTCCTTCCGGTTTTCGTCTGCCTTGTTCCCAATTACGTAGCGTTGCCGGACTAATCCCAAGCAGTTGCGCAAATTTTATTTGCGATAGACCATACTTTTCACGTATTGCTTTAACATCAGGTGAAGAAAAATCAAATTTACGTGAAGGGGGCAGATTACCTCTAAGAATTTTTCCTCCCTGCTTTACACTTTCAAGAAGTTCATTAAATAATTCGTTTTTCATTTATATTCATTCTCCACGATTGTTTTCAATGCTTTCAATTGTGTTTTTGTTAAATCATCACTTTCATTCTTTTTGAAAATGAATAACATTAATATTACTCCGTATTTATTATACCAATAGTAAAGGATCCGAGATCCACCTCTTTTTCCTCTTCCAGAACCTGATCATCGGATTTTTCTAATTCCTCCACTTCCTTTAATAATATTTCCTGATTCGGGATCATCGATTAATTTAATTTGAAATAGACGGTATTCATCTTCAGAAAGTATTTCTTCAACTCTTTTAGTAAAAGTCGGAGTCTCAATAATTCTCATGATGAAATATACGCCAATGACGTATGGAATGCAATAAAAATAAAGCCCCTAACTTCTGGGCATGAGCGGTGCGAAACGCTTGTAAAAACTTTACTAATCCAAATTAATGTCCCGCGTTTCGCATCCGACTATATGCCATTGTTATATGGCCATATTTATTTTCTTTCAATAAACTCCATATACGAAACACGGGCTTGAGTAATATTTGGTAAATTCTTTACAATTTCAACTGAAAAACCAACATCATCTCCCAAAGGTGAGAGCAATTGAAATAATAAATCTGAATTAACTAATATTTTCTCGGGCAATAATTGACGTCTCACCATAAATTCAGCAACATGAAAAGAAATCTTTCCCCACATTGATTCCATTGATGGCAATGGCTTCAGCAATTGATGGCCTACAATCACTCCATTACTCGGATTTATTAACATCAGTACATAAGGATAGTATGGCCTCATTCCTTTTTCTTTTACCGGAGCAGGTGACATGAATACATCTAACTCTATTGGCATTTTTCTTGGTACAATATTCCTAAGCTTTTTAATAGCAAACTCATTTATTGATATCTCTATTTGATATGGTGCTCGCGGCATTACCTTTAAACTTGAATCATACCATGATATTTTCTTTCCCTTTTTCACCATTTTACGTAATAAAAATGTTTCATCATCTCCAGGTCTTAACAGAGAATGATCATTCTTAGCTCGTAAACATACATCTTTAGTTTGCTCTAATGCACATTGTAAGAATTGTGTTTCTGATAAATCTAAAAACCAAGGAACTAAGCCAGGCTTATAGCTCCTGAACATTGGCCAGGATTGTTTTCCTTTAAATGTTAAAGATAATTTTTTTATTATGTCTAGATCCCGTGAATCTAAAATATCATGATCTTCAAAAGAAGCTTGAATCTGTGGAATTTCTAAGAGCTTTTGATATGAAAACATATCAGGTTCAGAATGTTGAAAATCCCAAAATCTATAAAAACCCTGTTCCCCCAAGTATACCGAAATTGCATAATGTTCACCTATTGCTCCCATCACACTCACAAAGCCAATCTCCTTCGTTTTAGGATTTTGCACAGCAAACAGATCATGTTCATCTAACCAATCCCATGGTGCAATATCTTTTATTTCTACTAAAACATTGTATAATTTCTTCCAATCCTCAATTCTTGGATTCATCTCATTCAATTTAGATCTCCATAAATATTGATTTACTTGATTAACCATATAACGCTAGGTTTAACCGGCGCGAGCAAATCTGAAACTTAAAACTGCCATTTCATGTCCCACGTGCTCGCGTCCGAGTTGAAACCGTTGTTAGCACTTAATATTCATTATTAATCAAATATATCTAGTGATATTTTTAGCGCTTGATCTAATTCTTTAATTTTTTGTTCAGATAATCGTCCGATATAGTTTGAGAGAAGGCTTTTGGGTAGGGAGACCAATTCATCACAATGTATGCTACTTTTATGTTTCACACCTTCAGCAGTACCTATTAATATTTGTGTCGATAGCGCATCATATCTTGAATAAACTGGGGCACATATAACAGTGGAATATTTAGATTCTATTAATATTTGTCGGCTTACAACAACAAATACTCTGAACTTTTTTGGATCTTTAGACGATGGTTTTGCTACCCGATATAAATCACCGCGCTTCAAATGGAAACCTGATAATCTAATACATCATTAGCTTCTTTATTTAGTGAATCAGAGTTATGATTGATTATTTCTAAATCTTTCTTACTCTGTTCTTCTCTTAATATATATAAAATATATTTCCACACAGCATTTTCAATGAAGTCTGAACGACTTTTATGTCCAATCGATTTGTTGTCTATTGCACTAAGTAATTCTTTTGATAATGTAATTGAAGTCTTTATTTTCATACCACCAATATACTACTTCTTTGATATTATTCTTGTCCTTTAAAAATTATTACCACAACTTGATGTTAACCCACAATTTAATAACAGGAGGACAAGATGCGTTTTTATACCCAACAACATCAGTATTATTGCGGAATCGACTTACATACTAAAAATATGTATGTCTGCATCCTCAATCAAGGAGGAAATATTCTCTTTCACAAAAATATTTCCTCCTCTCCTCAATCACTATATCGAGTTATCAAACCCTATCTTCCCGATATAGCGCTAGCTGTTGAATGTATGTTCACCTGGTACTGGATCGCGGATTTCTGCTCGGCTTACAACATTCCCTTCGTTTTGGGTCATGCACTGTACATGAAAGCCATTCACGGATCCAAAACCAAGAACGATAAAATCGATTCTCACAAGATCGCCGTTTTATTGCGTGGTGGCATGATCCCTATGGCCTATGTATATCCAGCAGAAATGCGTTCCACCCGTGATCTGCTCCGTCGTCGTATGCATTTTATGTACAAACGTTCGGAATTGCTCGCTCACATCCAGAACACCCGCAGCCAGTATAATCTGCCTGAATTTAATAAATGCATCTCAAGAAAAAGAAACCGTACCGGAATTAGTGAACACTTTGAAGATAAGAGTGTTCGCAAAAGTATTGAACTCAATCTAACCTTGCTAAAACAGTATGATAATCTACTTAATGAAGTGGAACTTTTTTTAGTCCGCCATACCAAAGAAAACCGCCCGAACGACCTTTATCTCTTGAGAACAATCCCCGGCGTTGGTAAAATCCTCTCCCTGGTTATCTTATACGAAATTCAGGATATCTCACGCTTCCAGCGCGTTCAGAATTTCTCATCATATGCCAGGCTGATCAAACCTAAAAAGGAATCGGCCGGAAAAATTAAAGGGGCTAGTAATCGTAAAATGGGCAATGCTTATCTCAAATGGGCTTTCTCTGAAGCCACTCTGCTGCTGATCCGCGAGAAGCAAGAAATAAAAGATCTTCACCTTAAACTGAAAAATAAACACGGCAAAGCACGGGCACTGGCAATCATTTCACATAAACTCGGCCGTACCGTTTATTATATGCTTAAAAATAAACAGGCTTTTGATATAAGACATTTTCTCCAGATTAAAGACCGTGCTGCCGCCTGAGCCATACGTCTAACTCAGGTCATCTGGGGACAAGTCCACCTGAGATCATTCCTAGATTAATGGTGCTAAAAGCACATTCATTATCAATGAGGCTATGATCATGGACAGATCCTAAAACCTAATGCGCGTTGATTGGACAGGCAGCACGGGTCTTAATTATCATGACAAATTTTTCCAATAGTCTGCACCTTGCGGAGCCTTTAAACTAACTGATTCCGGCGATCAGCCGTAAAATCATTCCTTTGAATAGGACCGTAAAGGTTGACGTTAATATTTCCGGAGCATGATTCCCGATATATGTTTGGTCGCAGATATTGGTATTTCATCTGTGACAACAAAGAAAAGTTTGTCAAAGAACGAAATAACGAAAAAATGCAATTTTATCGTATTAGAATACTATTTTCTCTTGACTTTAAAGGACAAATATATGTTAGAAGCACAAGTATTACGCAGGTTTCTTTAATTCTTCGTCTATCTTTTCTTTCAGTATAATCTTTATGAAAGACTGATAAGGAACATCATGTTTATTTGCGATCGTGCGAATTTCATCCAGCATTGATTCTGGAAGTCTTAGTGAGATCGTCTTCGTAGAAGGTTTTAATTTGGGTAGGGCAACTATTTCAGCCTTTTCCCAGTCTATATATTCGGTAGAATCGACGTCTGACCAAAATTTGCGCTCATCGTCTTCTTTTCTAAATTTTGGTATTTTTTTTAATTTTTTCTTCATAGATCTTTCTTTCTTTACGATTCATATCTCTAGCGGAAATAACCCTAATTAAGTTATTTCTAATTGTGAAGGATACAAATAAAAACCTCTCTGCTTTTGATTTTCCTAAAGCATAAAATCTCTTCTCAGCGTTCGAGTGTTTTACATCATCACTAATTACCAAAGGTAAATTGAAGAAAATTTCACAATTCTTCAGAAATTTTATCATATTGAATGTATATTACTAACATATACATATGTTGTCAACTAAAAGTTCCACTTTTTTTACATTTACTGTGCTTCTAACGGTTAGTGCTCAGCCGCACCGCTACAGAATATACTCCGACATCGTCACGGCGCTCGCCGTTGCGGTGTCGGCTGCAGCACTGGGTTAGGCGGCATCCCAACACAAAAGATTTGAGTGTCTTGGGGCGGCACTGGGTGACGGGAGCGGTAGACGCTTATCTGGTTGTACACAGTCACGGTTACGACAATCCACAAGAATCCCACAATCAATTCTGCGATGATGCTCATGAGTAGATTTCGCGAATCAAGGCCTTCTACGACCAGCTTTCAAACCGTCGCAATCGCAGCCCATCCGCCAAAAGAGAACTCTGTCCATGGCCTCATGGTCCACGCACCACTGCAGGAGGCTGCAGTAAGGATCGCGGCAAGGAGATCGAAACTCCCCAACGTTGGATTGTACCTGTACTCGGGCAGCGCCCTCAGCGAGTACGTAAGTGCCGGAATGCACATGAACGTGCCGAATATCGCAACTCCCACACATCTAGTGGAGTCACTCATCGCTTCGCCCCAGACTACTTTGTCCGCCTAACGTCGGCTGGAAGTGCTTGTTAAGCGGCACTCAACACTAATGGAGGCTTTCTTCTTAGCTCGCCTTCAGCCTTCTCTCTTTTTTCTTCGAGTCGCCCACCAAGAACCGAGTATTAATAACAGGCCAAGAACTGAAAGTAATGATGCTTTGTTGTGCACGAATGCCAGACCAGGGGCCACAGTTGGCAACGGTACATCACCTGCTATTCCGATTCCAAGTAGAATAAACCCAGCGGTCATCACCAGGCCTATCTTGCCTTTTCGGTAATTTACGATGAGAACAATTACCGCGACAATTACTAAAACCCACAAGAAAATGCCCAGACCTTCATCGAATCCCATACTATTCCTCCTTTCGCAGGTCAATATGTCTAGATTGTTTTTGCCCTACACATTTACCCGAGACAACCCTTCTAGTGATTGCGAATTCATCCGTCACAATCGATTTCAGTACATCACTCAAACAATCGCAACTGATATCTATACTCACGGAGCGAGGCGGACGAGTGGACCCGGCTTTCCCAGATGATCCTCTCATGCGCCTAACGAGACTTTCGAAAAAGCTATTATTAATAATGGTACTCATTTTAGTATGAAATCGCCAGCATTTTTTTAATCTCTGCGTTAAATTGATAATTACCATTTACTTAGCTAAATTACTTGCGACTTCTATTAAACGTTGGATATTTCTTATGGCAAAATACAAAAAATATAATTACTCACAGATGATCATGATTCCGGTTTCATTACAAGATCAACTCATGCCGGGCACCTTAGAACATGCTATTCATGAGGTTATAGAAAAGAAAGTCGATTTATCTATTTTTGATGAAAAATATAAAAACGATGAAACAGGTGCACCGGCTCATGATCCAAAGTTGTTATTAAAGGTAGTATTACTTGCTTTTTCAAGAAGTATTATAGGTTCCCGGAAGATAGAAAGAGCCTGCCAGGAGAACATTACCTTTATGGCATTATCCTGTGGCATGGCTCCGGATCATAGTACGCTCGCTCATTTTATTTCTGCGATGAAAGATGAGATTATTCATATATTCCGTGACGTTCTTTTATACTGCGAAGAATTAAATTTATTAGGCGGCACCCATTTTTCCCTAGATGGCTGTAAGTTACCGTCAAATGCATCAAAACAGTGGAGTGGTACTTTTAAAGAACTGCGACATAAACAGAAGAAACTGGAAGAGAAAGTTAAGAAGTTGATATCCGATCATGAACGGGAAGATAAACAGGAAGGCGGTTCTGATCGTTCAAAAAAGGAAAAGCAGATTAAGCGTATAGAGCGTCGAATCAAACGTATAGATAAATTTTTAAATGAAAACAAGCCTAAAAAAGGGAAGACAAAGAAAGAACTTCAAAGTAATGTTACTGACAACCATAGTGCTAAGATGCCGACTGCACATGGAGTTATCCAGGGCTACAACGCCCAGGCATTGGTAGATAATAAACATCAGATCATAGTCCATGCAGAGGCGATGGGTAACGGACAGGATGCTGATAATTTGTCTCCAATGGTCGATAGGGCCAAAGAGAATATGAAAGCGATTGGCAGGGATGAAAATTATTTTAAGGATAAAATATTAACAGCAGACGCTAATTATCATTCTAAAAAGAATATAGAAAAATGTGAAAAAGAGAGAATTGATGCTTATATACCCGATACTTTACATCGCAAACGCGATGAGCGATTTAAAGAACAGGATCGCTTCAAAGATGGAGTAAATAAGCCGCCAAAGAAGAGATGGTATACACCCAAAAGAGAAACCTTTTCCTGGAAAGAATTTCAATATGTTGAGGAAGTAGGCAAATACAAATGCCCGGCTGGTAAATATTTAAAGCAGATGAGTCTTAAGCATAAATCCAGAAATAAATACTACAGATATTATCAAGCCAGGGAAACTGATTGTCGCGAATGTTCATTAAAATCAAAATGCCTCAGCAAGACAGATTCAAAATCAAGGAGTTTACTAATTCCCATCGGATACAGGAATGATAATGAAAGAATATTAAGCATTTCCCAGAGAATGCAGCAGAAGATAGATTCTGATAAAGGAAAAGATATTTATTCCAAACGACTTGGCACTATTGAGCCTGTATTTGGAAATATTCGCTTTATAAAGAAATTGGATCGTTTCAGTTTTAGAGGAAAATCGAAAGTAAACATCCAATGGATGCTCTACTGTATGGTACATAATATAGAAAAGATTATGAATTATGGTTTTACTGTTTGAGGTTAATGGAAAAAACAGCATTGTACTGAAGAAAAAATTTAAAAGCAGTGGTTAGAAGAAATAAATATAGAATATTTTAAAAATCTCTCCACTCTTCAGGAAAAAACCACGCGTAAAAAGGACTTATTCGACAGTCACAACGGCTAGTGCTCAGTGGCGCCGTGTTTTGTCAAAGTCGTTACTCATACTACAGCTGTAGGCGTCCACTGCAGCACATTGATATTATTCTTGTCCTTTAAAATTTTTCCCTACAACTTGAGGTGAACCCACAATTTAATAACAGGAGGACAAGATGCGTTTTTATACCCAACAACATCAGTATTATTGCGGGATCGACTTACATACTAAAAATATGTATGTCTGTATCCTCAATCAAGGAGGAAATATTCTCTTTCACAAAAATATTTCCTCCTCTCCACAGTCACTGTATCGAGTTATCAAACCCTATCTTCCCGATATAGTTCTGGCTGTCGAATGTATGTTCACCTGGTACTGGATCGCTGATTTCTGCGCGGCTCACAACATTCCCTTCGTTTTAGGTCATGCACTGTACATGAAAGCCATTCACGGATCAAAGACCAAAAATGATAAAATTGACTCG
>Ga0111191_1074_pt1 | contig 10475 bp, 8 predicted proteins | sample DeeMarSWOR324_28_FD_80363 | JGI IMG/M metagenome (GOLD analysis project Ga0111191, IMG submission 80363) | bacterium SM23_31 | reverse complement strand
ATTCCGGCATTGGCAGAGTATATCGCAACCAGCCCGACGGCACAGAGCAGTATTACGATGGTTATCAAGTACCAATCAAGCTTTTTTATTTGAAATCCTTTAGCCATACTCCGGTCATTTTTTTTGTGTAGAAATAAATTTTTGATTACGTATTTTCTGCAAATCGAAATACTTTTTAAAAATTTCCCGGGCAATTGGAGCAGCCACCCTTGCGCCACCGCCTCCGTTCTCAACAAATACCGCTAATGCAATTGTCGGATTATCTTCGGGTGCATAACCAATGAACCAGGCATGGTCCTGACCATGAGGATTTTCTGCCGTACCGGTTTTCCCTGCAATGGATATTTCGGAGTGTCTTACCGATTTAGCCGTACCATTTTCCCCATTAACAACATTATGCATTCCCATTCTAACTACTTCCCAAGCCTCATCACTAATCTCTGTTATTTGTTTTTCAACAGCTTCCGGTTGATAAATGACAGAATCCGTTCTTGAATCTACCGCGGCTTTCAGGAAATGCGGCTGAATCAATTTCCCTTTTGTTCCGATTGCCGCAGCAAAGCGTGCCATTTGCACGGGAGTTACCAATATATCCCCCTGACCAATAATCATAATCGCCATCTGACCCTTTTCAGTCCAATCATATTTATATTTTACATCCAGATATTCTCTGGTTGGCAAATTTCCTTTATTATTTTCTTCTGCCGGGAGGTCTAACCCGGTGTATTTTCCAAATTCAAACAAACGGCTGTATCGCAGCCAAATATCAAGGTCAATTTCTTGCGAAAGATTATAAAAATACACATTACAGGATTGTTCGATAGCTTCGACCATATTAAGCGTTCCATGTCCTTCTTTCTTCCAGCATTCGTGTACCTTATTACCCAATCGAAAATATCCGTTGCATGTATACGTTTGATCAGCGGAGAGAATGTTTTCATTAAGCGCTGCGAGAGCACCGATTATTTTAAATGTCGAACCCGGAGGGGACATCCCCTGACTGACACGGTTATAAAGCGGCTTGTCCGGATCATTCAGAAGCAGGTCAAACTCTTCCTGCGTGAAATGACTGCTCATAAATATAGGATCAATATCGGGTCTGCTTACGGCAGCATAAATTTCACCATTTTGTGGATTGAGTACAACTATGGCACCAAGGCTATCTCCCAGGAGGTCTTCGCTTAACTTTTGTAAATCTTTGTCTAAAGTTAAAATCAAATCGTTACCGGGAACCGGCGGTCTCGTATTAGGCGTTATAATTTCACTTACTTCTCTACCGTAAGCATCGACCTCCATGAATTTATATCCTCTTTCGCCCCGTAATAAATCTTCGTAATATCTTTCAATACCTTTTTTACCGACGATATCACCTGATTTATAGTATTTCTTACCAAATTCCTCGAATTCGTTTTCGTCAATCTCCTTTATATATCCTAAAATATGCGATGCTCTAATGTCTGAAGGATAGTACCGCTGCGGTTCATCCTGAGATATAACCCCCGGTAAATCAAAACGATTTTCTTCAAAATATGTTAATCCGGCATGGTCTGTACGTAAAATTTTGACCGGTTGATAACGCGTAGCGGCTATTTCAAGTTTTTTCTGGACATTTTGGTATTCTGAGTTGAAGTTTTCAGAAATGAGTTGAAATAGACGGTCTTTATTTTCCAATTCATATGGAATAACTGAAACAGCATAAGCAGGAACGTTATCTACAATCAATACATGATTACGGTCATATATAAGACCGCGAGTCGGGACTATCTGTATTTGCCGTGTTCTATTAGCTTCAGACCTGAGGTAATGTTCTTCACTTCCGAGTATCTGAATGTAAAAAAACCGACCGAGAATTACGACAAATATAAAAACAGTAGCGAACACAAAGCTCACGCGTCTCCGGCTCAATTGTTCCTGTTTTTCATCAGTCATTGTATTTTATTAATCCTTTAACGTTTTAGCCAATAATAGACTATTCCACCGATAAAAACAGAATATATGGTTGAAGGAAGTGAATGCACAAATAATAACCGCCAAAAACTGGATTCAGTATTAATTATATATATGGCATTGTATAATATATCATGAATAATACTTATAGTAAAGAATAAAATTGAAAATTGTATTATTTTATGTATTTTATGTGTTCTCGGAACATATCCCATTAAGAAACCGGCAACAGTTTTGGTTAAAGCATGGAGACCGAGAATTCCACCGCCAAGCGCATCAAGAAAAAATCCGGAAGCAAACCCGGTTAACGTTGATGCAAGTTGTGAATAACGAATACCGTAAAAGAAAAGGAAAATTAATACAATATCCGGTTTCACAACTGTATTCGGGCGAATAACAAATGAAAAAAATTTTAAAATGGATATTTGTGCTATAATAACCAGGAAAAACACCGAGCCCCATTTTAAAGATTTTAAATAAACCGGTTTTAACATTTTAACCAATAAATAAAACTCTGGCAAATTCTATGATTTAAGGATTACTTAGTATTAAATAACTCTCCAGTCAGCATAGTGGGAAACGCGGCAGTTTCTGCCTTAAAAATATGCCGGTAAAAATTTATATCCCGTAAGTATATTTTAGTTATATTACTGTAATTTATAAAATTATAAGACATCCCCCATGAACAGCTTAGTTTTTATTAATAAACGAATTTACGTTTGTAATTACACTTACATCTCTGAGTTGATCATAATCCACAAATAATTTTACCGTTGCTGTTTTAAATAATCCCGGTTCGCGTGTAAAATCGATAACAGTACCTATCGGAATGCCGTAGGGGTAAATATTTCCATGGCTTGTTGTTACTACCGTATCTCCCACAAACACTTCGGCACTGCCGCGTATATCTATTACAGCCTTATCGTCTTCTTTGTATTTTAGAAAACCAACAATATCACTGTTTTTTAACTGAGCGCTTACTCTAAAACTAACATCTGTAAGCAACTGACAAAGTGCAGAGTTATTACTTGCTTCAATTATTTTTCCTACCAATCCATCGTTTGTAATTACCGGATCGTTCTTTTTTACTCCGTCACCCTGTCCGAGGTTAATTGTAACTGTGCTTAAAAATGTAGGAGACCAATGAACAATCTGCCCGGTCTTAAAATCAAATGGGGAATTTTTTTTGTATTCGAGCAGATCGTGTAAATGATCATTTTCATTTTTAAGGTCGGTTAAAAGTGCATTTTCAAAACTCAAACGAATATTTTCTACTTTAAGTCTTTCATTTTCTTCTAAAGCAGAAAATATCAGAGAAAACCAGCTCAATTTTTGCGTAATTTTGCTCGAAAAGTCGGCAAACATCAAGCGCAGCGTTAAAATTTGTTCAGTCTGGTTGGAAAAAATTAGAGAAGTAGAAAGAATAATGCACAAGAGGAATACAAAAAATGTTTTGTAAACAAGAAAAAATTTAATGATACGTTCCACGGATTACCCATCCTTTGGTCGTAAATTGACCTATCGGCGGCTTTTCATCAGGACTTTTTCATAGAATTCGATGTCGTCAAGGACTTTTCCGGTGCCTCGAACTACACATGTCAGCGGGTCCTCTGCTACGTTAATCGGCAGATTTGTTTCTTCCCGTAATCGTTCGTCCAATCCCAAAAGAAGGCTGCCGCCGCCGGTAAGAATAATACCTCTATCCAGAATATCCGAAGCTAATTCAGGGGGAGTTTTTTCCAATGATAGTCTTACCGCATCAACAATGGCATTTATGGGTTCGGTGAGCGCCTCCCTTATTTCTACAGAACTTACCTCGGTGGTTTTTGGTACGCCGGCAACTAAATCCCGCCCTTTTACCGGCAGTGTTTTCTCTTCTTCAAGCGGAACAGCAGACCCCAAAGTGCATTTTATTTCTTCTGCTGATTTTTCACCGATAAGCATGTTATAATTACGTTTAAAAAATTGTAAAAGAACCTGGCTCATTTCATCACCGCCAATCCGAACAGCGGTTTCGCAGACGATCCCGGACAATGCGATAACTGCAATCTCCGTCGTTCCTCCACCGATATCAATTACCATATTTCCAATTGGCTGGTGAATCTCCAAACCGACACCTATTGCAGCCGCCATGGGTTCAGCTATCAGGAGCACTTCACCCGCACCCGCATGTTCTGCCGAATCACGCACAGCGCGCTTCTCAACTTCGGTAATACTCGAGGGTACGGAAATTATCATCCTCGGATGAATAAACCGGTTTACATGAACCTTTTTAATAAACTCCCTGAGCATATCCTCAACTACTTCAAAATCCGCAATTACTCCATCTTTCATCGGTCGAATTATCTCAATTTCGCTCGGAGTCCTCCCAAGCATCTTTTTTGCCTCGTGTCCAATTGCAACCATTTTCCTGGTGTGTTTATTCAAGGCTACAATCGAAGGTTCATTTACAATTATACCTTTGCCTTTTACATAAATTAATGTGTTAGCAGTGCCCAAATCGATTGCTATATCATTCGAGAAAAAACTGCTTAATGATCCCAGTCTCATTTTTTCCCCTTTTTTTAACCGCAGGGACGCAGAGAAAAAGCAGAGTTCACAAAGAATATAAATACTAAATGAAAAAATAACATTTAGAATCCAAATCTATAAATAATAATATCTCTGCGGACTTTGTGTATCCTCTTCGTTTTTTGCGTTTAATCTTTTAATTTTATTATTTCAGTTATAGTTTTTACAGTTAATAGTATTAAAGTAAAAAAATCAATGTCTAAAATGCCTGACACCTGTAAATACCATTGCCATATTATGTTCTTCCGCAGCCGCAATTACCTCATCATCACGTATTGAACCGCCGGGCTGGATAACAGCGCGTGCACCTGCTTTATGCGCAATATCAATATTATCCCGAAAGGGGAAAAATGCGTCGGAGACTACAACAGAGCCTTTCAAATTCAAGTTTCCATTTTGTGCTTTTTGAATCGCAAATGCAGAGGCATCAATCCTTGAAGGCTGACCGGCTCCTATTCCGAGTGTACGGCCGGGTGCACAGAAAACTATGGCATTTGACTTGACATATTTTATAAGTCTCCATCCAAATAATAATGCCTCCCATTCAAGCTCCGCAGGGTGCTTGCTTGTTACAACCTTAAAGTCATTGCGACTAAAGTTTATTGTATCCTTGTCCTGGATAAGAATGCCGCCGGAAATTGTCTTAATCTCCGGTAATTGTATTCCGGTTTGCAACGATTTATCAGCTTTTAATATCCGCAAATTCTTTTTCCGGGAAATAATTTTATAAGCTTCCGGCTCGAAATCGGGAGCAATAACAACTTCTACAAACATTTGAGATATTTTTTCAGCGGTTTGGACATCAAGAGTACGATTACACCCTATGATTCCTCCGAATGCGGAAACCGGATCGGTTGCCAATGCCTTATCAAATGCTTTTTCCAACTGTTCATCACTTCCAACCCCGCAGGGATTTGCATGTTTAATAATGGCAACTGTCGGCATTTCATATTCATACGGAATCGCAATGGCTGTATCGGTATCTATCAGGTTATTATAGGATAATTCTTTACCGCTCAGCTGACGATAAGGCAGGTGCTCATGGGGACGATGATAAAACGCAGCCTTCTGGTGCGGATTTTCACCATATCTCAGTACCTGCACCCTCTCAAAAAGTGCATCAATTTTTTCAGGAAAATACTCCGTATCTTCCGTTAAATCCGATAAGTACCTGCTTATGTACCAATCATAGGTTGATGTCAGGGAAAACACTTCTGATGCGAATTTTAAAGATAACTCTTCGGGAACCGTACAATCATTTTCAACAAGCGTTTTTATAACGGCATCGTATTTATCCGGCGCGGTGACTGTTACAACATCTTTATAATTTTTGGCAGCTGCCCGTAACAATGATACACCGCCTATATCAATTTGTTCAAGCGCTTCCGTTAGTTTTACGTCCGATTTACTTATAGTATCTGCAAAGGGATACAAATTAACTACAACCATATCAATAGCGGGTAAACCGTGTTCCGACAGTGTCTTCAGATGCTCTTTTTTTTCTCTAAGGGCTAATATCCCCATGAAAATATGAGGGTGGAGTGTTTTAATCCTGCCTTCCAACAGCTCAGGAAAGTTTGTTAAGTCCTCTACCTGATGATGGGGGATATTGTGGTTTTTAAGTAAGGCAGATGTGCCGCCTGTGCTTATCAGCTTAATACCGAGGTTAGATAATCGCTGAGCGAAATTTGCTAATCCGTTTTTATCATAAACACTAACGAGAGCAGTTTTAATTCTTGGCATGATCCCTCTGCACGAATACACGTCGTCCTGATACAGTTATTCGATTTTCTGCAAAAAGTTGTATGGCTTCAGTATAAATTATATGTTCTTCTTTAAGAATCCGCTGCTGCAAGGATTGAGGAGTGTCGTCATCAAGCACCGGTACAACACGCTGGAGAACGACCGGTCCTGCATCATACTCATTATTCACAATGTGCACGGTAACACCTGAAAATTTCACTCCATATTCGATTACGGCTTCGTGGACATGAAGACCATACATGCCTTTACCGCCAAAAGACGGCAGTAATGCCGGGTGTATATTTAATATCCGGTTTTTGTATTTTTCTACAATAAGAGGATTTATCATTTTCATATAACCGGCAAGTATGATAAAATTCGTCTTCCATTGTTCGAGAATATTTAATATCTTTGCGTCATGCTCGCTTTCGTCCGGGTACCGTTTTTTATTAACTATTTCGCACGGGATTTGTTTTGATTCTGCAAATACTATTGCACCGGCATCAGGATTATTCGAAATTAATCCGACTACAACCGCATTTAACTTTCCATCTTCAATAGAATCAACTATTGCCCGAAAATTAGAACCCGTTCCGGAAGCAAAAACGGCAAGCCGGAGAGGTGGATTTTTCTGCTGTTGCCCTCGTACCAATTAATTTACCGCATCTTCCATTAACATAAATTTTTTATCTGCAGTATCAAAAACTGCCATGACACCTGCCGGAAGCGTAATTTTTTCCGGAATATGACCGTAAGAGAGATTCATCAGTGCCGGTATATTATACTCCTTTACAACCGGCAGAAGGATTTCTTCGATTGTTATATGTTTATCTCTCTTTTTCGAAGACCGACAATTAACGAACTTGCCGAGCACCAACCCATTTATTTTATCAAATATCCCGTGATGCCTCAGCGTAGTTATTGCCCGGTCAAGTTTATACGGTTCTTCGCCAATATCTTCCAAAACAAGAATAGCGCCATCAAAATCGGGGCAATATTGTGTACCGATACAACTGATAATTACTGAAAGACATCCACAAATAAGAGGACCATGTGCCTTTCCCGGATGTAATACTTCCAACTGCGCTGAATTGTAATTATATAAATATTTTGCACTGTTATCCTTATTTAAAACTGCGAAGAGATGCGTAACAGCATCTCTATTTACGGCAGCTGAACCGAAGTCGGCTGCTGCCATAGGACCTGAAAAAGTAACAAGCTCTGCCTTTTGAAGAATTGCAAACTGCAGTGCCGTAGCGTCCGAATATCCGATTAATATTTTAGGATTCTCTCTGATATATTTATAATTAATCAAATTTAAAAGTCTAAGTGCGCCGTAACCGCCTCTTGCCAGAATAATTGCTTTTACTTCAGAGTTACAAAATAAAGAATGCAAATCATTCACTCTCGCGGTATCATTTCCGGCAAGATATCCGTTCTGCTTATATATATTTTCTCCGAGCTTTATGCGGTATCCAATTCTCTTAAGGTAATCGACACCCCGCCGAAGCCGTGTTTTCTTCACAGGACTGCCCGGTGCAATAATTCCGATAGTATCTCCGGAATACAGCCGCGGGGGCTTAATCAACATTACAATTCCATTGTTATTCTGGATAATTCGTAAATTTGATTTTATTAGAAGTTTTGTTGTAAATACTCCCAAACGAGTTTGGGGTTGCCACTCCTTTGATACAAGAATTTATGAATTATTCAGGTTATAAATTTTTTCAAAACTAAAATATATAAAAAAAATCCATCATGTACAAGAAAAATAAAACCTAACATTCGGGATTATTAATTAGTTATGACCGGATATTATAATATAGTACCTTCTTAAATCTGTTTATTAAAAAAAGGGGCAATAAACATTGCCCCTTTTTTTAAAGGATTTTTCAGTTTTTTCCCTTCGGAAAATCGGGGATTGAACAATTTAATTCTCTTGCTTTATTATTTCTTTACCAACTCTTTCCATTGTGCCTTAGCTTCTTCCAATTTTTCTTCTGCACCATCAGTTCCAGCAGCTACCTCGCCAAATAACATAAATATATTAAAAGCTGCCCGCATTTTATCACCCGCACCGGTAACTTCCTTCTGCGCAAGTTGAGCATTTATAATAGCTATGCCATTCCACATATCAAAATCATTATCATCTAACTCAACAACCTTTTCCATATACGGCAAAGTAGTAGCAGCCTCTTCTATCGACAGCATTTCGCCCTTGTTTATTTTTTCAGTAAAAGCTTTTTCCCAAAGAGAAATAGCAATAGTTTTATTAAGGCTAAGATTATCCGGGTCTTTTTGCAGCGCTTTCTTAAAATCCTCTAATGCACCATCCACATCTCCCATTTTATATTTTGTAACTCCCAATTGAATTATGAGGCCGTTATTTTCCGGATCATCTTTAAGTGCCTCTTCATATAACTTGAGAGCTTCGTCATACTGCCCTAACTTTTCATAGCTTAAAGCTAATTCCGCAATTGCGTCTTTTAATTCTTCCGGATAATATGTAACAAGCTCTGAATAATAATTGTTTGTTTCTGCAAAAAGTGCCTTCGATTTTTCTTCCAGTTCCGACTTCTTTATCGAATCCTGTTCCGCCGCTAATTCAGATTCAAGCATAGTTGCCTGAATAAACTTCATATTACCCATTTGCATAAGAGTATTTCTACTTTTTGGATTTATTGCTAAAACTTGTTTAAAATATTTTTCAGCCTCATCCTCTTGTTCTAAGCCGCGGTATGCGACTCCAATAGCTTCGATTGCATTTAAATCTTTTGAAATAATAAGGGCTGTTTCCATCTGTTTGATTGTTTCTTCAAATGAGGTTTTTCTAAGTTCCGGATCCTCCGAACTCTGAGCCATACTTAAAGCTCTTGTACCTTCATTATATAAATTGTTATATGTCACTCTTTTATCTCTATCTATTTCGCCCCTTTTCTTATTTGAATATTTAAGGCTTTCATTGAAATGTTCCATCATTTTTACATAGTCTCTTTCATTCTTGTAAATCTGACCGAGCATAAAATGTGCCTCATAATTATCCGGGTGCATTTCAATAGCCAGGAGCAACGCCTCTTTTTCCTTGTCAAACTCTTGCTTCAAATGGTAGAGTTTCGCTGACGTCAATTGGTACGTCTCGCACTGAACGAATACTATGCCTGCAATAATTACCAGAATACCCAAAATTTTAAAACGTTCCATTACAACCTCCCAGGTTCAACGAATATTATTTTATTCTTATTTATTGAGAAATTTACTAAAACATAGTTGCATTTTTATAAAGTTTTAACATACTAAAAAACTTTTTAATAAGCAACAGTTAAGTTAAAACAATTTTACAATTTTATATAGTATTTTTTAAAAATTTCGCTTTTTTAACTGTCCCTACTTATTATACCATTAAACTACGATAATATTCCCGAATTTTTTATTTAAATTCATTTTTGTTATAAAAATCCGTATACTAAGGTGTTTTTAAATTCTCCCATTTCCCGTAAGGCGGTCTGAATATACCGGCATCGGTAATAAATGCGGTCACAAATTCTGCCGGCGTCAAATCAAAAGCAGGATTAAAAACCGGAATCCCTTCCGGGGCGATTATTACGCCAAACGGTTTCGTTACTTCTGCCGAGCTTCGTTCTTCAATGGGTATTTCATCGCCGGAATTAATAGAAAAATCAAACGTGGAATAAGGCGCCGCTACATAAAAAGGGACATTATGAGCCCTGCAGTTAACGGCAAGGGAATATGTGCCGATTTTATTGGCAACATCACCGTTTGCCGCAATACGGTCTGCGCCAACGATACCGCAATTCGCTTTTCCCCTTCGTAAAACATCTGCTGCCGCGCCGTCGCATATAAGCGTAACGGGAACGCCGCGATTCATGCACTCCCAGGTAGTAAGCCGTGCCCCCTGCAATAACGGGCGTGTCTCATCGGCATAAACGTGAATCTTTTTTCCCTGAGCGACAGCGGTAAAAATCACGCCGAGGGCGGTACCTATTCCGGCTGTTACCAGCATGCCCGTATTGCAATGCGTTATTACGCTGGCGCCATCCTTAATAAGTTCTGCCCCGAATTCTCCAATTCTTCTGCATAAATCTGCATCTTCGTGATACAACCGGTCTGCTTCAGCGAGAAATTCCTGTTTTATCTGAGTGGCGTCTGAGCTGTCATACCGGTTTAAAATCTCTTTCATTTGCTCGATAGCAAAA
>Ga0111191_1072_pt1 | contig 10631 bp, 7 predicted proteins | sample DeeMarSWOR324_28_FD_80363 | JGI IMG/M metagenome (GOLD analysis project Ga0111191, IMG submission 80363) | bacterium SM23_31 | reverse complement strand
TAAAAGTAAAATTTTCTATTATTTATTAGTGTTTTGGAGAATATATGGCGCGTTATACTGATGCGGTTTGTAAGCTTTGTAGAAGAGAAGGTGAAAAACTCTTTTTAAAAGGGCAGCGCTGCATGACAAGTAAATGTTCCTTTGAAAGAAGGGGTTATCCGCCCGGTCAGCACGGGAAAAATAGACGGTTCAAAGTTTCTAATTACGGTATTCAACTGCGGGAAAAACAGAAAATCAGAAGAACCTACGGACTGCTCGAAAGACAATTCCGTAATTATTTCAAAAAGGCGGAAAAAGAAAAAGGTATCACCGGCGAAAATCTAATTAAAATGCTTGAGCGGCGTTTGGATAACGTTATATACCGCTTGGGCTTTGCTCCTTCGCGGAATGCTGCACGACAACTGGTTCGTCACCGCCATTTTATGGTTAATGACCGCGTTATTGATATCCCCTCATATTTGGTTTTGCCCGGTGACCAAATTAAAGTGCGCGATAAAAGCCGCAAATTAGAAGTAATTCATACATCGATCAGAAGGGCAATGGATGCTAAACCATATTCTTGGCTGGAACTGGACAAAGCTAATTTAACCGGTATTTTTCAGGAAATTCCTGATAGAGAAAAAATTCCACTTAGTGCTCAGGAACAAATAGTAGTGGAATTATATTCAAAGTAATGTATTTTTTACTTTTGGGAGAGTGTGAATGAATACCACAACCTTAACAATGCCGGAAATTATAGAGTTAGACGAATCTACTTATTCAAATACTTTCGGACGGTTTATTATACAGCCGCTTGAACGAGGATTTGGAACGACTATAGGTAATTCGCTTCGGCGCGTCCTTTTATCTTACCTGTCGGGCGCAGCTATTACCTCTATTAAGATTGATTCGGTCCTGCATGAATTTTCAACAATAAAGGGGATCAGGGAAGATGTTTCTGAAATGATTCTAAACCTCAAAGAAGTCAGATTAAAACTTATCAATAAACGCCCGGAAAAAGTCTATTTGAATTTTAAAGGAGCCGGAAAATTCTATGCCGGTGATATTGGCAAAAATACTAAAGATTTTGAAATCCTCAATCCGGATCTATTGATTGCTACGATGGATGAAGATACTGACTTTGGAATGGAGATTCGTATCGGCAGAGGAAGAGGATATGTTACTTCTGAAGAAAATAAAATGTTGGATCAACCAATCGGTACTATTCCGATCGACTCGATCTTTTCTCCAATATTATCTGTAAAATACACCGTCGAATCCACGCGCGTGGGACAGCGGATCGATTACGAAAAACTGATAATGGAGATAAGAACAGATGGCAGCGTTACACCGGATGATGCACTAACCTATGCCGGAAAAATTCTAAAGGACCACATCCAACTGTTTATAAACTTCGAGGTCGAACCTGAGGAAGATGAAACTCCGGAAATTGATGAAGAAGTACTGCGGATTCGTAAACTGTTGAAAATGAGTGTGGACGAATTGGAATTATCCGTTCGAGCACACAACTGCTTGAAAACCGCTAATATTAAATCTATTGCCGATTTGGTGGCAAAAGACGAAAAAACAATGTTGGATTTTCGAAATTTCGGCAGAAAATCATTAATGGAACTGACAAAAATTCTTGAAGAACGCGGGCTGCATTTCGGTTTGAACGTTGATAAATATCTACGTGAAAGTAATGATTAACAAGAAAGTAATTTGTAATGCGACATAGAAAAAACGTGCTGAAATTAGGACGGACTCCAAGCCATAGACGTGCCTTATTAGCAAACTTAGCTGCCGCTTTGATAATTTATAAAAAAATCAAAACTACTACGGTAAAAGCGAAAGCGCTGAGAAGCTTTATCGAGCGTCTTATTACGAAAGCACGGCGGGGTGACTTGCACTCCCGGAAAATAATATTAAAATATATCCCCAGAAAGGATGTGGTTAGAGAACTCGTTGATGAAATTGCACCGAAATATGCCGATAGACCAGGGGGGTATACACGAATTACAAAAATTGGGCAGCGCCGTTCAGATGCTGCTGATATGGCATTGATTGAACTCGTTGGATTTGAGGGTGTTTATAAAAAGAGAAAGGAAAAAAGCGAGAAAGATCGCAAGAAACGTAAAGAGAAAAAAGAAAAAGAAATGAAAGAAGCCGAAAAACACGCAGAAGAAACCCAGCTGTCTGAAGTAGAAAAATCTGAAAAAGAAAAAAAGGAATAAATATTAGACTATATTTTTATAACCATGAACATCTTTGAAAATAGATAATGACTATGAGTAAGGCGACGAATTGGTTGCCTTTTTTTATATAACAGAATAATTCATTTAAAACATGTCGGAACCGCTGATTATTGTGATTACAATGATTGCCGTGATGCCACCCTCCTCAGCTGGTTTGTCTGTTTATTATAATAGCAACATGTACAATTATAAAACTTGAATTATGTATAGATGTTTTATTGGTTTTTTGTCCGTTATTTGTGTCTTTTATTATGCTGATTTGCTCCCGGCGCAGTCGGTATATGTTCCCTTAAATCACTCCGTATACCCTTTCATAGAACGTTTTGAAGCAAAGGGAGTACTTCAAAACTCGTTAACTACTACTAAACCCTTAACAAGAATGGAAATAGCTCGTTTTATCCATGAAGTAAGGGAAAACTATGGAATGGAATTTTCCCTTTCTTGGGTCGACGTCGAACGGTTGAAATTTTATGAAGAAGAGTTTCGCGAGGAAATCTTAAGTGTAAATCCCTCTGCGCAAATTGAAATGCCAACTGCACCCGGCTGGCTTGCAGGATTAAAAGGAAAAATCCCGGACTATGTATATGAAAACGGCAGAAATTTATTGGAATTTAGGCATGATGATTTCAGCTTATTTGTCGATTTAATCGCACACCAGGACAATAGAATTATCGATACTGATTCGTTGAGCGCATTGGATAAAATATACCGGTATACCACCGGAATACAGGTTCGCGGTAATCTTGGAGAACGGATTGGATTTTACATCGATGCAAGAAATACTAAAGAATGGGGAAGCAGAAAATATCCGGAAAGCCGGGACATTACCGCACCGGGTTTAGGATGGGTAAGCAATTTCGGCAGTTATCGCTTCCATGACGAAACAATTGCCTATCTGATCTTTAAAACCTCGCCGTTCGAGATTGAAATAGGCAAAAACCTGAACCGCTGGGGTCCCGGTTATAGAGGAGCTCTTTTATTATCGGATAATGCTACCTCTTATGACTTGATGAAGCTGAAAACACAATTCTGGCGAATAAAGTTTGCTCACGTGTTCGGTTATCTGGAGCAGTATCCGCGGATTGTTGAACAGGTGTTTGATGAAAAATCGGGATGCAAAAAGAGATATGCACGGAAGTACATCGCCGCTCACAGGCTTGAAGTCAATCTTTTTGACGGCGTCAATATAGGCGTGCATGAAGCAGTGGTCTATGGTCAGCGGGGAATTGAATTAGCCTATCTTAATCCGCTCATGTTCCTGCGCTCTGCGGAGCATTATCTTGGTGATCAGGATAATGCCTTGATGGGCGCCGACATCTCATTGAAACTCATTAATGGGTGGAAATGGTACGGTGAATTTCTCATGGACGATATATTTATTAAAAAACTCGGCACCGACTGGTACGGAAATAAATTCGGTTATATCGGGGGAGTACTCTGGACAGACCCCTTCGGCTTTCCGGATGCTTCTCTGCGTATAGAATATACGAGGATCAAGCCGTTTGTGTATACGCACAGGTTTCCAATCAATGTCTATAAACATTATGACACCGCATTAGGGCATTCCCTGCCGCCAAACAGTGATGAGTGGTATGTGGCAGGCAGCCGATGTGTTACAAGAAGGCTTTTTACCGGATTTGAATTGCAGTATTTAAGAAATGGTGCCAATACGCAGGAGCGAATCGTCGGCGGGGATATAGACCAACCGAACCCCGCTCCGGAAGATGTGGATTTAAAATTTTTAGAAGGTGAAATCCGGAAAAAGAAATCCCTGCGCCTTGTTTTGTCCTATGAAATGTTAAGAAATTTGTTTATTAAAGGGGAATGTGAATTCGTCTCCGGAACAAATTTTCGCATCCGTAACGTTCCGGGAAGGAGTTTTAACGCTAATCAATTCTTTATTTCCGTTGGATTGAACTATTAAATTGAGGATTTGAACGGACAATCCCACTAAGATGGATGTTCCACTATCTCAATAGAGAGTTTCATCAATGGTCATTGCACTTATAAAATCCTTAAGACCGATTCAGTGGACTAAAAATCTTCTTTTGTTTGCAGGAGTGGTATTTTCTTTAAATATATTAAATTTCGATTATGTACTGCTTTCATCTGCAGCTTTTGGAATTTTCTGCGTGATTGCCAGCGGCGGATACATAATAAATGACCTTTTCGATTTACCGGCTGACCGGCGGCACCCGGAAAAATCAAAACGCCCTCTGGCAGCCGGTGAATTGAATCCGGGGATTGCGGGCATGTATGCCGGCGTACTTGTAGTATTTGGAATTACTGCAGCATTATGGCTTAACCGTGATTTTGGATTAATATGTCTTTTCTATTTTACTGTGACATTTCTATATTCAATAAAACTGAAGAATATTGTAATCCTGGATGTATTGATTATTGCGGCAGGATTTGTTATTCGTGCCATTGCAGGAACCGTTGTTATAGATGTTATGTTATCCAAATGGCTGCTGATATGTACTATTTTTCTTGCGCTTTTTCTGGCATTGGGTAAACGCCTGAATGAACTGAATTCTTCAAAGGAAAATCAAAGCCGCACCCGGAAAATTCTTACAGAATACAGCCCGAACCTTCTCATTCAATTAATAAGCATTGCTGCTTCATCAACGGTAATCGCATACACGCTGTATACTGTGGATGATTTGACTGTGGAGAAATTTGGCACATATAACCTGGTTTATACCGTTCCATTTGTCATTTACGGCATATTCCGGTATATGTATCTCATTAATATAAAAAATCTTGGAGAATACCCGGAGTTTGTGTTGTTCACCGATAAATCGACTTTGATTAACATTATTCTTTATCTGGCGGTCGTTTTTTATATTTTATACTGATTAGCGGAGTTTCTGCTTGATGTGTTTGTATTATTCTATTTTTATAAAGGATTCACAAAAATGCCGGCAGGTTCAAGTTTGTAACTTGAACCAAAACGTTTGGAACAGGTTACAAACCTGCTCCTGCTGGCGTTGGAATGCTCTTATATCAACCGTTAAATAAAATAACAACCCATGAATAAACCAAAAGTAGCGGTTTTAAAAACCACACCGGACAGCGTGCTGAACGATATTGACAGGCTGTGTGAATTAGCGGAAGATACCAAATTTCTGTCTAATACTTCTACGACTATTCTTAAAACGAACATATCCTGGCATTATTATTATCCTGCTGCGAATACTACCCCCTGGCAGCTGGAAGGAGTAATATGCAGGCTGAAGAAAATCGGCTGTGATGATATTGTTTCAGTCGAAAATGATACGGTCGTAACCAACGCCCCGAAAGGCGAAAGGCTCAATAAATTCGACCCGGTTTTAAAAAAGTATAACATTCCCAGGCTGTATAATTTCAATAAAGAGGATATAACATGGGAAGTTTATACTCCAAAATCTCCGATGCGGGTACTGCAAAAAATTTATCCGGATGGATTTAAAATCCCTGAGTATTTTTTGGGGAAAAATATTGTGCATTTACCAACAATGAAAACACATATTTATACCACAACAACAGGAGCAATGAAAAATGCATTCGGCGGGCTTTTGAATACCCGCCGGCACTATACGCACAGCGTTATTCATCAAACGCTTGTGGATTTATTGCAAGTTCAGAAGGAGATACACAGCGGGATTTTTGCCGTAATGGACGGGACAATTTGCGGAAATGGACCCGGACCGAGGACACTCTTCCCTGTGGAGAAGAATTACATGCTGGCAAGCAGCGACCAGGTGGCAATCGATGCCGTTGCCGCAAAAATGATGGGTTTCGACCCGCTAAAAATTGAGTATATTCGCCTGGCGCATGATGCCGGTCTGGGTATAGGGGACGTTCGGGATATAGATGTAGTCGGGGAAGATATTTCATCGGTAAATTTTAAATTTGCTGTCGGTGATAACCTGGCAAGCCTGATAGGCGACATCCTCTGGTTCAGCCCGCTGAATATCTTCCAGAAACTTTTTTTTCATACGCCGCTTGTATATATCTTTGTTCTGGGTTCGGCTTTCTACCATGATTATTATTGGTATCCGGTTAAAGGTAAAAAGGTGGTAAAGAAGTTTGAATCGACAAAATGGGGCAGATTATTTTCAGAATACTGAAAGTCATAGAGAAATTTTTGTAATTGATATTATTTTTAGTCTATTCGTACCTTTGGGAGCCCCGTCCCGCTCAGCGGGAAGACAACAAATGGTAAATAGACCGCAGAGGAAGCCGTTGCGGTCGACATGAATAAATAATATATGACACATTACCTAAAATAAGGGGAACGGAGATGCCCTGTATGGATTATTTTCGATATAATACCTGCCCGGCATGCCTCAAAAGCAAAACGGGAGGGGAAATCTCCTTCAATTTAAATGAATATGGATAAAAATTCTTTTCTACCCAATCTTTCGGTTACCAGACCGGTTACCGTTGTTATGGCGCTTACGGCGATTCTTGTTGTGGGCATTATTGTTTACTCTAAAATCACCGTTGAGTTGTTTCCTCTGGGATTTACGCCGCCGTTTCTCCAGGTTTCGATCCCCTATCCGAACTCAAATCCGCTTGAAATAGAAGAGCAGATCACGAGACCTGTTGAAGAGATGCTCCAAACCGTCAGGAATATATCCGATGTGAATTCGGAAAGTAATCCCAACGGGTCGTATACCTTTATAATGTTCCGGCAGAATGCCGACATGAACCTCGCATATAACCAGGTGCGGGACAGGATGGAAAGAGTTCTTCCGGAACTCCCGTCCGACGTGGAACGGTATTATGTCCGAAAATACAGTAATGACGATGAACCTATTCTCTATTTCGGGATTTCACTCGAAGGGGATTTCACGGACCCTTACTATCTCATTGACACCTACGTCAAGAAGCAGATGGAGCGTATAGAGGGCGTGGCAAATGTGGAAATCTGGGGTCTCACGCAGAAAATGATACTGATCGACCTCGACCAGGATAAAATCAGGGCGCTGCGGGTAAATGTATATCCGCTTATTCAAAACCTGCAGAGTGATAACTTCGTCATGTCCAGCGGGTACCTCTCCGAAGGCGGCAAAAAAATATACGTGCGGTCTCTCGGCAAATTCTCCAGCCTTGACGAGATACGCAACTTGCAGGTCCGCGGTACGGAAGTGCTGCTCAAGGATATAGCCACGGTGCGGTACGACGTCCCCGAAACAATATGGATACAGAGAATCGACAGGAAAAAAGCTGTGCGAATCGGTGTTTTTAAGGAATCGATGGCAAATACTCTCGAAATAACCGAAGAGGCACTGAAAATATTAAATGATGAAATCATTGGCAATCCTAAACTCGACGGAATGAAATTTACGGTGTTTTTTGACCAGGGCTCATTTATACGGAATGCCGTGAACAATCTCGAAGAAGCAGGACTCTGGGGTGGAATTTTTGCTTTTTTTATTCTCTTGTTTTTCCTCAGACGAATTAGAATGACGCTGCTCATTACACTCGCCATACCTCTTTCTCTCGTGGTTACCGTTATCGTGCTTTATTTTATCGGCTGGTCTCTCAACTTATTCACGCTTATGGGCATGATGATATGCGTGGGGCTTGTTGTCGATAACTCTATCGTAATCGTAGAAAATATTTACCGGCGCAGGCTTCTCGGTGATTCACCACGCTCGGCAGCAATTACCGGCGCAAGCGAAGTTTCCACGGCGATAACCATTGCTACATTTACTACAATTGTGGTGTTTCTCCCCCTTATTCTTATGACCGATATCAGCGGATTAAGGTTCTATTTGCTCCGTATAGGAGTTCCGGTTATCTGCGCTCTGTCAGGATCGTTATTGGTGGCTCTTGTATTCATACCGTTGATTGCAAATAATCTGCCGATAAAGGGACACATTACCGAATCAAAGATCATTTCCTTCGGCAGGAACTTTTACGAGCGCGCTATCCGGTGGACGCTCTCCCACCGCTTTGATGCAACGATTATCGGGATTTTAATACTTGTTAGTATTCAATTCCCCGCTACTCTTATGGAAAAAACCGACACTGCCGAAGGCAACATAAATGATTTTTTCCTTATTGTAGAAATGCCCGATAATTACACCCTCGAGGATGCCGATAAATTATTTACAAACTTGGAGCAGTTCCTGCAAGACAGGAAAGAGAAGTACAGCCTTAATACTATAGATGCCCGCTTCAGGAATAATTCCGGCACACTCCGGGCATATCTCGATCCGATGGAAAATAACGCATGGTGGTATGTTACCTATAGAAATCTTCGCAAGTCAATCGGATTTCCGGTTGACCGCCGTTTGAACAGGGACGAAGTGCTTGAAGATATAGATAGATCACTGCCGGAATTTCCCGGAGTGGAAACCCGAACACGGTGGATGGAAGATGAACAGGATGACAAAGCAGTTTCTGTTTTCGTTTACGGGCGCGATACCGAAACGCTTACTATACTTGCTACCGAAGTAGAACGCCGGCTTAAAATGCTGCCTAAGCTCATTAACATTGAAACAGACCTGCAAAATCCCGTGAATGAAGTACACATTCTAATTGACCGTGTGCTCGCAAAAAAATACGACATCTCGCCTATGGAAATTGCCGGAATTGTATCATATGTCATTCGCGGCGTTAATCTCCCTGATTTCCGCTCACAGGAAAAAGAGATAGACGTTCGGATTCAACTGGAAAAAAAAGACAGGGAAACACTCCACCAGCTTAAAGGTATTACCATTACAACCGCATCCGGTAAGGAACTTCCACTTTCAACCTTTGTAAAATTCGAGGTGGCAAAAGGATTAGGAGCGATTCGCCGAATGAACGGTCAAACGTATCTCTCGGTTAAGGGATATACTACGGAAGAAAACGTTGAGCAATTGTACAAAGAAATCGATCAGGTTATGGCGGGATTCCAGCTGCCGAACGGGTACAGTTGGGACAAAGGTAACCGTTTCAGACTCTGGATGGAACAGGATACGGCTCAGCAGTTTGCTATTATTCTTGCCATTACGTTTGTGTTTATTTTAATGGGTATCTTGTTTGAGTCCTTCGTTTTGCCTCTCTCAATTATTATATGTATTCCCTTTTCCTTTTTTGGTGCATTCTGGACACTTTATCTGACCGGCACACCGTTTGACGTCATGGCTGGAGTCGGTATTATTATCCTTATCGGCGTTGTTGTCAACAATGCTGTCGTGCTTGTAGACCTCGTAAACCGCTTTCGCAGAGAAGGAATGAACCGTTACGATGCTCTTGTGGAGGCGGGAAAAAACCGGTTCAGACCTATCTTTATGACTGCGTTTACTACCATATTCGGTCTTGTTCCGATGGCGCTTGGAAATTCGAGCCTGATTGGCATACCTTATGCGCCGCTTGGGCGTACAATCATTGGCGGGCTCTTTACGTCGACCTTTTTTACGCTGATCTTTGTACCGCTCGCATATACGTATTTCGATGATCTAAGGCATACCATGAAGGCTTTTACGGTAAAAGTCATACAGAGATATAAATGACAGTAAATAATTCTTTGTAATTGATTCGCTGGGAACAACACCCTGATTCCTGTTTATAAGAGAAAAGCCCCGATTATGCGGGGCTTTTACAAGAATTTCCTGTTTTTATTACCTGCCTATGATTTTCCCGACAGTTTCATTTAACGGGCAATTATTTTCAAAATCCCAGAAAGTCTGGTTGTAGAGACTCGCTAATGTCGTCAAGTAATCAATTTGCGCACTGAGCACATTTTGATTAGCCGTGGTTAACCTATTGTTTGAGTTAGTTAACTGGTCGCTGGAAATTTCGCCCAGAGTAAATTTCTGATAATTAATTTCGTACTCCAATTCCGCAGTCTTGATGCTGGTAGCATTGAGCGTAATGCGGTCGCGTGCATTCCTGACTGCATCCAGGGAATTTTGAATTTGAATTTGTAACTGCTCTTCTTGGATCGTAATGTTTCTTTTAGACTGTTCCAGCTGCAAGTCTGAGGTTTGTAATCTTATTTTTCGCCGTCCGGAATCCCAAACAGGTATATTAATACTAATTGAAACAGAGTTAGACCTGTTGAAATCCTTAAATAAATTATTTGACCAATTTTCATATGAATAATCTCCCCCCTGATTATAAAAATTACTACTCCAGAATTCACCAAATTGATCATTTTCGTTTAAACCATAGGATAAGCTAAGCGATGCGTTTATTTTATCTGCGGATTGCTGCACAGCTATATTATGTTCCTGGACAACAATACTATTGTGCGCATTATCCAATGAAATACTGCGAGCAAACGCTTCATCAAATGCTTGTTGCTCATCGATTTCTATGAATTTTACATCGATTTCGCCAACGACGTCAATCTGCTGGTCAAGCGGAAGACCTATTGTCCGTTTAAAATCATCTTTCAGCCGCTTATAACTCAAT
>Ga0111191_1070_pt1 | contig 10685 bp, 6 predicted proteins | sample DeeMarSWOR324_28_FD_80363 | JGI IMG/M metagenome (GOLD analysis project Ga0111191, IMG submission 80363) | bacterium SM23_31 | reverse complement strand
ATAACCGACCCGGCTCATCGAGTATTGAAGTGATTTCACCCGTTGTTTTCTTCTTTAAAAACGATATCTCACGGCTGCTGAAACGGGGTTTCAATAACATTGTGGCGATTAAATAAAGCCCGAAGTAGGTATCTTTTGACAAAAATTCGCCGGAAATAGTCATGTAATCGTAATTTATCTGAACCGAAACCACTGCACCCCTGCTTTCGACGGCATACGCAAATTTATCCGCAGAATAAGGACCGGCGCCCTTTTTCAACAATTTTGCAGTTAACCGGCGGAGACCTTCTTTACCTTCCGTGTCGCCGGCTGCATCCCCCCATATTACCAGCCGGAACGTAACCGAAGGAAGCTGATGCCGTTCCATTACCACTACGTCGAGCTGGTCGGTTATTGAAATTTTTACGTGCGGCGGCAGCATTTCTAAAGATCAGACTTTGTCTGAAAGGATTTTTGTGCTAATTTATTATCCATGATAAACTGTTTCCATGCTTATCGAAAAATTCTTTGCAATCGATTTAACCGCAGAGCACACAAAGAAGGCGCAATGAACGCAAGGATTTTTTACCAAGACAATTTATATATATTTTCTGTGAACTCTATGTATTCTCTGCGCTCTCTGCGGTAAAAAATTCATTTTCAAGCCATACTATTGTTTTATTGTCAGGATTAAAATACCCGGAGATAATCCTCTGTACGTCTTCGACCGTTACCTTTTGATACCCGGCAATAGGATCAAACATTTTTTGATAACCGCCGAGTAATACCTCAGATAAACCAATCCTGTGTGCGCGTCCGTTGTTTGTTTGCAGACTTTGAATAAAGTCCGCCTCGAGTATGTTTTTCGCTCTGTTAAGGTCAGACCTTGATACCGTATTCTTTGAAAACCGCCGTAATTCTTCTTCAAGACATTGTTCTCCGTCAACAGAGGTAAAGCCGGGTTTCATCTGGACAATAATCTCAAAAAGCCCGGGGTCAATATGCCAGGTAAAATCACAATACACGTACAGCGCTATTGCTTTTTTCCTGACCAGAGCCCGGTGCAGAATCGAACTCTCTCCGTCTGCAAGTATTGTCTCTACAACATCGAGTGCGTAAAGGTCGTTATGTCCTATTCCGGGCACATGGTATCCAACAATAAAATTGTGCAGTTCCACCTGTTTACGATATGTTATTCGTTTTTCTCCTTTTTGCGGCGGTTCTTCTGTCAGCGGCGGTTGAGACGTTTTTCTTCCTGCGATTTCCCCGTAATATTTCTCCATAAGCTTTAGTGCCGGGTCCGTGTGAAATGCACCCGAAAGTACAAGAACAGCATTATTCGGTGCATAATAATTCTTGTGGTACTGTTTGCAATCGCTCAGTGAAATATTTTCAATATCCGGCATCCATCCGATTATGGGCGTGCGGTATGGATGGCATTGAAAACTCGCCGCATACAATTCTTCTTCAAGCCGTCCATGTATTGAATCTTCCGTTCTCAGTCTCCTTTCTTCTTTAACGACACTGCGCTCGGATTTGAGGGTTTCAGCGGAAAGGTTCAACCAGCCCATACGGTCGGCATCAAGTTCTATAACCGTCTCGAGAAGCGGGGCGGTAAAATCTTCGTAATATACCGTGAGGTCCCGCGAGGTATAGGCATTTGAATGTCCCCCGCCGGATTCGAGAATGCGGTCAAATTCCTTTGGACCGAACTTCCGCGAGCAGTTAAACATCATGTGTTCAAACAGGTGCGATATACCGGTAATGCCCGGTCTTTCGCTGCGGGAACCCACTTTATACATCGTATAAAGACATGCCACCGGAAGTTCATGGTTCTCCTGCGTCAATACAGTTAAACCGTTTGAAAGCTTATGGCGCTGAACGGAGTACTGCGTAAAAAAATGTTCCTGAAAATAGGGAAATGTAGATTTTGTATTTACTTCAGAGTCCATCATATCTGCAATAATCTGTGTCAAAACTTAAATGAATTTCAAGATAACCTTAAATATAATCAAATTTACAGTGAAATTGAAATTGTTTTTGGATTTTCAGGAAATTTGCTTGAAATAAGCTATAGGTCGGATAAATTTGAGACACAGCAATTGTGGAAATTAAAAACCCCCTTTCCTATCTCATAAATCCTTATGTCTCCAGAAATCGGCATTAAATTCCCCCTTTGGAGGGGGATAAAGGGGGATGTTATTCATCGATGAGGATTTCGACAAATGCAATTAAGTATAACTAAATGAAATAGTTGAGATGTAAAATATTTATAAAATACCCAATCTCCATTTGCGTAATTATAAATCAAAAGAAAAACCGCATTTTACCGGGAAGTACAAATAGTTTTCTTCAATAAAAATTCCTAAAAGATAATTAACTTCAATAAACACATTAAATCTGTTAGAAATCGGTTTTTCAAATCCCAATCCGAAATTCACTCCTATTCCCTTCTTTTTTTCTCGTATTATTTTATTCTCTGGAAAAGGTATTATTCCGGGCACTGCATAAAATAAAATTCTATTATAATTTATATCATATCGTCCTAAGCCAATTAAAAAATACCTGACAATATCCATATAATAGGTTTTTTGTTTATACTTCAAATTTATTATTACAGTATATGTAGAGGTTTTTGTATCACTATTAATAAAATTATGATAGTCAAAATATCCAAGTATTGAAGTATTGTGAAATAATGGTAACTCTAATCCACCGCCGTAATTTACGGCTACATTGTCTGAAGCAGGTACAGGAATTGAAAAACCTGAGCTCGCATAAATGTCGATTCCCTTCCATACCTGGGCATGAACCGGTGAACCAGCGAGTAAAACCACGCAGCAAATTACTATAATCTTTTTCATTTTACCCCCACGTTAGATTAATATACAATAAAGTCAAGGTAACTATTTATTTTTCTTAAAATACGGGCGCATCGAGTCCCGAAGGTGCGGCGCGGATTTATCATGTTTAATATGCCGGAATTTTATTAATTCAGCAACTATGCTGACGGCAATTTCTTCAGCCGTTTCTGCACCGATATCCAGACCTAACGGAGAAAAAACATTTTTCAGCTTGCTTATCCCAACGCCGCGCTCCCTGAGATTATCATACGTTTTTGAAATTTTACGCTTGCTGCCGATCATGCCGATATAGCCGGCGGGAGTCTTCAACGCTTCTTCAAGCACGACTTCATCGTACGAATGTCCCCGCGTAACAATGACCAGGTACGTTTTTTCATTTATCCTTAATTGGGAAAAAGCCTCACGAAAACCGGCGCATACTACCTGTTCAACTGTCGGAAACCGTTTGCGGGAAGCAAACTTAGCCCTGTCATCCACAACACAAACGGCAAATCCCGTGCGTTGAGCTGCTTCCGCCACGAATTTCGACACATGACCTCCGCCGAAAATCACCACGGTATAAACACCGGCAACCGGCTCCAGGACAATCTTCGAACCGCCAATCTCATATATTAATGTCTTTCCGGTTCTACGAACTTCATGAGCGACATCTTTAAATTCAGTTCGTGCAAAAATCTCTTCGGGCAGGTCGGTTCCCTTTTCCCCCTCGGTAACAAGAAATTTTTTCGACATTGAATCCTTGGTTAGCACTGTGCCAAGAACGGCATCTTTTCCTTCAAGACAATTATCAAGTAATTTTTTGAAAACGGGAAGCATGGCGCTGTTTAAAAGTTCGAGCAAAATATCAAGGGTTCCCCCGCAAATCAATCCGCCTTCAATATCGTCTTCGGTCATGGTGTATGTTTTTATATCCGGGATGCCGGTTTCATAGACGGTCTTTGAATCAGTGATGACCTGTGCTTCGAGACATCCTCCGCCGACAGTCCCGATGATATTAGCACCGCCGTCAAGAACAACCATTTTCGAGAGTGCACTTACGGGAGTTGATCCGCGGGTCATAATAATTGTTGCCAGAACGCCTTTTCGCTCTTCTTCAAGGAGTTGACAGATTTGCTTGTATAAATTAATGCTTGACATTTTTACTCACTCATATATTTCAAAGTGGAAAATGGAAATTGAAAAATGCAAAATGAAATTAAAAATTAAGTAAATTTTTAGAAATAAGTATCATTTATTATTGAATAATCCAAAAAAACAATTTTGGTGGTGTCACCCAAGCTTAAATAGTCATTGCCCCAAAGGGACGATTTATGCCACGAGGACCATGTCGAGTACCTGGGGGAAACGTAGCAATCTCAGATTAAAAACTCGGCATTAATAACAATTATTCACTCAATAGCAATTTTTGCTAACCTAATGTTTTTAATTTAATTATCAGTTGGATTCGGTTGAGCGGGACCCGGAATCTATTACAGAATTTGATAAATCAAATTCCTACTTTATTAAGATAATTTTTTTAGTCTCAGAAAAACTGCTAACCTTCAGCTTGCATAGATACACACCCGAACCGGCTTGTAATCCTGAATCATTTGTTCCGTTCCATATTACAAAGTATTCTCCCGAGGATTGTGGTTCATTAACGAGAGTTTTTACTTTCTGACCTAAAATATTGTATATTGTTAACTGAACGTGCGATGTATTTGTTAATGCATAACGGATAGTTGTTGCAAGATTAAACGGATTGGGATAATTCTGATAGAGTCTAAAATCTTGAGGAAATCTAAAAGCTCGAACAAGAGTTTCATCATTACCGGTTATGGCGAAAAGTGAAAATTGATCGACTGTTACAGTAATGGTATTAAATTCTTTGTTTATCGCTCCAGACAACACATGCCATATATTTCCCCGTGGATTTAAAGAACAATCATAATAACATACTACAATACTATCTTCTTCAATACCATGATAGGCTAAAAAATCATCAGTATATTTAAAGGTCAACTCAACTTCAAAATCACTAACATCGATAGACATATCATAGTAAAAAACCGGTTTATCAAATTCAGGTACACCCGCGTAATCACTTGAACCGGTAAAATCATCCGAGAGACTTGAAATCTTTTTAATGGATATGTTATGATTAGCAACATCTCCGGAGGTAAAATTAAATGATAATGAGGCATCATCCAAATAATTCAGTGTAACAATTGATGAATCATCCGGTATAGTAATATTGTTGACTATATCCGGTAAACATGTAATTACAGTGGGAAAGTCGGACAGAGATCCAAAAACACTTACACCACCATCCGTCCCAAACCACTTGATACCTTCTTCTTCAATAGCGATGGCATACACTCTTTCCTCCACTAATCCATCGGTAGTTTTATAATTAGTCCAGGTATTACCGTCAAATTTACTAACGCCTCCATATGTACCAAACCATTTATTTCCATCCGAATCAATTTTAATTGCTTGCACCCTGCTGTGTACCAATCCATCTTCGGTGCCATATGAAGCCCAATTAAATCCATCAAATGTAAACACGCCGCCTCCCCTGGTCCCAAACCACTTTGTACCATCAGCATCGATTGCAACTGCTTTCACATCATTATAGTTCAAATTACTACCCAATCTATATTTAATCCAGCTTTTTCCGTCAAATTTACTTATACCTCCATACTGGCCTAACCACACAATACTATCCTGTTCAAATGCAATACATTGCACCCTCCCAAAGTATATACTATCTCCTTTCAACCAAGAATACGATGTCCAGGTGTTACCGTCATATTTACTTACGCCTGTATCACCCCCAAACCAAATGTCACCATTTTTATTAATAGCAATTGAAAATACTTGGTTATTATATAACCCATCATAGAATGTATAAGATGTCCAAGTCTCACCGTCGAATTTGCATGCATTTGCTCCGTATTCGAATAACTCACCGGTACCAATCCATTTATTACCTTCCGAATCTATGACCACTGCATTTACCCAATTATTAATAAGCCCATCAGATGTAGTATATCTAATATATTGTCCGGTTTTTTTATTCCATTTTACAATTCCAAATCTGGTTCCTATCCAGATATAATCGCCTTCAAATGCAAAATCCCTGACATATTTAGGAACTTTATAACTAATCCATTTCTCTTCCTGTGCATTAGCCTCTTGAAGGAACAGTATAAGAGAGATAAGTATAATGAAAATTTTTTTGGCACTCATTAAACTCTCACATTTATGATGCATGTCGAAAATAATTCTGGAAAGATTCTGTAAAATTCATAGATATTTTTAATTATTTTTTGATACAACGATATATCTTTTTATATACTATTTGCACACATCCATTTAATTTGTTCTTAATCCAAAAATATACTACCTTTCAGATCAATAATCCGGATAACTTAATCCATGAGCCCCGTATATAAAATACGAGGTTGCAAACTCGCTTATATCCCCTGTTTCAATATCTATTATGTATATTATACGGCCCCTTTCAAAAAGTATAGTTTTACTTTCCGGACCCCATACCGGACTTGTATCATTAAATTCCCCTGACGTATAACACCGGTAATACGATCCGTCTGAATTTGTTACAGAGATTTTTGTCCCACCTAACGTTGTGTCATTTTCCACGTATACTATTAATCCTAAATCATTACTCCATCTTAGAAATTTACCAAAAATCTTACTGGTTTCCAGATATGGATTATTTATGAGAGTAAGGCAACTTCCTTCATGATCGGTAAAGTATACCCCTCTTATTTTTTCATCTCCTTCTGTGTTTTTTCCATTCACGATAAGAGTATCAGTGCCTTTTATGTCTAAAGGGTAATAAATATATCCTTTTTCACTTGATATCCATTCACGTATTTTTGTAGAAAATCGAAAAAACATGGTACCCGCAAAATACGAATTAGTGTAATAAAATCCTGAACAGTCATATTTCCATAATGGAAGGTGTCCCATTGGGTGCATTGGACTGTCTAAAACTTTTATTGAATCATTCTGTACATCGTATAATAAGAATGCTGGGTCATGACGGCTTCCTTTTCCTCTATCAACGTATAAAATTTTGCTTTTATCCGGAGAAAATCGTGGATATTCTGCAAACATGTATAAATCCCCGACAATTTTATATCTTGTGGGATTATTATAATCCAACAATACTAATTTGGAGATAGTTGATCCACCTGCATACGGTGGATTGAAACGGACTGTTACCGCGACAACGTCATTTAAAGGAACTTTGGATCCTTCATATCCGGGTGCAGGTATTTCTTCATCAGGTGCAGTGAGCTTATTATCGCAGAATGAATATACAACTGTAAATAATGATAACGATAATACAGTAAGAAGTCTTTTCATAATATTTTTAATTTTACGTATGATTCATAAAATAAAATATACAGATACAGTATCAAAATCAACATAAAACGGGAAAATAGGTTTTTTTTATATATTAAATTGGTTATATTTGCTTGAACTTGCATTAACGCAATGGTTCTGAATAGAAATTACCTCTTTTAGAAAGTGCAAATACCGTGCCAGTTTTTACAACGGCTTGCCCGCTCAATTGTTACAGTACGTGCAGTATGACCGTTCACGTGGAAGAGGGGAAAATTCGCAGCATCGAAGCACATCCGGGTAATAACGCAACACCTGAAGGTGTCTGTTTGAAAGGATTGAGCTTCATAGAGCGCCAGTACTCACCGGACAGGATACTTACACCATTAATCAGAAAACCGGGAACGGCCGGTTTTAAAGAAATTTCGTGGGATGATACACTGGATATAATCGCTGAAAGATTACAGCGCTATAAAGAAAATTTTGGACCTCAAAGTGTTTTTTTCTATTCCGGAAGCGGTACAAAAGGACTGTTGAACAAAGTTGCGAGTAACTTCTGGAAGCTGTACGGGGGATGCACAACCACCTACGGCGACCTCTGCTGGCCTGCCGGATTAGAAGCAACCCGGCTAACACTGGGAGACAATAAGCACAGCGCACCGTGGGATACAGCCAATGCAAAATTAGTGATTCTGTGGGGGAAAAATCCTGCCGAAACAAACATCCACCAGATGGTTTTCATCGAAAAGGTACTCGAAAACGGCGGAAAGTTAATCGTAATCGATCCCCGCCGCACGGAATCCGCAGAGCGGGCTAACCTGCTTATTCAACCACGTCCGGGTACCGACGGTATTCTTGCGCTTGCCGCTGCGCGTCTTTTAATTGAAAAAAAATATATAGATTCGGAATTCATCGACAAACATGTCCTGGGATTTCCCGAGTTCAGCGAAATGGTAAAACAGTATACTCCTGAAAAAGCCGCTGAAGTAACGGACGTTCCCGCAGAATATATCAACCGTCTTGCAGAATTAATCGGCACAAACAGCCCTGTAACAATCTCTGCCGGATTCGGAATGCAGAGATACACCAACAGCGGACAGACAATGCGGGCAGTCCTTGCCCTGCTATGCATAACGGGAAATATAGGAAAACCAGGCGCAGGCTGGGTATATGCCAATCTCCAGAGCCACATATTCGATAAAATAAAAGACCCGGTGGCATTTTATCCGCCCGAAAAGCCGGACGGTGTGATGCGGGTATCGGTCTCTACTGCAAAACTCGGCAGCGATATGCTGCGCCAGGATAATCCGCCGTTGAAAATGATATGGGTGGAACGGGGCAACCCGGTAACGTCGAATCCCGACACCAATATAGTTCTCAAGGCATTCCGGGCACTCGATTTTCGCGTGGTTGTAGACCAGTTTATGACGGATACTGCACGCGAGGCGGATATTATCCTGCCGTCAAAGTCGATATTCGAGCAGTCCGACGTTATCGGCGCATACTGGCATGCGTATATTCAGTTAAAACAAAAAATTCTTGAAGCACCGGGTCATGTCAAGCCCGAAACGGAAATATATTACCTGCTTGCCCGGCGTCTCGGATTTACGCCTGAGGAACTCGACGGCATCATTCCTGCCCCGGGAGATAAGGAAATTGAGACATTCCTCAATAAAGAATTAGAACCTTTTCCGGGATTGACACTTGAGAAATTGCGCAAGGGACCGGTTTTGGTACCGGGACACCAGGAAGTTGCGTGGTCGGATTTTAAATTTCCCACACCGTCAGGCAAAATAGAGCTCCTGTCCGGAGAGGCGCATGAGCGGTGGGGCGCCGGTGTATTGCCTGTTTATAATGAACCGCTGGAATCCGTAAAAAGCCGCATGCCTGATACGAAAAAGTACCCGCTTTATTTCATCACGCCCAACACGAAGAATCGCATCCATTCGCAATTCAATAATCTTTGTATGATCCGTAAATTAAGCCCGAAACCGCTTGTCATAATGAATCCTGAAGATGCACATAAGCGGGGCATTTCTGATTGCGATATTGTGAAGATATATAACGACCGCGGCACACTGGATATCGAGGCAAAGCTGGACTACAGTATAAAACCGGGCTGCGTTTCCATTACGAATGGATGGTGGGCTACGGAAGGTGGTACGGTAAATTTTCTTTCTGCGGGCAGGGAAACGGACATGGGCTACGGCGCTGCTTTTCATGATAACCTTGTCGAAATTAAGAAAGTCTCGTGATGCAGAAAAGCTTTGTTTTCGATTTAAATAAATGCACAGGCTGCGAGGCATGCCGGATAGCTTGCGAAATTGAAAACCGGCTTGGACCGGGCGTTACCTGGCGTGAAATATTTACATTCAATGAGCCGCACTATCCCGACGTTCCGGTTTTTCACTATTCCATCGCATGTAATCACTGCGTAGACGCCCCCTGCATGAAATATTGTCCCGCTTTAGCTATCACAAAAGATACCGAAACCGGCGCAGTACTTATTGAAGCGGACTACTGCTTAGGTTGTAAATATTGCTCATGGGTATGCCCTTTCGACGCAATTAAATTTAATAGTGCGGTTAATGTGATGGAAAAATGCACTTTCTGCTCTCACAGGCTTGCCGACTACAAAGAACCGGCTTGTGTGACCGGCTGTCCGACAGGGGCTTTGAAACTTGGAGAATATGAAAAAAGTAACGGCAAAACAGCTTTTCCGGGCTTTCCGCCTACAGATATTAAACCTGCAATCGATATCAAGCCTTTAAGAAAAGGCAGTGAATATCCGGAAATTACTGCTGTTCAGAAACATGATTTTGTGTCCAAAAAATCACCGGTAAACTCTTCAAATTCAGCTAATAAAATTTCACTGAAAAATGAATTGCCGCTTGTAATTTTTACCTTGTTGGCGGCGATATTGGTCGCATATTTTTCCGCAGGCGTAGTATTGAAAATTAAGATACACCCCTTGCTCTTTCTCGGCAGCGGTATACTCGGAATGGCGCTGAGCACCCTGCATCTCGGTAAAAAATTGACAGCACCGAGGGCTGTATTAAACTGGAAAAATTCTTGGATCAGCCGCGAAATTATCTTTTTTTCTTTATTTATGGTAGTTGGGGCAGTGTATCCATTGTTTGGTTTGTCAAGCAAGGTTGTAGGTTGGATTGCCGTGATATTTGGTTTTGCCGCACTATTCTCGATGGATAAAGTATATCAAATCGACGGAAGGCTCGGATGGACAAAAGCACACAGCGCTATGGTTATTATTACGGCATTGTTTTTAGCAGGAGTTTTTACGGGGCAGTGGTTATTAATCGGATGGTTCGGATTCATGAAACTGTTTCTATATACAATCCGCAAACAATACTACCATAAGAACGCCGGAAATCCCCGAATACTATTGTCGGCATTCAGGATAATATCCGGTTTTATTCTACCGTTGGCATTATACCAAACAACCGGAAATGAATATATGACGGTAAT
>Ga0111191_1069_pt1 | contig 10702 bp, 9 predicted proteins | sample DeeMarSWOR324_28_FD_80363 | JGI IMG/M metagenome (GOLD analysis project Ga0111191, IMG submission 80363) | bacterium SM23_31 | reverse complement strand
TCACTTCGACACCGACACTGTTCACGCAGCTAATGACTATATCGTCAAGGCTGCTCCTGAGCATACTCTGGTCTACGTCATGCTGATACTGTCCGACACCGATCGATTTTGGATCGATTTTGACCAGTTCCGCAAGCGGGTCCATCAGCCGCCGTCCAATCGATACAGCCCCTCGGACCGTTACATCATAATCGGGGAATTCTTCCCTCGCAACTTCCGATGCCGAATAAATGGATGCCCCGCTTTCGTTCACCATAACTACAGGGATTTCTCTGTCTTCCGACAGCTTCAGCCCGCGAATAAACGTCTCGGTTTCCCTCCCTGCGGTACCGTTCCCGACGGCGATTACTTCCACATTGAATCGACTGCAAAAATCGAAAATCTTTTTTGCGGCTGTCTCCGCTTCCCGCTCCGAGTTATGGGGAAATATTGTACCGTGATGCAGCAGTTTACCCTGGCGGTCGAGACAGACTACTTTGCATCCGGTGCGGTAACCCGGATCGACCGCGAGCACATTTTTTTGTCCGAGCGGCGGCGCAAGCAACAGGTGCCTGAGGTTATCCGCAAAAACGGCAATTGCTTCTTCATCCGCACGCATCTTAGTTTCCACACGCATTTCTGTTTCCATAGATGAAGCAAGCAGCCGTTTGTAACTATCGTGTACTGCTATTTTTACCAGTTCTGCGGCGCTGTTGTCGGCTTTTATGAACATTTGTTCCAGCAATGCCAGCGCCTCATCTTCTGGGGGGAGTATATGCAGAGAGAGGAACTGTTCATTTTCACCGCGCCTTATTGCAAGTATACGGTGAGATTTTGCCTGAGCCGCCGGTTCTTCCCATTCAAAATAATCTTTATATTTGATTCCGTCGGATTCTTTATCCGGACGCACTTTTGACCGGATAACCGCCTTTTTCATAAACAGCTCCCGCATTCCGGCACGTGCGTCTTCGACTGTTTCGACTTTTTTCTCCGGGTCGATATAAGCCTCCGCTTCGACCGCCGGATCACAATCGCCCTGCTCAAAAAGCAGCGCAGCGAGCGGTTCCAGCCCCTGTTCTCTGGCAATAGTTGCGCGGGTACGGCGTTTCGGACGGAAGGGCAGGTATATATCTTCCAGTACCGACATGGTTTCGGCAGCGTTGATCCTGTCTTTGAGCTCGTCGGTCAGCAGTTCACGTTCTTCAAGCGATTTCAGAATGGCATCACGGCGTTTATCGAGCTCGGCAAGCTGCGTGAGCCGGTCGCGAATTTTTGTAATCGCTACCTCATCGAGACTGCCCGTAGCTTCCTTCCGGTATCTGGCAATAAAAGGCACAGTTGCACCTTCATTCAACAGAACAGCGGCTGCCTCGATTTGCTTAATGTTCAGATGTAATTCATCTGCAATTTTTAACAAATGATGATTATCCATATTCTAAACCTGTTCCTAAAAAAGATAATATAAGTATTAACCCGATGAAAAGCGATAAATTAAATATGAAAATATAAAGGTTAATAACAAGGAAATGAAAGAATGATAAAATGGTAAATTAAAAAGTAATATGTAATTATATTCATTATTTTAAAAGTGGCAATACTAATGGCGGGAATCCCATTCTACCCGAAAAAGACTGAACAATCTCCCTAACCAAAGGAAATGTATTTAATCGAAGATTTCTTTTTGAATAAATATCAAAAAATCTTTCATCAACAGGATTTTTACTGTGAAATAACAAATAATACTCTAATTCTATTTTAAAAAGATTTTTTTTATTGGACTTAGCAGTAATAGTATAAGAACTGGTGATTGAGAATTTCTTATTTTCATAAGATTCGAATTCGGCATTTGTTCCAACTTTTACGATATTATTATCGGTAATTTCACTCGAAAAACATTTTGCTTTACAACTTTTTAAGAACATTTTTTCAAGTTGAAGCCCTTCAATAATTTCATTGTACTGAGTTGGTGACAATGACTTCTCTTTTTGCGATTTTATGTTAGTTTTCATTTTATTCATTTTCTTTTTGCGATAATATATTATCCTGTTTCTCTGAATCTTTTTACTCTTAAAGGTGATTCAATTGGTTCTATTTTTATTCTATAATTTGATTTAATTATCTCGACCGATTCGCCTTCAATTATTTCTCCCTCGTAATTAATCCTCAATACATTTGAATCCGGCTTTTGTTTTTCTAAACAGTTATGAATTTTATCGAATTGCGGATCAAAATAATTCTTTACTTCTTCAAATAAAACATTACGTGCTAAAAGTTGATTTACATATAGATTCAAACTGATACCCAGACTTTTGGCTTGTTCTGCAATCTGTTGATGTAAATGAGGATTAGTACGTACTACAAAATTACCGCTTGGCAAATCTTCATCGATCCTTGGAGCTGGATTGGGAATTGCTTTGCCCTTTTTTAATAAATATGATATGATGTTCTTTTTAGTTTCATCAAGTGATCTCAGTGCCTTTTCCCGAGTAGAGCCCTTACCGTAACAAGCATGCTTCCCAAGCTCTTCTATATGAGCATAATAAACATTTTTGCCTTCAACTATATGAGTTTCAATATGAACATCGTAAGGCAATTCTAAATAATATTTCAAACTGTTTAACATTTTATATTTCTCCAAGCACTCTAATTATTTCTTTTAACGGTCTATATAAAAATTTTCTAAAATCATATTTAGTAATAGTATGTCTCTTTTTTCCACTTACATGAATACTAAATATCCCCTCCGAAGTGTAATGCAAAAAATCTCTTAGCGCCGGATGATGATAACTTCTACTACTACCTTTACTGTGCCCACCTTTAATGGGTTTTACATCTAATTTATACATAAATTTTTCAATTTCTGATGCAAGAATTTCATGGGTTGGATAATTATACCATTTTTCAAGCTGTTCAAGACATTCTTTAAAAAATACCTGATTATCTTTATTATCGGTTGGTAAGTTCATATACTTAATTTATGATACTAAATATAATATCAAAATTTAGTAAAATCAAGTAAAATTTAAATTTTTTACTAAAAATATGTAACATATATTTTCGGGAGATAAAGACTAATTCCGTGCATTTACTACTACATTAAGTTTGTTTGGTTTTAATTCTATTGTGAGATGGGGAGTGTTGAGTTATTTGTTTTTTGTTCCCGGAATTGAGCCGGCGGCTGCTACTGCGGCAGTAAGCTCAGCTAACGGAACCTCATTTTTATGCCCGCACCGGGGGCAGGTTATTTCATGCTTCTTAAAATCGGGGGGAACCTTAATTTTAAGACCGCAAACACATAGTAAAAATGCGTACTTGTTAACCTTTCTTACCAGATCCCCGATATCCCTCATACTTTTCTTTTTCCCCCGTTCTTCCGGTCTTTCAGCTTTGGCTTTTCGTATCGGGATTTCATTGGTGTCCTTTAAACCGGATGCCGGAATAATTCTCGCTGATTTTCCTATCGCAAGTGCATAAGCATTTTGATAATCTTTGAAATTTACACCCTGTGAGATATTTCTCAGTATTTTTATTCTTTCGGTAATCGGCGGATGTGTGCTTGTAAGATTTGAGAGCTTTCTGCCCTTCTTTTTAAGGGGATTTGCTATATACATGGGCGCCGTTACCTTATTCGCAGATGCAAGGTCAAGGTTCGACTGAGAAATTTTTTCCAGGGCGGATGCCAATCCTTCCGGGTATCTTGTTAACCGGACGGCAGACGCATCGGCAAGATATTCCCTCTTTCTTGATATGGCAAAATAGAGCAGGCGTGCCAAGATAGGAGCTAAGATTGCAAGGACAATAGCTACGACCATTATAATCAATTGTGCCTGTCCCCCGCCTCCTCTTGAAGAGCTTGACCTATACCGCCTCGATGACATTGAAGAATAAAACATTCCACGTAAAAATACTTCCGAGATAATCACAATACTCCCGAGCATTATTCCCGCAAACGTTACATAGAGCACATCCCGGTTTATAATATGTGACATTTCATGTGCGACAACACCCTGCAGTTCGTCCCTGTTCAACCGGGAGAGCAGTCCGGCTGTTACCGCCACAGCGCTTTTTTCCGGCTTCATACCTGTAGCAAATGCATTAGGCGCAGGATCGGGGATAATATATATCTTCGGCATAGCAGGCAGATTTGCCGAGATTTTCATTTCTTCTACAACATTAAAAAGCTGCGGGTGAACATCGTGTGTAACTTCTTTCGCCTTACTTGCCGCAAGGAGTATGGAACTGCCCGAAAAGTAACTTATCATCGACAGAATAAACCATATAGCGAGGGCAATAAAAATACCCGTAATACCACCGCCCTCGGATAAAAAAGCAAAACCGATAACATATCCTAATGCAACGAGGCATATCCCCATAAAAATAAAAAGAATAAACGACTTTCTTCTATTTGATTGTATTAATTCCCACATAATTATATATACCGTTTTTTAGAATTTGATAAATCAAATGTCCTCGAATATTAATAATAAATTATATACCTTGTAATACACAATTGCTTATACGTTAATACCTTTGCAATATCAGCTCTGAGCCCATTCCTCTGAGCGGAACGGATCAGGAAAAATCCACTTTCGGAGCTGCTCTTTCAGCTTCCTCTTCTATTTCAAAAAATTCTTCTGTCTTAAAATTGAACATTCCTGCAACCACGTTTGAAGGGAACACCTGTATTTTATTGTTAAAGAAAAGCACCTGGTCATTGTAACTTTGCCGCGCAAAAGATATTTTGTTTTCGGTTGAAGTTAATTCTTCTTGTACAGCCAGGAAGTTTTGATTGGCTTTAAGATCGGGATAGTTTTCAACAACAAGAAAGAATTTACTTATGGCGCCGCTTAATTCGCCCTCAGCCTTCGCCCTGTCGCCGACGCTTTCAGCGCTCATCGCCCTGCTTCTTGCCTGTGTAACGCTTTCCATGGTCTGCAGCTCGTGTTTCATGTATCCCTTGGCTGTTTCCACTAAATTCGGTATAAGGTCGTGCCGCCTTTTCAGTTGAACATCTATCTGTGACCAGGCGTTTCTCACACGGTTTCTGAGCCGTACCAAAGCATTATACATCCCGATAAAAAACAATGCTATTATTACAATTATCACCAATACAATTATTGCAGTTGTCATTATTACCCTCCTTTTACCTTAATGAGTTTCCTTGCCAAACATATCTTTAAGCAGATTTAACACTTTATTATTTTTGTCAAAACTCCCCATTTTAATAATTTCTCTAAGTTCACCTTCATCAAACCAGATGCCTTCGTTTTTCCGGCATTTGTCTATGCGGATTTTATTATCCGTTCCACACAAAACCTTTACCATTTTCTTTAAACATATAGGGCATTTTCTGCGTTTTTCTTCGGTCTTTCTATCCACATCGAATGAAGCCAGTAAGTTATCCTTCTCCTCGGAATCTTCCAACAAAAGCTCCAGTTCACCTGCATCAAGCCATTTGCCCCTGCATGAGATACAATAGTCGATCTCAACTTCATCAAGCTCCAAGACTATCATCGGCTCTTTACATACAGGACAGTCCATTTAATCCTCTCGGAATTTTGCAATTGTGTTTTATTTTCGAAAACTCTTTTCTGTCAAAGTCTTAAATTAATTTATATCTGGTAATGTTATATAGATTATAACAAAAAATCAAGCCTTTTTAGAACTTTCTTTTTTTGTGAAGCATGTGGTTAGCTTAATTCGTCCATGAATCATGAATTTTTATCTTGAATTTATTGCAATGTGACAATGCCATGCTAATTAAGATGCCATGTTTTCACTTGTTTTTCTTTTTTTAATTATTATCTTGTCATAACAATGAACCGGATTTACAAATTTTTGAACTATTGAGGACAGGACGATGAAGACAAAGAGAATTCTAATGATCCTATCTTTTGGAATTCTGCTCATCACAGCCGGCAATACTTATGCGCAGGAGCACGGAGTTACTGCTGTTCAGGATATAACGAATATTTTACCCGAACGCCAAAGAGCAGAGATTATGAACCGGTGGCTGGAATGGAGACTGGAGAATCTTATCCCGGACTTGATGAGGAGGGAAGGGATCGATATGTGGCTTGTTATATGCCGCGAGTATAATGAAGACCCCGTATATATGTCTTTAGTACCCGAACCGAATATGTCTGCGCGGAGAACTTCCATTCTTATTTTTCACGACAGGGGACCGGCAGCCGGCGTCGAGCGGTTAACCGGAAGTTTTTATGATATGGGTACATGGTACAGCTCGATATACAAAGATAGAAACAAAGACCAGTTCGAGACCCTTGCGGAATTCATTAAAGAACGCAATCCCCAAAAAATAGGGATCAATATTTCTGAAGCATGGGCTTTCGGAGACGGTCTGACGGCATCTTTTAAAGAAAAACTCGAAAACGCCCTTGGAGAAAGATATTCATCCCGGCTTGTTTCGGCGGAACACCTCTGTATCGGATGGCTTGAAACAAGGAGTCCGGAGGAACTCAGTGTTTACCGGCATATTTGCGGAATAGCTCATGACATTATTGCCGAATTCTTTTCTAATGAAGTAATTATCCCCGATATTACAACGACCGAAGAAGTTGTGTGGTGGATCAGGCAAAAAATTACCGGTCTCGGTCTAAAAACCTGGTTTCAGCCGTCGATAGATATTCAAAGAAATAGAGAAGAAGCAGCTAAATATAAAGACAATAATACAGTAATACGGCGCGGAGACCTGCTTCATTGTGATATAGGCATTGTGTATCTCGGTCTTTGTACGGACACACAGCAGATGGCGTATGTATGTAAAACAGGCGAAAACGATGTTCCGGAGGATTTGAAGGAAGCACTGAGAAAAGCAAACAGGCTGCAGGATATTTTCATGGGTGAATTCAAGGTAGGGCGTACCGGTAATGAGATATTGCTGACTTCATTAAAGAAAGCGAAGGATGAGGGTTTACAACCAAGTATTTATACACATCCGCTCGGTGTTTACGGTCATGCCGCCGGACCGACAATCGGCTTGTGGGACAGGCAGGAAGGTGTCCCGGTCAGAGGTGACTACCCGCTTTATGTCAATACCTGCTATGCAATTGAATTAAACAATAGATACAGTGTACCGGAATGGGATAACCAGGAAGTAAGGATCGCTCTCGAAGAAGGCGGGGTATTTACCGAAGAAGGGTGTAATTTTATTGACGGGAGGATGACTAAATTTTATTTGATAAAATGAAAGGAATATAAATCGTAAAATTTCAACAAAATATTTAACCGCAAAGAGCGCAGAGAATTTTAATATTTTATTACAGCCTTTATATTTTCTTTTCGTACTTTGTGATTAATTTTTTACATTTTATTACCGGGCATATAACATCTTACGTGTTTCTGCAGCACCATCTCTAACTATACGGTAAAAATAAACTCCTGTGCTGACAGGAACACCCGATTGATTAAGAACGCTCCATTGTACCTGGTGTATGCCGACGGGCAGTTCTTGATTTATTAAAACTGCAATTTCCTGTCCAATTAAGTTATAAACAGTTATTTTAACAGGACCCGGTTTTTTCGTTGCAAAATTAATCGTGGTAACACCGTTAAACGGGTTGGGATAGTTTACACTTCTATAATCCGCTTCATAATCATCATTTTTTGTTATATTATCAACATGCGTTACGGTAATTCCCAAATCATCCAATTCATCCTTACTAAAATCTGAAAATATATTATCACTTCCCAACAACATGTTTAAATAAGTTACCGCTTTTTCAGGCCGATTTAACTCATAAATGTAGAAAATCGCTTTCCCAAAAATCAATTCATCGGCTTCGTCCTCATTCAACGATTTTGCGATTAATTCATCATATTTTTTTTCTGCTTCATCGTATAGTTTGTTTCGCTTTAACCAATATAGAATTTGCCGATCAATTATATCCACAATTTTATTATTTATATCATTGTTAATAAACGATTGCATAATATCTTTAAAATAAATAATGTTATCCAGTCTGTTTTCTTTTTTCGTTTCTAAAATAATCGAAATATGCCTCAGGGCTTGACGAGCACACTTTGAATCACTGTAATTGATAATCAGGTCCTTAAAAGTAACCAGAGCATCATTATAATTTTTCAATTTTATATAGGATAAACCCTGTTCATATATTTGCTCCGGTTCTGTGTTTATTGTATTATTTTCAGCAGTTTTAAAACTAACACCAAGATAATGAGAATGTATAATCCCTTCTTCGGTACCTTCTATTTGTCCATCCACAATAGATTCGACATCTGCCTTAACGGAATCAATTCTACTATTTTCAATAGAATTATTTTCAAGCACGGAATATGAAGCGTTTGAAAGATAAATTCCATAACCAACATCTGAAATATGATTCTCTGATATAGTGAATGGCGAGGGATTAGATGAAATCAAAATACCTGTATTTGCGTTGGAAGAACTAATTTGGTTTGAATCAATTATGCTGGGAGTAGAATATGAAAAAATCGCATTATTTTTGATATCACTAAACGAATTTCCGGAAATTATCGGTGTTCCGCCATTTATACACAATATCCCTGAATCGCAATTTCTCAGTATATTACGGCGCAGAGTTACGGAATTGCAGTTGGTTGTTTTTATTCCCTGTCTGGCGTTTTCAATAATACAGTTTTCAATTTTACCGTTTTCATACAAAACTATGCCATTCCAGTCACACAGACCACCGGGTTCAGCATTGCTTGTAAATGTAACACCGAAAGCATTTATTGAACCGTAGACTTTTAACTTACTACCGGTAGCAAAACGTAATGTTGCCCCATTTTGGATATAGAGAGTAGTACCTTCTGCAACTGTTAAAGAGCCCACGGTATAAGTTCCGGGATATACTGAAACAATGCTCCCAACAGGAGTTCCCTGTAGAGCTTCGTCTATTGCCAAAAACCGATTTCCCGGGTCATTTACAGGCCTGTAATCCGGATTTATTTTATAATATTCCGTTATACAACCATATGAAGACGGACAATCTAAAGGATAATGTTTATATACACCCATAGCTCCCCATTTTGATATCACTTTATTGCTGTTTTCAAGCATCCTTGCAGAATGCATTATTTCTCCATTATCCCTATAAACACATATTGCCGCATCAGAAGCAGAAGTCGTAACATACGACGGATAGCCCTGTGGTATTGAATATTCAGCATCAGAGTAAAAATCATCCAAACTAAATAACCATCCCAATACAAAATCTTTTGTACCTGTCAAAAGAAACTGGTCATCCGGATCAATTGACCATCCTAACCTGGAAGGCATGCCATTTTTCCAGACGTAGTCTTCGTCCCAAACTTCATAACCCTGAATGTTAAGCCAGGTAAAAAAGTGGCAGTTAAAAAGTAGATTATATTCCCAAGATTGAAGAATTTCAACATCGGGATAATTAGTTTTTATCCAATTGTTCATATAATCTATTTCTTCCTGCGTATACATAGAATTATACACTATTCCTAAATTAATTGATGATAATGGTTTGCCGTTCGGCGTATAACCTTGTGCATACAGCAATTTTGCACAAAGAACCAAAAATATTAATGATATTAAATATTTAATTGTTTTCAATTTGTCATCCTCTATTTTATAGTATTGAACTCATTAATTATTTCCAACAGTGCAGAAAATGTTCCTGACGTCAGAAAGTTAATATTAAAACCTTGAAGCATATTCCTTATTTCTAAGTTATTTTCTTTAAATTTCACGAACTTATCGTATTTAATACTATTTAAGTATTGGACCATAGCATACCCAAAAAAATTCATTGGAATTGAATTATATATAATTTTTGCGCCGATCTTGTCAAGTTTATATTTCCCAATTTGGTGAAACTTATCTTCAAGTTCCTCTAAAATAATCCTTTCGGAACCACGCAATTGCTGCAACATCTCGTCTTGCGCTAAAAATAATATTAAATAGTAATATTTAAATTCTATTTCACATTTTTCAATACCTGTTAAATTGCCTTCATAGATGATAATGCCTACAGCATATAACTTGTTTAATAATACAATACCTGCATCATCGCGATTACTGAACAATTCCGTAAGTCCATTAAAGCTTTCAATTATATACGGAAATATTAACGGAATGTTTTCTACAAAAATAAGGTCGCCTAAATAAGGATATTCCAAACATCTATCCAATAATTCTTCCGTTGAAAGCTTTTTTAAATCTTCCTCAGGTATTTGAAGTGCGGCAATTCGTTCTTGCTTTGTTAATTTTGTGGGAACTTGTTGGGCAAATATACTTTCCAAGTCAAAAAAACTAACCACACACGCAAACACTATTAATAAGAGCAATATTCTTTTCAATTTATTTTCTCCCCATTAATTGATATTCCGTTTTTATTCTTGAAGATACATACGAACACAGAGATTGCATCGAACCACAAAAAACAATATCTCTATACGAAATACGATTTAAGTATTAAAAAAATTCAATAAATTTTAAAAAAACGCAATATAATATTAAATGAAAAATTTTTGCACTTTTTTTAGTAAGTACCAATATTTGAAATAATCCATTTTAAACTACTTTTTACATGTATCTACTATGTTTCACAAAAGTACTTTTTTAAAAATTAAACCGGTTGTATCTCTTAAACTTTTCTTCTACAGTGAAATTGGGTTTCGAAAAATTCTGGATAATAAAAACAACAACTTAGAGCCGGCAGGTCTTGATTTTCGCAAAAAGTGTAGTGCC
>Ga0111191_1068_pt1 | contig 10737 bp, 9 predicted proteins | sample DeeMarSWOR324_28_FD_80363 | JGI IMG/M metagenome (GOLD analysis project Ga0111191, IMG submission 80363) | bacterium SM23_31 | reverse complement strand
TAACTAACTTAATAAACAACATATTAGAAGCGATGGTGGTGACAACGCCATTTTGCATCCTGTTGTTTTTACTGTAACTTACAAAATCACCTGTCAAACTTGGGCTGTAATTCAAATACACGAAATCATAACCATAAAAGTTCTAAATGCTTCCTTTTAGGTTTAAAGATTGTGATACAGGACAAAAAGTTCTATATTTGATCTTTTAGAAGCACAAATATTTCTACTTTTTAATACATTACGATTTTTTATAAAAGCTATGCCGTCCCCCCTATGCAATTTACCCTCTACTGCATCGCAACGACCTGGCCGAGGGCTTTTTTCATTTCGACAAGTTCGCGCTGGATTTCCTGCAGTTCGTCTTTGTCTATCCTGATTTTACCGTCATCGTCCGGTTTGAGCGCCTTTGATAGAACAACGACAACGTCGAGGGTCTCTTTTGAAATTGAAAATATAGTGTTAATCTTTTTCCCGATGACCTTTTTTGCGCCGAGAATTGACAAAATAAGTGTTAATCCGGCGGCGGCAATCGTGTCGTTTTGCATTAGATGTTGAATTATCCAGTCCATTATAAATCCTCCTCTTGTTAAGTACGAAGTTCGAATGTCGAATGTCGAATAAATGACACAACATGCCAAACACACTATATTCAATTCTTAATTCGTACTTCGAAATTCGAAATTTTATTTGTCTTATGGTTACATATTATTTTAAAACATACCTTATAAAACCGTGCAGCAGTGTCATTATCAAACCGGTTGTCAATACCCAGAGCCATTTGCTTGCGGTTAAACGGAATCCTGTATTTTTATATACCCGTACATATAAGCCGCTATCCGGGTCAAACAGGCTCATTTTAATCTCGTGAATATCCTTCTGCATCTTTGTCTGACCTTCGAGTATCTTTTCGGTTATCAGCTTTAACTCCGTAACCGATCCGATAAAGTCCTGTGGTTGTTTATCACGCATCGTGAAACTTTGAAATGCGAACACTGAATTCAGAATGCGGAATTATTGATATACAATTCTGCACCTTGCCGGTGATTATCTTTTTAAATTCGGACTTCGACATTCGTAATTCGCTCCCGCTAAGCGGTATGACTTGTAACCCGTAATTTTTTAATATACCAATTGTTTTTATTGTCTTTATTCACACAGCGGAATTGATATACACCGTGCAAAATATTTCCGGCAAACGTAATCCGGCGGCGGAAATCCCCCCATTCCAAGATGACAACCTCTCCTTTATCCTGCGCCGCCTGTTCCGGTTTTTCACAGAGGTTTTTGCCGGAACCGGCAGCATTGCCCCCCGGTATCCAATATCCCGGACACATATACCCCATATTTAATTTCCGAATATCGTCTTTTTGTATGCAGAACACATCATTATAAGCACTATTTCGCCGCATGTTTAAAATGAGCTTCCGGCCGGGATTTTCCGTATCCGCCTCCAGTAAAAAACCGGGCTGCTTCTCAAAATCATTTTGCACAGCCATATTCGTATTTTCACGCCGTTCAGTTTCAATCTCATCGCCGGTGATTTCTTCATGCAGTGCCTGAAACAATCTCTTTACTATCTCGACAGAATCCGGCTGTGTGTTCCTGTTCTGGACTCCGACGACTCTTGGATTCTGCCAGCGATACATGCCGCCGGAACAATCCACCGAATCCACTTCGACGCGTAATACACTGCCAATATCACATTTGATCTGAGAAATATGGGTCGCACCGATAGGAACAACAGCATTTTTATCTTTAATTCCAGCTTTGAACACAATGCCGTTTCGTTTTTTTTCAATTCCTGTAACCACTACATCCAGTATCAATCGTTTTGAAAAGAAAGTCCGGCATGTTGATGCTCCAAATTTTGCCGATTCACGGGTAATATCAACTCCTTCACGTGTGCCGATTACTTGTGCTTCATTTTTTACCTGCCTGAAATCTGCCGCAATTCTATAAGGAATGACCTGAACAACGTCGGAATCTTTGATATGCCGTGAAATGTATTCGAGCCTTTCGGGCAGATTCAATTCGGCCGTGTTTGCATTCCGGCAGTCGCATATTTTCACCATAAAGCGAAGTTTTTCAAACGGCGGTATTCGGTTCATCGCAAAACAGTCCAATTCGATCCGGCTCCGTCCCCTGTAAGCGAGCAATTCCCCACTTAGTTCACATGAGCCAACGTCCCATTGTACGAGCTTTAGCGCAATGTCTTGTAAGTGCTTTCCGGCAAGATTCTCTACGGCAGCAAAATCTTTAGGGATTATAATAGAAACCGGCGTTTTTTCTTCTGCCGAATCCATACTATTCTTTGAGGACTTATCGACAGCGATGATTACGGGAATTCCATCATAATGAGGCGTTACGACGCAGGGCTCATCATCCACTTCGAGCTGTGCCGCATTGAAAATCTTTTCGGCAGATACACAAACCGTATCATCTTCAATAATTTGAAAAGACATCTGTTCGCCTTTTTCCCCGATCCCGGTGTTTTTCGGGGGGAAGGTTTCATCTGCGCCGGCGGAGGAGGCGACCTCACACATCACGGCAGTCTTTTCATGCTGTGCGGCTTTTCTTTCATTGACTGCGGTTTTCACTTTCCGTTCAGCATCATTACCGTCAGGCTGCGGTACAGATTCGATTTCAAGCACAGACTTATTATTAATCTTAATACACGCGCCGGGCGCCGGGAAGAACTCGTGAATTACAAGGCGGTCTGTCAGATACGGCGGTAACAGCTCACCGACACGTTCATACGCATCCTTATCGGTCAGGATATCTATAGACGTTTCCGTCCAGCCCTGGTTCGCAAGGTCGCCGATCACATATATATTGCCCGATTCAATATTTTTTAAATAGGGCAAGATATCGCTTTTGTGAATTCTGCCTTCGGACGCCAGCTTAAACAGGATTTCCTGATCCGGCGAACGTTCTTTCGCACTGTCATTCAAGGTAAAACCTGTTCCGGGATGTCCGCCGGCATACACTATTGAGCCTTCAAGCACGTCCCCGATTTCTTCGTACCAGAAAAAACATAACTCCCTGTTATATCTTTTTCCCGGGACATGCTCACATAAGCGGATGTCCTTCCCGCATATTCCACATGCGGGTTTTTCAAAATACCAGCTTATGGAAGCCTGATGATAAATACCGCCGTCAATGTTCACGCGCAGGTCTTCTGCGTGCGAATGCGCCTTCATCCAGTAAATCTTAGGAACAATAAAATTCATCTCCTCCAATTCGCCGGTAACGATATTGCGTGCTTTATGCTTCTCAATAGCCCCGTCAAAGAACCGGGCAATGCCGGCTGTTTCTTTTCTGTGACCGATAAGACAGGAAACTCCCTGTGTCTTCCTCAACAATTCAGGCAAATCTTCGGTGTGAAACCTGCCAAAATGACAGTTGATACCGTCTCCGACCAGACGGCATTTCCGCACATATATGTCTTTCGCAGTAACCGGAACCGGCGGAGGATTCGGAAGACCGTTAATAATTGCAATATCCTCATCGGCAGCATGAATACTGCCGTTGTTGATTGTGCCGGACAAACTGTCAAAAAAACGGCTCATAATATCACTCTCCCCAATAATTTTATATCGTTATTAGTAATCCTTTTACCTCCGCATACGGGGCAGCAGGTTACAATACTGTCTTTTTCAAAGGAAAATGCCCTCACTTGCTCAACGAGGGGGCACGTGCATACACAATGTTTTGAATTGATTTTCAGCTCTCCTTTTTCTGATACATGTTCGTTTCCGAAGTTCATGCTGTCATTTTCGGGAAGCGCCTGATGTTTTGCATATTCCATTTTCGTAATTTCCTTGTAAATATTTACACTTTGAGCATCGTACATTTTCAGTACAGAAACATTCTATTTTTCCTCGCGTACATCCTGCCGGTACGCCTCATCAAAACCAAGCTCTTTTGCGCCTTCATCTTTTGAGATATATCCACGCCGCACTTTTTTATCGACCGTTTCAAACCGGAGAGCAGCCGCCTTTTCCCGCTCAAGTTGATACGGGTCTTGATTGGGACTGAAGATATACGAAGCCTTTACCGGAATTCCCCGGAGGCGAAGCTCAGTGTTGAGAATCCATTCCGCCAGAGCTTTTCCCTCCTCCTGAATTGAATCAACCACCTGCATGAGCAGATTAAACTGCGCCTGCACCCAGTTCTTTGTAGTGCCGTGGCTGCGGCCGACCACCCAGGGAAACAGCTTCATACCGGTAATAACATCCTCGATGACCTGTTCCCTGTTTATCCGCCAGGAATACGGCATTGTGCCGCCCCCGCCGATTATCGCGACCTCGATATCCGACCAGGTAAAAATATTTTCATCCGGGTCAAGCTGTTGGAACTTGACGACCGCATCGTCAAAGTATTTTTCTGCGCGTTTAATATATTTCGCATCATTTTCATTATCGAACCGCTCCGGCGGCGTAATTTTAACATGCAGATGCGGATTACCGGCGTTGTGCCCGCTTCGAGCCATATCTTCGACCATGCGCTGCTCGATTTCCGTTACAAATTCTATCGACGCAAGAAAACTGATTCCGCCCGGGTGATCGCGGTCTGCACCTAATCCGTAGTGAAAAAACAAGCCGTTATCCAGGCTTATTTTCCTGTCGTCCCGCTTAATATATGGAATCCAGCGTCCTTTTTTCTCCCATTCGATTTTTGAAGTATCTAAAACCTCGAAATAGTCAATACCCGTCCCGGAAGCTAAAGGAATTATCCTCCCGCTGAAATTGCCGTTTGTGAATACTTCCTGAAAAAACAGCTCGAGCAAACTGCCGAGCCCGGTCCGCTTAAGCCCCACGACTGTGCTTATTCTGTCAAAAAGAGCTTCGAGCACTTTTTCCGCCTGCCGGCGGCGTCTGTCCCTGCCTATAAGCTGGCAGGAACCGGGTGTATTGCACAGCCTGACCCAATTCCAAATTGCAGAAGAAATAATCGGAACTCTATCCCGCAAGTACCTGTACAGACCGCTGCGGGATTCGTACTTGTGCCATTCCTGACGTACGTAATGCAGCGAATGAACCCGGGAACGCCTGTTAAATGCCAACTGCGCAACCTTTTCCGGAAGGTGTTCTTTCTTACGAAACATTGATAATAAGTTCATACCGTATACCCTTTAAAAATGTCTGATTGCAATGATAATATTTTAACCGCAGAGCCCGTCACAAAGTGATCCCTTCGGGGCAAAGAGAGCTCAGAGAGCCAGAAGTCTATACTCTTAATCTCTTACTACTCAGGTTCCTAAATAGTCTGCATTTGTTTTGCTGTATTTCTGAAAATCCTTAGCTCACAACTCATTATAAAATGAATACAATTTTATGCTCTACGTCATAAAAGACAAGACCGGTAATATTAACCGTTCCCTTCAGGGTACGGTTCAAAATAGCTGAAATAGATGTACAACACGTATTTGCACTCGATAGAACTGCACCCTGAAGGGCGCAGTTCAAAATAATGACAAACTTAAGGATAGCAGTATAAGCGTCACCACGCCGGACTTCGCTCTTCAGGATATTGCTATTACTCAGGTCACTGAATAACCTGCTTCCGGCAAGTTTTAAAAAGATTAACATTTGAACAATAGTCACGTTATTTACTCATTAAATAGATTTGATTTCACAATTACTTTATTTTTCAGCCCTTCTCCAAGACCTCAGCATCTCCTTTGCGCTCTTTGCGGTTAATTATGTTTTAATTCGTCATTCGTACTTCGAAATTCGAAATTCATCATTCACCTCACCATTCCTGCAACTCTCGGCTTCAAAATACCTGCCCCTGCTTTTTTTGGCTTTTGAAACAGATTCACCACCATATACCGGAGTGCATCCATGGTATGCTCTGCGAGACCGTCCTTTTTCGGTTCGTCGCCGTCCTTTTTTTTCACGTACCTGCCGAAATCGGCAATTGTTCTTGGACAGTTCCCGGAAACAAGAAGATTTATTTCCCCCGAAGCATTTCGGAGTTTTTCCCTGACCAGGTCGACTCCAGCCATAATGCTGCTCTGCCGGTATTTTATTTTCATCTCCAGACCCGTTGCCTCGAAATATTCAGCCTTTAATCGCTCCAGGGAGGATATGCCCTGATCGGTCTGCGCAGCCCCTGCCGGATCGCAGAAAGTCATGACAAAATCACACTCGTTCAACCCGGTATCCGAATCCGTATCGATGACAGCCCGTGCCATATCCGAAATGGTTTCATCTTCGCCGATCCATTCCCTGAAAATAATTAATTTCCCCCTCACAACCTGTGCCCACAGCACTACAGGAGTGTGAAATCCGAAATCGATGGAACGGTAGAAAGGCAGCGAATAATCCGGAATCCAATCCGATATAACATGCGTCTGCTTTTGAAATGAAGCATATACCCTGCTGCCGCCGAGGCTCAAAGACATCTCCTGTTCCATTTGCCACCGTTCGTCGCTCATACCGCGCCGCGCAAGCTTACACCACTCTTCGTCTTTAAAGGGGTGCTTACTGTAATGGACGGCAATCCGTGTAAATCCCATAGCTTCGGCATTCATGTACAATTCCGCATGTTTGGTGAGTGGTCCCTGGCTCGTGGAGATACCCATAAAATAACCGCCTCCGTCAAGGCTCGGCTGAAGCGAGGCAAAAATGTCTTCGTCATACGGAGTACTTGCCATCTCATCCCAGATGATCCGTGTCGGAGAATAGGTTCTGCCAATGTTCGGACTGGTCGGTAGCGCCATTAACCGCGACTGCCGGTCCGGGAATTCAAAAACGTATTTCGTATTTTCACCAATTTTCGGTTTTAAATAATCCGGAAGGCGGTCATATATAAACTTGATTCTCCTGATCGCCTCCCGCGCATCGTCTTCACGCTTTGAAATAAACAATATGTCGGCGTTCCCGCGAAAAATTGCCTCCCACAGGGCAAAAGCAACCGCAGTCCAAGTCACAAGCATTTGCCGGGATTTGAGCACGACCATCCTCCGGTCTTTTTGAAAATGGCGAACCATGTCCCGCAGGTAGGGGTAATCCGGGAAAGTGCGCTCCCCCAATTCGCGTTCGAGCGTTCGGACAAAATGAGTCAGGAAATACCAGGGATCGAGCCGGCATTTAAGTATGTGATACAAATCATTCGGGGTTACCATCGACAATTTCCTGTTGACTTATAACTTTGTTTATTAACTTAAGTGCCTCGTCAACCGATATTCCGGTTTCGGGTATCTCGGTGATTTTTTCAATCTGCTGAAAAAACAGCTTACACGCAGCAATATCCTTGCTTTCCAATGCCTTTTGCAGGAGCATCTTCAATACCTTTGGGATTTCCGCACCCAACCGCGTTACGCTAAGCTGAAAAGCCGACTGAACAATCACGGGATTAGATTTCCAATCGAGCAGCGTCTTTTCAGACACTCCGATACTCCTGGCGAAATCCTCCGGTTTCTCCCGGTTGTCGGGATCGGCAAGGTATTCTACAAAAAGTCTCTGCTTTTCCGAAAGTTCTTTCGTGGCAGTTTTTTTTATTCCGGCACTCTTCACTATATCCTCATAAAATTCAGTTTACCTGCTTTTCTCTTTTATAGAATTATCCTACAGTACACCCCAATCGAGAGGCCAGGTATCATTACGGATTTTCCTGACGGCTCTTTTACTTACGGGATATTTAATGTAATCCTGCAGAAAGCTAAGCGCCATTCTACGGTAATCCTCAGAAATCAGGTTTAGTTCTTTTGCAGCCTCTTCAACTTCATCGCTTCGTTTTTCATAAATCAAGTTTGCGGCACTCATTTTCGCTATTAAAAAGAGTGCGAAATACGCTTCACCGTATTTAAGATTATCATCCGGTGAAGATTCCCACTCGCTCCCTATCCGGTTTAATATCCAGACATGAGCCTGGTCTATCGAAAGGGCTATTATCTCATCTTTCACCAGCTCCTGCACCTTGTAATTCACATAAATCTTTGCACCGGAAACGAGCGTACAGCCTTCCTTGCGCGCAATGCTTCCACGCTCATAATTAATGGAATAGTCGAAATCTTTTATCTTGGTGGTAAAGTATTCATAATGCACCGTTACCTTTTTCTCAACTGTTAACGAAAGCGGAACCGAATTAATTGCCGAACCCGAACTAACACCCGCACTCTTTGCAGTTCCACCCGGACCGGCGGCAAAAATATGTCTTACCTTACCCGAAGTATAATCGATTTCATAATCAACGCCTTCAACCCATTCCTGATCCTCATCGGTGTTCGTCACAACGACGGTACTTTTAACGATGTCATCATTACTCAAGGATTGAAACGTATTATCGGTGAACGTGATTATATCCGGTCCGAGTGCTCTCTCCCGAACCTTGACCTTTTCAGAATTCTCGACAATATTACCAAAATCAAGCTCGCTTTCAAAAAATCCAACGAGTATCTCTTCTTCGTTCTGAATATTTAACGAACGGGAAGCCGCAGTATACATTTTTTTCACGGTTTCAATGTCGGCAAACCATTTTTTAACCTGTATTTCACACGGCAGCGTCTCAACAACAGAGCCTACCGGTGTATGAACTGCAGCGCTTTTTCCTGGACCCCGAATTCCCATATTTAGAGCTCCATTTTATTTGTATAATTTATTTTATACCACCTAACAGTTAGTTTTATTATTTTCATCTAATATTATTATTTTCTGTTAATTATGTGTTGTATTACACTAAAACTCTTTATAAATGCCGAATTTCGAAATACAATGTGTAAATTACATTTTTTATCAATATGCCTCTATACTTGACACTCGTAGTTCGACATTCTATGGGTCACGAACGATTCCTTCTTTTGCATATGCACGGAACACGTACGTAGTATTCGGCTCGACAACAATATAATAACCTTCCGCTTCGCCCCACTCGCTGTAGGTTGCCCATGCCCATGTGGAATCCGGTGTAATTCCTGCCGAGCGCAGTGTATGCGCAGCAAAATCAACAAACAGCCCTGAAACGGAATCCTCTATGGCAAAAAAGGTATATGCCGGATTCGATTTCGGGCCGATTTTAACCAATACCGAATCCTTGCTGTGAGGAAATACGCTGATTACATCCGGTATTTGCGACCAGCTCCAAATAATTGTTGTATCCCCGCCTGTAATAACGCTGTCATTATTCAAAGCATAAGGAATAAGTTTGAATTCCGTATTTGGCGTAATAAACGGCAATCCAATCGTATCATCAAATGATGATTGAGTACTCCAAAATATTTCAGAATGGCTAATCCCTGATGAGTCAACATATAATCCGGTATGGATGTCATACAGAGCATAAAGAACATTCGAAGGATTTCCGTCTTCGCACCTGATTATGTGCATTGTCGTATCAGTTGTATCTATAACCGCAATTTGAGGCTTTTTACTTAGCGTATGTGCAAGCAAAAAACCATCCATTATCCGTTCAAAAAAAGATGAGTCAAATGTCGCAACCTTAAATGAATCCGGGATATTGGGATTGTAACCGAATATTGTATCAAAAAACGTAAATTCGTTCCCATCTCCCGGAGCAAGTACCGTGTCTAATAGTGCCCCGCCTTTTCTATACACGAAAAATCCTTTTCTCGAAATACTCGTATCCTTAGCCGAGATTTCAAAACTCGAATCGCTCAACGCCCTCAGTTGTGCATCGTAAGGTTTGTACAAATAAGGACTAAGATATTCCAATACTAATTTCGGTCTGTATGAGGGTGTTTCTGCATCGGATGAATAAAGCCACAGGCTATTATTTACGCCATCGTCATCAGTCCTGTATTTTATCAGCCAGCCGTAATCGACCCATCCGCTGTCGATAATTCCGGCAACAAGTTGGGTTACATCGAAGATAATCGTATCCCCGCCCCCATAGCCGCTCTGATGAATAAGCCGCTCGATATATTCCGAATCGTCAAAATCTCCACCGGCATTTGTCCAGGCGCTGTCCGCCGCCCCGCCATTGACAGAAGCCGTCGAAGCGCTGTCCCAGTTGGCGATCCCAGGCGCATTATCCTTATCACCCTCTGTCCAGAGCCGCATTAAAGGATGAATCCTTAAAATATCATCGGAATTGCTTGTATAGCTTACAGCGGTAAATATTAATTTAGCAGATAACAGGCTGTTCTTCGGCACGTAATACTTAAGAGAATCAAAGAATATCAATCCTCTTGTACTATATGCATCTTCCCCGGAAGGTAGTTGTGCACGAACTTTTATGGATGTAGATTCCCCAAAATTTCTTTCTTTATAATATGCCTCGATATAAGTGTCTTTTCCCGATTCATTTCCCGGCTGCAGCGTAGTAATCCAAGAGCCGGGCTGTTGATACTCATACGCACCCATGTCCGGGGCGGAACCGCTTGGAACGACACTGCCTTCAAAGTCTCTGTCGAAACCTAAAGAATCGCCCTTGTCAATCGCAGGTGAACCGGATTGTAACGAAAAATCAGCCGAGCCCGGGTCTACAGATGCATTTTTGAAATTTGGATTATCATTTAAACCGTGAGAATCCCACCCTGTCGTATCCCGGTATGCACTGAATTTTAAGAGAGAATATCCCGGATCGGGATTCCCGCCGGTTACTCCGATATAAGCTATTGAATCGTTCTCCGAATAAAATAAATTGTAATCGCTTACGACATGGGAAGTATCCTGTATATAAAGCGCAAACTTTACGTTATTAACAAAAATATTATTTTTCATAATTAGAGTATCGGCATTCATATGCTTGAAGATACATTCGGACGTATAG
>Ga0111191_1295_pt1 | contig 10754 bp, 10 predicted proteins | sample DeeMarSWOR324_28_FD_80363 | JGI IMG/M metagenome (GOLD analysis project Ga0111191, IMG submission 80363) | bacterium SM23_31 | reverse complement strand
GGAAAAACGTAAACTGTATTGGTTAACAAAACATACCTTAATCGGAAGCGGTTATAGCTAATTAAATCCCCCCTTTGCGACATTATCTAAAAATTACGTCGATTTTGAAAAAAACTTCCTCTCATTTCCAGATTTATAATAAACTCTTTGTTAAAACCTAAATCTCTGTTATTTATGTAATTCAACTGTTTATGAGCTGTTGCTGCACAAATTATTAGTAAAGCTGAAATAGTAAATTGAGTTAAAACAAGGAATTTTCTAAACACAATACTTTTAGAGCCGGATTCCCGAGTGCCTTTTAACAAATTTACAGGTTTAAAGTTTGAAAGATAAAAAGCAGGATAACTGCCGGAAATTATTCCCGTGAAAAACACAATTCCAATTACGCTTAATACAAAATCCCCGGAATAAGCAAGATTTAAATGACTCTCTAATACGTTGTTAACAATTGGAATAAGCAATTTTAATATTATCAATGAAAAACATAGCGCTACAATGGTTACAATAATTGATTCACTTAAAAACTGCGTAACAAGTTGTGAACGATTGGACCCAACAACTTTTCTTATTCCGATTTCTTTAGCGCGGTTTATTGAACGCGCAGTAGAGAGGTTCATATAATTTAAAACTGCTATAACTAAGATTAATATACCGATAGAGGAAAAAATGTAAATGTAGGTAATCGCTCCTCCGCCGGCATAATTATGTAAATGAATTTTTGTAAGCGGAAACAGATGTACGGTAAATTTAGACTCAGGACGATGCCGAACAATAAAATCTTTTATTTTGTCATTTAGAGATTTGTACGAAACATCCTTTTGCAGCAACACATACGCCGGAGAACAAATATCATCCCAGCTATCATAAGTCTGTCTGAATCTTTTCATCAGGGAAGATGGAATAACAAAATCAAACTTTATAGTTGAATTTTGTGGAAAATCCTTTAATATGCCTGCTATTTTCACATTCTGCCATCTTCCCCACATTTCGAACTGAACAGATTTATTTATCGGTTCTTCATCGCCAAAAAGTTTAGCCGCGGTTTCTTCTGTCAAAACAATAGAATTAGGCTCCGAAAGAGCAGTTTTCGGATCGCCTTTAAGAAAAGGATATGTGAATATATCAAAAAAAGCCGGATCGGCAGCATTTCCTGTCAGAACAAAACTGTTTTCCTCATATTTTATTGGATTTTTATTGAGAGGCCACAGTGAACTCAATCTGGCGGAATTAATTATCTCCGGAATTTCTTCCTTCAAAGCGGCGGGAAGAGCTCCATATAAACCTGTTTGATATGCGCCTTTATCATATTGTATCAAAACACTGCAGATCTCTTTGGAATTCTCATGAAATTTATCATAACTCAGTTCATACTTAATCCATAAAAGAATCACAATGCAGCACGCAATTCCGACAGCAAGCCCTGAAATGTTGATGAATGAAAACAGTTTCTGCTTTTGCATATTCCGTAATGCGATTTTAAAATAATTTTTAAACATTGCTACGCTCCAAACCAGTACCAGTATTGAGCTTTCGTAATTCCACCTTCTATGGCAATTTCGCCGTAAATTTCTTCGAAATCGCCAATTACGGAAAACCGTTCTTCGGGCTTGGAAATGAAATGAAGAATCCATTCGGCTAATCTGGGCGGTTTTAGGTTAGTTTCACTCATAGTTACTTTTGCTCTTCAAAAGCAAATTTTGAGACGCCTTCCCACAATGATTCCTGGAGTTCTCTGGCTGCCTGCAGCGCTTTTTTGCCGTCGGGAGTAAGCTCATAATAAATCTTGCGGCGACCGCCCCGTTCAGGTGTAGGGCTGCCGGTATGTTTAGATACATACTCTTTTTTGAGTAACTGGTCCAGCGAAAAATAGAGCGCTCCCATCGAGTATTTCTTCCCGGTTCTCCTGGAGACTTCTTTATTTATAGTAACGCCGTATGCATTATCCTTAAGCCTCCATACAGCCATTAAAATAATTTCTTCCAATCTTGTAATAATATTCATCCAATCTCCTTTTAATAATTATATTTATTGGAATCTAATACAAATAAATCAAAATGTCAAGATAATTTGTTATGTTTTACAATACAAATAAAAAAATCCGCATAAACATCGCCAAACCGGCACAAAAATATATAGCGTAATCATAACATTTACCATAAATAGAATAGAGTACTACTCATACCTCAGCGAATCCACCGGGTTGGCAATAGCTGCTTTAATAACCTGGGCGCTGATCGTTATTAATGCTATTAAAAGTGTCGTGAAACCCGCCAATGCAAATATTTTCCAGCCAATGTCAATACGGTAAGCGAAGTTCTGAAGCCATTTACTCATAATTAAGTACGCAACAGGCCAGGCGATGACGTTTGCTGCGATGACCCATTTCACAAACTCCCATGAGAGGAGCGCTGCAATGCTTGGAACCGTAGCACCGAGTGTTTTGCGGATTCCTATCTCTTTTGTTCTCCGTTCCGCTGAGAATGTAGCAAGACCGAATAATCCAAGACAAGCAATAAAAATAGACAGTATCGATACAACCATAAAGAGCGTCATTAAATTCTGTTCACTTTCATATAAGGCATTGATTCTTTCGTCGAAAAATGAATATTCAAAAGGATCGTCCGGTGAAAATGTCAGCATAGTTTTTCTGAGAAATTCATTCGTTATGAAAATTTTTCATAATACCTATAACCGTACAAATACCAAAACCACCGCCAGTGTCACCGTATTTTATTTTTCTTCCAAGCGGGGAATCCAGATTATATGCCTCTGCGGCGGGTTCATTTATAATAAATGCCTCGGTTAAATCGGACGGATGTTCTCTCGAAAAATCTCTTCCTTCAATAATCTCTATTCCCAACGTTGCCATAAAATCATAGTCACAGTATATGACATCAATTAGTATTAATTTCTCTAAATCCCGCTCTGTTACCTCTTCGGGATATGCAAATAGATTCAGGCGACCACTAAACGGTAAAGATGACGAGTAAGTAACATTTGCGATGTCCGGGTTCTCCGCTATTCTATATTTTATTGTTTCGAGCTGGTCCTTCGATAATTTTTCACTGAGACTTATATTAAGGATTTGTTCCCTGTCAAATCCGAGGTCTTTATGCAGAATAAAATGCATTTGGTTGTACGTTATTATAGTTCCTATAATAAAAAATACTGAAACAGCATACTGAAATACTACCAGAATATTTTTAAAATGATGTCTCCTGGAACCGGATTTTGAATGTCCTTTAAAAACCGATACAGGTTTAAACGCCGAAATAAAGAGCGCCGGATAACTTCCTGAGAGGACACCAACAAACAAGGCGATACCGACTGAAGCTGCTATAAATAGGGGATCCCGGAATATTTCAAGCTGCAGGTTTTTCCCGACTAAAGAATTAAAGACCGGGAGCAGTAACTTTGCAAGAATTAGCACAATGACGAATGCACAGAGAGAAAACAACACAGATTCACCGATGAACTGTTTTATAAGCTGAAACCGGTTTGCGCCGACAACTTTTCTGATACCTATTTCTTTTGCTCGTGTGAGTGACCTCGCGGTTGACAGATTCGTGAAATTGATGCACGCTATAAGCAATATCACCAGCGCTATAGTGAAAATGACATATATATACTTGGTAACCTCAGGCGTGCGGTGAACGGCAGATAAAGGCTCGATAAATAGTCTTTGCTCGTAGGAGCCTTCACTTCTTTTCAGGTTATTTTCAAAGGACATCCATAATTTATTCTGTAGTTCAGCAGATGAGCTATTTTCTCCCAGTAAGACGTATGTGTGTAAACTGGCTACAGGCCAGAAATCCCAATTAAGTAAATCGTAAACGCTGTCAGCACCAAGAAGTGATCCAAGTATGTTAAATTGGAGGTGAGAATTTTCCGGTATGTTTTTCATCACACCGGTAACCGTAAATTCATAGTTAATCTGGTTCCTGCTTCGATATCCTGTTGCCGAAAAGGTTTTACCGATGGGGTCTTCCCTGCCAAAATATTTCTGGGCAATCTCTTCGGTAATGACTATAGCATGCGGATCGTCAAGAACAGTTTTCGGATCACCTGAGACAAGCGGAAATTTAAAAAATTCAAAAAAGTTCGGATCCGCCGCGTAAAAACCATCTTCATAAAAACTATTGCCTTTATCCCGAAATAATACTTTTTGAGCGACATTAGTTGTAACTCTTACTGTATTGACAACCTCAGGGAATTCATCAACCATTGCCGGACCTACCGGAGACGCCGTCTCGGAGTTTGGAAACCGCCTCCAACTGTCTCTTATTAACATTTTAGTTCCAACTTTATAAATACAGTCGGCGTTCTTATGAAACATATCATAGGACAGCTCATGCTGTATAAACAATAAAACCAATAAACAACACGCTATGCCGATAGCAAGCCCGGAGATGTTGATGAATGAAAACAGTTTCTGCCTTTGCATATTACGTAATGCCATGCCTCCGGTCATGTTCTTCAAAGATTTCCCGGTATATCTCTTCAAAATCCCCGACGACTGCACTGCGGTATTCGTAACGCAGCAAACGCTTCAGCAGCCACTTAGCCAGCGGCGGGGGACCGTTATGAACTTTTTTTATGGCATGTCCATTCATTATTATAAGAATATATTGTACCTCATAAAAACTTATGTTTTATTCATACCGCAGCGAATCTATTGGATTGGCAGTTGCTGCTTTGATTGATTGGTAGCTGATTGTAATAAGAGCAATCGCAAGTGTAAGTATTCCCGCTAAAAGAAATATCCACCATCCAAAACTTATTCTATAGGCAAAATTCTGCAGCCACCTGTCCATAATTAAATACGCAACAGGCCAGGCAATGACGTTTGCTGCAATAACGAGTTTAGCGAAATCCTTGGAAAGCAACATAACAATGCCGGGTACCGTAGCGCCGAGCGCTTTTCGGATACCGATTTCTTTAACACGCCGTTCTGCGCTGAAAGAAGCCAGCCCGAACAGCCCGAGGCAGGCTAGGATAACTGCAAGAACAGAGGAAAATTCGAAAATTCGACTCGTCCTTTCTTCTTCCTTATAATAAGAAGCAATTTTTTCATCCAGAAAACCATATCGTAAAACGCTTTCAGGAAAATATTCCCTCCACTTATCCTCAAGAAACGCAATTGTTCCCTGCACATTATTCGGGCGAATTTTGACAGCAAAATTCCCATACCATTTGAAAAAGGGGATCCGAAAAAGAGAAGGCTTTATTTCTTCATGCAGCGAACCGGAGTGAAAATCTTTCACCACACCGATCACGGTTGCTTTAGTCTCACCTCGGTCTATCACGATTTGTTTCCCAATGGGTTCTTCCCATCCTATCATTTTAACCGCTGTTTCATTCAAAATTACTGCTTCGGTTTCATCAGTTGGCATTTCCTGGGAAAAGTTTCTTCCTTCTATTATATCGATACCATAGAACTCGAAAAATGTATAACTTACTCCTAATTCCGAAAGGGTAACAGGTTCGTCTTCCGGAAACCCCTCCGGGGCAAATGCCTTTCCATGTCCACCGTAAGTTCCGGGGTTTGAACCTGACGCAGTAACATCCAAAATATTGGGATTCTGAAGAAATTCGGCTTTGATCATATCATAGCGCGGACTCATTGAGCTGACTTTGTCAACTGTGATGATAACGACCATGTCTTTATCAAAACCGAGATATCTGTTTCTAATAAAATCGAGCTGGATTAACACGATTATTGTCCCGATGATGAAAACAAGTGAAAGAGCGAATTGAAAAATAACGAGACCCTTCCGCATAAAAACGCTGATCACTGATCCTTGCTTTACGCTTCCTTTGAGCACTTCAGCCGGTTGGAAAGACGCAAGAAAAAATGCGGGATAACATCCTGACAGGATGCCTACTACAAGTGTGATTACAGCTAATACGATGTACAATAACAGGTTACCGCTAAAGTCCAGTGTCAAATGCTTATCCGAGAGATCATTAAATCCGGGCATAAACAGGAAGACTAATAGAACTGCTATAAAAAGTGCAATAAAAGACAGTAAAACAGATTCACCAAGAAACTGCCATATAAGCTGCAGCCGGTAAGCACCCACTACTTTTCTCAACCCTACCTCTCTTGACCGGTGGGATGCACGGGCGGTTGAAAGATTTATGAAATTGATACAGGCTATTATGAGTATCGCTAATGCAATTAACGAAAGCATATAAGAGTAGGTAATATCACTATGTCTCGCGTTGGAGAGCGTGTCTTCTGCATAAAGATATATGGAAGTCAATGGTTCGAGAAAATATTTATTATGTGAAGCATACCTTTCACTTTTGTGTTTTACAAGAAAATCATTAAATTTTTGTTCTATTTCATTGTCTAAGGCATTTTTTTCTAAGAGTAAATACGTAGCAAGCAGGTTCGACCCCTCTTCAAATCTTTCTAATCCTATTAAATTTTTCAGGCTTGTGTACGACCCAATAAAAGTAAATCTTATATGTGAATTATATGGTATTTTTTTCAGAATTCCGGTTATCTTGAAATTGTGCTTACCATCTATTACGATAGTTTTGCCCATAGGGTCTTCCTCGCCGAAGTATTTCTCCGCAAATTCCTCAGTTATTACCGCCGTGTTCGGCTCGGTCAACGCAGTTTTTTTATTACCTCTAATCAGAGGAAATGTAAAAATATCCAATAGGCTTGGATCGGCATAATGATGAAATTCGTCAAAGCGCTTATCCTCATAACTCATTACTCCGTGGTAGTCCTGTATCCTTACCGCATTCAGTACTTCGGGAAAATCATTTATCAGGTTAGGAGCCATCCAACCCCCTGTAAAAACTGAACGTGACACTCCTGTAGGTATTGTCAGTTCATTTGCTATCCTATATATGTACTCTGAATTCTCGTGATACCTGTCATAGCTAAGCTCATCCTGCACAAATAAAAAGATAACGATACAGCACGCCATACCGACGGCGAGCCCTGAAATGTTGATGAATGAAAAAACCTTGTACTTTAATAGATTTCTCACGGCTATCTTAAAATAATTTTTAAACATTGCGACACTCCACAAAAATGAATTTGTAATAAATCATGCCTCCGGTCATGTTCTTCAAAGATTTCCCGGTATATCTCTTCAAAATCCCCGACGACTGCACTGCGGTATTCGTAACGCAGCAAACGCTTCAGCAGCCACCTTGCCAGCGGCGGCGGTGATGTTTTATTTGAATTCATTGGTCTCATGTTTTATTACTTTAATTACTAAATATTTTTTACCGCAGAGTTCGCAGAGATGCAGCCGCATATTTTTGTAATCTATAATTACAATTAATATGATTCTAAGCATTAATTTTTCTCTGCGTTCTTTGTGCCTTCTTTGCGTTCTCTGCGGTTAAAACAATATAGAGTTAAATCTACCCGCTCGAAAATGACGGCTGCGGCAAGCCTTCCCATAGAGTTTCATGAACCCGCCTCGCTTCCTGTAGCGCTTCCACGCCCTCCGACGTTAGTTTGTAATACCGCTTGCTCATGCCGCCGCGTTCGGGTGTGGGTTCACCTTGATAGGCTTGAAGAAATTCCTTTCTGACAAGGCGGTCTAAGGGCACATATATGCCTCCGATTGATATATCACAGCCTGTCACTTCTATTAAATATTTCCTGATTTTGACGCCGTAAGCCTCATCATGCAGCCTCCAAACCGCCAGTAAAATCAGTTCTTCCTGTTTCGATAAGATACTCATTTTGCATTCCTTTTATTGAATTATTATTTATTATAGAATAAATAATAAATAATGTCAAGTATTTTTTCTATTTTGTAGAATAAATATTATGGTTTTAAGGTTAATAAATTAATTGAATATAAAATTTTTGTGGATTTAGTTTTTCAGGCTCTCTGTCGGTGCCTGCACCTTCTTCTAGCGATACCACCAATGGCGAAAACCATCACTTATGTGACAGAGAAAATCAGAGTGTGAAACCGGAACGATACAGGCGGGTTATTTCTTTGCATCCTCCACTGAATCATAAATTTCCAGGACGGCACTGAGCCGGGTGATATTAAAAACATCTTTGACTTTTGGTGACAGGTTCGCCAATTTAACGGTGCGATTGTTGTTTTTTAGGTTGGCAATGCCGGCAATGAGTGCTCCAATGCCTGCAGCATTTATCCAGCGGACACCGCCGAGGTCAAAAATGAGATTAACTATACCGTTATTTTGCAGATTACTAATGTAATCATTAAACTCAGCCGTTTCAGGACCACCCATTAGTTTTCCATTTATCGATGTAACTGTATAATCGTTTTCTTTTCGATGTTCAATCATGATTAATCCTTAAATAAAGTTGAATAGTTTCAGAATTTAAACAAGCTTCTAATTCAGATTTCTTTTAATGCGCATTGAAGTTGTTTCATATATTAAGACGATAGTATAATTAAAAAAGTTGCAAGTTTTTTTGCTGATTTTAAAATATATTTTCTATTCCGGATTTTCTCTTTGCGATTTTTACCCCTCAAGAGCCTGTCTCTGATACGGACATCATTAATTATATTAGACGAAAAAAAAATAGAAAAGTTCCAAAATTAATGGTCTTTTTCACTTTCAGTTCTATCAAACTCGAGAATATCTCCCGGCTGGCAGTCAAGTACTCTGCAGATTGACTCAAGCGTGGAAAAACGCACGGCTTTTGCTTTGCCGGTCTTCAATATCGAAAGATTTGCAACTGTTATTCCGACCCTTTCAGCAAGCTCATTGAGTGAAATCTTCCGCTTAGCCATCATTACGTCGAGATTTACGATTATGCTCATGATTATCCCCCTTATACTGTAAGTTCCTGTTCTTCACGCATCTGTACACCGATCCTGAAGACCTCGGAAATCACCAGCACAACAAGACCCAGAAAGATTATTGGAATGAAGTTTTCCGACCGGATAGCAACACTTACCGGTTCGCCAAACAGTGAAAATTTGTCCCGGATAACCAGTAAATCGAGTACCCATAACAGCAGCCATAATATCGGTTGCGTTACACAAATCGCAGCGCCGATCATACGCATTCTTCCGGCATTTTCGTGGATAAAGGGAGTTTTTCGCCGCAGTGTTCCAAAAATTTTCCGGAGATTGAAAAGAATGAACATATAGACCGTATACCAGAGTAAACGAACTAATAGATATATGAATAAATTAATACTGCTGTGCGTACGAAATCGCAGCTCTGTGGTTGTATTGCGAACATTAAACATATAATTTGAAGGATCATGCGACTCGAGGTACTTATCTCTGTATGTCGATGGGTCCAGCTTTCCGGTCAGAAAGTCAATAAAATCTATATCGAGCGCTTTAATTTTACACGGCACCTGTATGTATGCCTCTTCGAATTCCGCCCCCGGATTACTGATTGCGTATACATAAAATATTATTTCAAGTGCAATCACGGCAATAGAAATGTACCAGACAATGTCAAGTACGACCTTTAAAAAAGACGCCATCGATGATTTACCTAAAAGTTTCATTTTGCGTGCCCCTTATTTAAACAAAAATAACATAACTATTTACATTTGTCTATCCAGCCATACTGCCTGAGCTGTTCGGATTTACTATATCAATATAACAAAAAAATTATTGTATGTCAAGTAATATTTATTGATATTCAATAATTATTTATTGTTAATCGGGTTGCATTCGGTCAATGTATATTGAATATTAGAGTATCGTAAAAAGTTCTATTATTGATTTTCACACATAAAAGAGTGTTTGCACTAATGCATGAAAGATGCTATATTTATATGATAGATTACAGGTAAGCACAAGGAGAATACATGAAAAGCTTATGGAATGATGAAGAGGCAAAAAAAATTGCTCATGATCCGCTGCAGATGCGGGTGTATACATCACGGCTCATCGGCAGGGAACCGTCGCTGGTACTGCACGGCGGTGGGAATACCTCGGTTAAGGCTGAGGTTACAAATGTCTTCGGGGAAACTGAAGAAGTATTGTATATCAAAGGCAGCGGATGGGACCTGACGACAATCGAGGCGGAAGGCTTTTCACCCGTCAGGCTGGATGCGCTGAAAAAAATGGCGCAGCTCGATGAGTTGAGCGACACGGATATGGTACGCGCCCAGAGGGTTGCTATGACAGATCCTGAGGCGCCTAACCCGTCGGTCGAGGCAATACTGCATGCAATAATCCCGTTTAAATTCGTCGACCATACACACGCAGACGCAGTTGTGGCAATCAGCAATACCGAAGGTGGAGAAGAGCGTATTTACAGCATTTATGGTGACAGCGTGATTGTTGTACCTTACATCAAAGCAGGATTTATCCTGGCTAAAAAAATATTTGAGATGACAAGGAACATCGACTGGAGCCGGTACGAGGGCATAGTCCTGCTGAACCACGGCATTTTTTCGTTTCACGATGAGGCTCAGACAAGCTACGAGCGGATGATAAATCTGGTTTCTAAGGCAGAGGAATACCTCGAACAACGGGGCGCTTTCCGAAGCGTTGCGGTGGAATCCAGGCCTGCACCTGCGGCGCCGCTTTTAAAGATTGCACAGCTCAGGAAAGAGGTTTCATCAGCAGCCGGAACGGCAATGCTCGCACGCCTGAATTCAAGTGAAGAAGCGCGCGGTTTTGCGAACCTGCCCGATGTTGAGTCAATAGTCACGCGGGGACCCCTGACACCGGACCACGTATTCCGCGCTAAACATATTCCCATGGTAATAAGCAGGGACATACCGGGTGTCGTAAAAAACTTTGTTGATGAATACCGTAAAT
>Ga0111191_1067_pt1 | contig 10761 bp, 10 predicted proteins | sample DeeMarSWOR324_28_FD_80363 | JGI IMG/M metagenome (GOLD analysis project Ga0111191, IMG submission 80363) | bacterium SM23_31 | reverse complement strand
CGTACCAGTCACTACACCACTCCGAAACATTTCCCGCCATATCATAAACCCCATAAGGAGATCCACTGTCATGTGTTAAATAGCTGCTGTGTATACTCCCGTCGTAATAACCTACCGGCGTTGTTCCATTATCATATGGATCACCGCTGTTGTAACAATTCGTGTAACTGCCGTCAATATTATCTCCCCAGGGATATTTCCTTTGATGTCCAAAGGCTTGATTTAACTGGGCATCCCCGCGCGCCGCCTTCTCCCATTCTGCTTCGGTCGGCAGCCTGTACTTATGCCCCGTCTTATCCGTCAGCCAGTCGCAGTACGCCCTTGCCCCATACCACCTTACCTCTACTACCGGATGCTCGGCTTTTCCGTTTTTTGGACTGTACACTCCCCCATTATATTGTATTCCGCAATAGGTAGAGATGATATTCAACCATGTAGCTCCCCCTTCCGACTGGTTGCCCTTTTCGTTCAAGAATTGGCAGTACTGCTCGTTTGTGACCTCGTATTTCCCTATATAATAAGCATCCAGGTATACAGTATGCACCGGGTTTTCGTCTGGCAATCCCTCGTTAAAATTGTCCCCCATCTGGAACTCACCGATGTGAACTAACATATAATCCCCGTAGCCGTCATTGATAAATTCAACAACTGCACCTGTTACATTAACTGTCAGTGTTTCCTCATCAGTATCGTTACTAAGAATAGTGATCGTGGCACTCTGGCTGCCTACCTGATTTGGACTAAAAAGAACAGTTATTAATTGACTATTGCCCGGTTCTATGGTGGCAGATGAAGCACTAACCGAAAACAGAAGATCATTATCTATGGTAATGCTAATGACTTCAAGAGTAACACTACCTTCATTAAATATGGTAAATTCCTTTGAACAACTACTACCCACAACACCATTGCCGAGAAAAATTGATGAGCTAGATAATAAAATATCAGGTGCAGGTTCTTTTCTTACGCAACGAAAACCTATGTTGGATGTCCTGTAGCCCGGGTTGACGGAGTATCGATAGGCGCTCCGCAGGTAGAATATGCTGCTATTCCAACAGCCGTCGCGGACAATACGGGCAGTACCAGATGATGATCCTACAGGATTAGACACAGTAACCTGGTTGTAGCAATCCTGGTAATGATACATAAAGTACCAATCATGACACCATTCAGAGACATTACCGGTCATATCATATGCCCCATATGGCGAGGCATTGTTATTCGTTACAAAGCCGTCGTGCGTGCTCCCGTCGTAGTATCCTACCGGCGTCGTCCAGGGAGGATAGAATCTCAGTTCATACGGGTCGCCGCTGTTTGCATAATTTGCGTAACTGCTGTCGATATTATCTCCCCAAGAGTATCTCCTCTGGTATCCAAGCGTCTGGTTCAGTAGTGCATCTCCACGAGCAGCTTTTTCCCACTCTGCTTCGGTCGGCAGCCGGTAGGTATATACCGTTTTATCCGTTAGCCAGTCGCAGTATGCTTTTGCTCCATACCAGCTTACCTCAGCCACAGGGTGGTCTTCTGCTCAAGTTTTCGGACTGTACACTCCCCCGCTATCTTGGATCCCGCAATACCCAGAACCGATATCCAGCCAGGTCGAGCCCCCTTCCGACTGGTTGCCCATTTCATTCAAAAACTGGCAGTACTGCTCGTTCGTAACCTCGTATTTTCCGATGTAATACGCGTCCAGGTACACCGTATGCACTGGTCTTTCTGTCCAAATACCCTCATTAAAGTTATCCCCCATCTGGAATGCTCCGGCGGGAACTAATACATAATCCCCGTAGCCATCGTTTGCGACAGTCTGTGCGTATATATCATGTTTAAACAAATTTATTGATACAAAAAACACGACCATAAATAAATATATCCATTTCATAGTATAGTTCTTCTTCCTTAATTACATGATAAATATTGGTGGATTATCTAATCAATGCATTTTAATTACTGAAATATAAATTATTAATATTTTATATTATATTCTTAATATACCATATATTTCTCTCTTGTCATTTGGTACTATCTGATGAGTAGCATCTTTTTCGTTTCAGCAAATTCACCTGCCTGGATGCGGTAAATATATACCCCGGTGCTTACTCTGTTGCCCCACTCATTGGTACCGTCCCAGATGACGCGGTATTCCCCGGGCGGCTTATGCTCCGATACAAGCATCTTGACCACCTGTCCGAGCGTATTGTATACGGTAATCGTCACGTATTCGGTCTTTGGCAGTGAATATTTAATGGTTGTTGACGGATTGAACGGATTGGGGTAGTTCTGAGAGAGTGAGTATGATAAGGGTATCGTTCCTTTGGGTTCTTCAATGCCGATTATGATACCCCCTGCCATACTTGCTATCGACCACAGGGAAAAATGACTCGTCGTATAGGTTATGGTGTTATTGATCTTATCTACCGCAATAGGCACCTCGTGCCACCTGTATCCCTGCGCATCTACCGAATCATAATAGCAGACAGCGAGGCTGTCTTCATCAATACCGTAGTCGGTCAAGAGGGAATCGGTGTAATTAATGGTTATTTCAACTTCGAACGTATCGATATCTGTCGTGATATCGAAATAACACAGTGCATTGTTGAACATTACAACACCTGAAAATACACCCGAAATGTCTGTATACGAGGTAACGGTCAGATCTTTGTTCGAAACAGTGCCGCTGGTAAAGTTAAAATGCAGAGATAGACCATTGGTGAGGTTTAATTCAGCCGAGGTTGAATCTGCGGGAATCGTTATCGAGTTCGAAAGAAACGGTACTTTCAATATGATAAGAGAATTACCATCTGCTACAAACACGTAGTCTCCTTTTATGGATATCTCAGCCGCATCAAAAGGTGAATTATAAGAACCTACAATTGACGGCGTTTTCAAATCGCTGACATCTAAAATTTTTAAACCTGACACCCCTCCTGCGACAAATGCGTAATTCCCGCTTACAATTACTGAAAGTGCCCAACCACCAGGCATATAGTATGAACAAACAAGTACTGGCGCTGTAGGGTCACTGACATCTAGTATTAGTAATCTACCTGGATAATTATCTACAACAAATGCGTAATTATTGTGTAAAGTTACGCCCCATGCATAACCAGGTGTATCATACGTACTTGTGAGAGAGGGGATTGCCGGATTACTTACGTCTATTATCTGTAATCCTGAAGAAGCATCGGCCACATACGCATAGCTCCCACTTACGGCTACTCCATAAGCGGTACCAGGAGTGTCATATGAACCTGTGAAAGACGGATTTGCTGGATTGCTTACATCGAGTATATATAAGCCAGAAGAACCATTCGCCAAAAATGCGTAATTTCCTTTAACAATTATTTCATTTATACCAGGTACATTAACGAGCGAACCTGAGAGCATCGGATTTGCAGGATTACTGACATCGAGCAAATATAGCTGTGGAATATAAAAGCCTGAAGGAGTATTTGCCACAAAAACATAATTGCCACTTACGGTTACTCCATATGCACTACCTTGTGTATTATAAGTGCTTATAAAAGAAGGAGTTGTCGGATCACTGATATTTACTATCTGTAAACCAGAATAACCATTTGAAACAAATGCATAGTTTCCGTTTACTGTTACATCACTTACCTTACCGGTGCCATAAGATCCAGCGAGTGATGGTGTCGCTGGATCGCTGATGTCTATTATCTGTAATTCTTTATAAGTAACTGTTACAAATGCGTAATTTCCGCTTACGGTTACACAATCTACGGATTCAGTATCGTAAGTACCGGCTAGCGATGGATTTGCAGGATTACTGACATTGAGTATATACAAGCCAGAAGAACCATTCGCCACAAATACGTAATCCCCTCTTACAGTTACATCATTTGCAGAATGCATATAGTATGAACCGGTATGAAAAGGGATTGCCGGATTACTTATATCAATTATCTGTAACGAATCATAATCAGCTATATATGCGTAGTTACCTTTTACGGTTACTCCATATGCATAACCAGGTGTATCATACGAACCGGTGAAAAACGGAGTTGCCGGATTGCTTACATCAATTATTTGTAAATAAGAATAATCTGCTATATAAGCATAATCTCCGTTTATAGTTACATCTCGTGCAGAACCAGGTGTATTGTATGAACCGGCGAGTGACGGGGCTGTTGGATTGCTCACGTCAATTATTTTTAAACCTGAAGAACGATCCGCTACAAACGCATAATTTCCACTTACGGCTATTCCATCTGCATAATCCGGTGTATTATATGAACCGGTAATCGACGGCGTAGCTGGATCGCTGACATCAATTATCTGTAAACCGGAAGAACCATCAGCGATATATGCATAACTTCCTTTTAAATCGATACCACTACCTTCTCCATCAAGGTAACATTGTGAAACAAATTCCGGATTGGTTGTATCTGATATATCAAGCACAACAAGCCCATTTGTAGATACACAGTATGCAAGGTTGTCCTTGATTATTACGTCAAACAAAGGATACCACAATATACTGCTCACGTATTCGATGCTAAGATTTTCCATTATTGAACCATGACTATTTTCTTTGGACAGGACATGTTCAATTTCTGGTGGATTCTTTACTGGATTAATAGTGTTTTGCGAAAAAACGGTGCTTGTTACTGTGATAACAACTATTAAAGAAATTAGTAATTTTTTCATGATGCCTCCTGATCAAAATAAAGCACAATATCGCTATAAAGCTATTTCATAATTCTTTTTTACGTTGAATTGCACTGCTATGAGACGAATAAAAAAACTATTATATGAAAAGCAATTTAATGCTGATATAAAAAATACGTATGAAAAGAAAAATATTACTATATATTATTACAAATACGGAATAGAATATGTCGAGTAAGTATGAAATAATCAATAACATTCTTCTCTGTAAAGACGAAATATAATATAATAACAAAAGGAAAAAAAGAAAATTCAAAATTCATTAAACAATGCAATCTGATTCTCATTTACTGGAATTTTCCTTCTACTTTTACTACTCTTATACATTTTCCTGAGCATGCTTAAAGGATCAACACGGTAGAGCATGCTTTCCGGTTCCGGCTCTTTCCTGTAATCAGAGATGTTCCTTTGATTCAATTTTGACCATATTTGTTCGACTCCTTCACCCTCAAGACCGTCCACAAGAGCCTTTGCCATTGCGGTTGTCATATCTTCTCCCTGGGTCATTGCAAGTAGACCTTCCTCAGAGAATTTTCCCTCGATCGCCAGACTTGCTTCCAGTTTTGAAACCATCCCGCTAAGCGGGATGGCTCTTTCCTGCATCGTAGGTCTGTAATAAAGATAATGTACGTTCACTTCTTTGTCCTGACCAATCCTCCAGGATCTTCTCGAAGCCTGTCTCAAAGTAAATATGCTGTATCCTGTCTGGTAAAATACCAAAGTGGGAAAATCGTAAAGATCAAGCCCTGTTTGAACGAGCTTTGGATTTGCAATCACGACATCCGTACCGGACCTCACCTTTTCCCGAATCCATTCTTCTCTCTTTTCCGGCTTCACTGTATATCTTAGAATCTCAGCGTTGATACCCTCATCCATAAGCATCTCCTGTAATCTGGATGTTACGTCCTTGACACCAGTATACTGGCAATACGTAAAGACTTTTCTGTTTTCTGAAAGACTATCCCCGATCAGTTCAATCAATTTCCTTTCTTTGTTGTATACTTTATCCTTTGATAACTCAATCGGTTCGACGATGATTTTTTCCGTATTAGGATACACGATCGTTTCGTTATCGAAGGGCCTATCCGGATAAGATAAAAGAGCATTGACGTACGTTCCGAGAAGCACCTTGCTGCCTCTATTAAGAGCGTCCCTGACTGCTTTCGTATAACTCCAATTCTGCGTGGCAGAACATCCTTTCTATGTCTCCTCTGGTCAGGAAAGTGCCGGGATCCGGTAAGCCTTTGTGTAGTTCCTTGTCCGCCTTTTCCGTGCAAAGTTTATACATTTCCACGGCATTCGAGACTGGTTCTATCCGTTTATGCGGCACGAGTCCACTTTTATCCGTTAACCATGGCTCTCTCTGCTTCTGTGCAATGTTGGTTATCTCTCCGTGTTCATAGGAAAACAGTTCTTCTATGTCAAGTGGAACCTTGTACAGCCCGGATTTCGTATGTTTTGTGTTCGGCAGGCGCAGAAGCCTGAGCCGGTCGGAGATAGAAAAGTCCGCGGTCTCCGGGTGTTTGACTCCCACCTCATTAACGATTGACCGGCGAACTTCACGGAAGATTCTCGGCAGCTCCGTGCCCGGTTCTACATTTCCGAATGCCCCCGTGGTAATGTTCAGGTGAAAGCCTTTCATACCGCTGTAATAGGTTGTTATTGCTTCCTCAGGAACTCCCAAGTGATCGAGCAGGTATCTGGTGATTTCCCTTGTTGTCTGGAGAGACTGGTCAAGATCAAGAGCATCGATGTCAAGCGGAATGAAATTGGCGTAACAAGGCCCCTGATAGCCTGCCACTGAGTCGTGGTTATCCCTCACATAATCCGAGATTCCTCTATCGAACAGGAAGTAAGTACAGAAGCAGTCCGTGTGACCGTACCTTTCAGCCAGTTTTCCAAGGTCTCCCACGTGCACTATGTTGTTACGAAATCGGTACAATGCCCTTGTGGCGAAATCTACATATTTAAAGTCACCGGCATCGCTCATTATTCACACTGTCAAGAAATACGCCTCCAGAAGTTTTTTATGTGCTGTACATAGCTTGCTGAAAATGCGGATAATTATAGTATTAAATAAGAATAGTCTTACATGGAATAGTCCATTATGGATAAAATATAACCTTGACTTTCTGTAGTTAACAAAGTAAATTATTATTGACTTAACACTCATTTGCAAATTGATAATAAACGAATAATTATTAAGTGAATTAATAGATTAGGTTGTCTGAAAAGGAGATTAACCAATGATGCATTTCAAACAGATTGAAAGCATTATCATTGAAATACTTCAAGAAGCAGACGGTAGGTTTCTCTTGCCATATCAAATATTTGAAAAAATTAGAGTAAAAGACCAAGCCTTAGCTCAACATATTGAAAATGAATACCCTTCCGCTGCTGGCAGGCCGCCGATGGGAGCTGGAGCAGGAATATATTATTCACCAGCCTCATTCATTGCCCACGCATTAGACAGTTTCATGAAAGTCAGAACGGAAATTACAAAAGAATGGCTTGTAACTTCTGACATAAGCATTAAAGAAGTTCAGCCTGGCAGTGAAGAGGGAGTATCCATTTGGGCATGGAAAGAAACAACCTAATGTAGTTAATGCATCTGACTTATATTACACTGACGCTCTATAAAGGCAGGTGATCTACGTCAGTTAGGTCGCTAGACCGCATGTTATTCAAAGGGATTGTGAAAAAGTGACAAGCTCAGTTCATAAGTCATTTCTGAAAACAAAAAAAATCAGTTAACGAACACCGAGACTATCCGAGACAACCTGGTATTTATGCTTTATTTCTAGCAAATAAAGCGGACCTTGGAGATTTCGGACAGTCGGGACGACTTATCTACATTGGGATAGCAAAAGAGAGTTTGCAGGATAGAGACTTTGACCAACATTTTCGGAGTGGACAAACAGGGCGCTCAACACTTAGACGTTCTTTAGGTGCAATTCTCAGAAACAAACTTCGACTTATAGCAGTCCCTCGCGGGGGTACAAATGACAGTAAACGGTTTGACAACTATAAGTTCACGGAATCAGGTGAACAGGAGTTGACGAAGTGGATGGAAGACTACCTTGAAATTGGTTACTGGGTTCCAGATAGAAGACTAACTTACGAACAACTCAGAGATGAAGAAGAGAAAACCACGATTAAGCTAAGGCCGACACTCGATCTTGATAGCAGAACTCGTAGATACAATCCCCTGGCTGACAAGCTGGACAAACTGAGAGGAATTTGTAAAACAGAAGCACAGAAAAACAGCAATTTGTAGTGCGAGTTTCGTGTACATACCAAAGCTGCTGGTAATACCGATTGCCGGATGAAAGACAATGAATTTACCTCAATTTTGCGTTCAAACGCCCCAAGAATACAGTAGGTTAGTCAAAGTTGATTTAGTCGTCATTCTGTTCATAAAGTGAAGGAGGCCTAAACTGCGTATGTACCTGACTGTTATTACGCGCCGGTTTAAGCAGCGTTCATCGTCTGTGATGCGTTTTGGTAGGAAGGCGTTCTTCACTACAGACGGTCAGCGGGTGATGTGCTTGCCGTTATTCTCCAATTTTTTTCTAACCTCACCCGTCACAACGGCAGACCGTGCATAGCTCAACCATTTATTACCGCTTTTCCAATACTCAATCCTCATTCTAAAGGTGAGCTATGCATGGAAAGCCCATAGTAATGAACGAAGGTAAAAATACTTGCAAATAGTGGAAATATTTTGTAATATCGAATTGTATTTATAGTAAACGATGTAGATTTAGGGTTTTATCCCACTGAGCGGGAAGGATTTTTCTTACTATCACATTGGTGTATTATATAGCTGTATTTGCTGTATATAAGTTAATATACATGATCTGTATAAACCATAGTTATGCTAGAAAAAAAACAAAATGGAAAAGCCAAGAACAGAAAATGTTGAATCTGGCAACTCTCCATCGCCTAGCGAAATTTTATCATTCGTCCTTCACCAAGACAACTTGATGTGGAACCGCTTGCAGACGATGGGCGTGGTACAGATTGGTGCACTGGGGGCTGCATATGGACTCCGCCCCATATGTTGGCTCTCAATTTCCGTCCTAGTTCTCGCATTTGTGCTTACAATTCTGTTTTTCTTCCTCATAAAACGTGACGAACTAATGAGAACGAAAATTGAGAACCAGCTTAGTCAATTCAGCTACCATGTGCCTAGAGTATGGTACGCACCCATCAAGGGGAGGGAAGAAACATGGATTATCACTATTGGTCTCTTGGCAACAGATATTATCATAGGAGTGGCAGTAGGTTTGAGATTGATCCCATAGTGATACCATAATGTATTTAAACAGCTAACAAATCATTCAAGCGGACGCTAACAAGCCGCGCTGCTTGATTCTGTCGTTAGGTGCATATAAACTTTAAATGATGAAATTAACTGAATTACAGCATATTCAAGAATTAGCGCAGCATATATATCATTATTTACCCGGGAAAGCACATCCGTTTGCAGATCAGGATATTTCCTTTTTGGGAGCTGCTGCAGAAGTTGGCCTTGATAAATATTGGCAAGGAGGAAGCAAGCAACCTGCAATACTAAAACTTATTGAATTAACATTAAAATATGACAGAGATAAGTTCTGCTCATTAATATTGAAGATTGTTGAAAGATCAATGATTTATTCAAATAGATCACCTCAGATTACACGAGAAGAAATCAAGGAATTGAATGAGATAATAAAAAAATTAGAATTCAAAATTCCTGAGTTGTGGAAATCTGATTTTCTGAACTCGCTCCCAAGTAGAGAACCAGATACAGTTGAGGTAACCGAGGATATTGATCTTTCAAAATTCAAAAAACAATTAATTGAAATTACCTCTTTAGAGCCACAACCGCGAGGATTCGCATTTGAAAAATTTTTAAATGGTCTTTTTATGGAATCAGGCCTCTCACCCAGGAGTTCATTCAGAATTGTAGGTGAGCAAATTGATGGAAGTTTCGTCTTAGACTCTGATACATATTTACTTGAAGCAAAATGGCAAAATGATCCTGTCTCAGAAGGTGATTTATTAGTATTTTATGGTAAAGTATCTGGTAAGGCTACTTGGTCAAGAGGTTTATTCATATGTTATAATATTTTTTCCAGCGACGGTCTTATAGCATTTTCAAAAAGCAAATCAACTAATATTATTGGTATGACGAGCCAAGATATATTTTTTGTACTTGATGGGAAAATATCATTTCCTGATGCAATCAGAGCTAAAGCTAGATGGGCTGCAGAGACAGGAGAATTTTATAAATCTATATATGAACTTGAATCTCATTATTAAATAATATATGCACCTAACGATGGCATCAAGCGGACAGGAAGGGCGCTAGCATGCACGCCGAAAAAAGTAGTGGTCGCGGGTAATATTGTGGCCTGCCGCTTATGCCACGACCGCTAGGTTAAAAAATAAGGAGGATATAATCAAAACTAGTAAACGAGGATTGAAGTATCAACCTCCTTAACACGGTCATGCCGTATTAACAATGAAGATATGTTCCTTAATGCCTCAAATTTATCCTCAAAATAATAATTTAAATACAAATGTCCATGTAAAAAATGCAGCTTAAAATCTATAACCAATAATATGGGAAATAAAATGGCTTCAAAAGGTCAACTTACAGGAATGAGGGGTGTTTATCTCGTTGCTTCTGAATTATCTAAATTAGGATTCATTGCCTCGCCCACCTCACGAAGCGCAATTGGTGCGGATATTTTAGTGACCGATAAATCATGCCAAAATACTTATTCTGTACAAGTTAAAACCAATGCTCGGACTTTTAATTTCTGGCTTCTCTCTCAAAAATCAAAGGAACAAGCCTCTGATACTCATATTTATGTTTTGGTGAATATTCGTAAAAACAAAGAAAAAGAAACTATCGAATATTATATTGTGCCAAGTAAGGTTGTTTCCAAAAAAACGATATACTCTAAAAATAAAAACTCGGAGTGGTATGCTATTTATTTAAAAGATGTCCAAGAATATCATAATAAATGGTCGTTTTTTGAAAAATAATTATTAATAAAACCCTAACAAGCCAAT